>OOBI01000183.1_pt1 | contig 71013 bp, 63 predicted proteins | sample 1671081 | NCBI WGS metagenome assembly OOBI01 (sample SAMN06348120, study PRJEB24527) | human gut metagenome | biome: human gut; feature: ankylosing spondylitis patient; material: feces | host: Homo sapiens | place: China | collected 2015-10 | reverse complement strand
GAAAATCCAGATTTTCTACCGCTTTATCGGCCCATTGGATGCCATCGAGTAACAATGTCAGAAAAGTCACCTCCGAGAACTATCCTACAGATGTGGCTCCCAATGTGGATACCACCGGCGACGGCGTAGCCGATGAGGGCAGTCTGCGCGGCTCCTCGGAGGTGGTAGCCGCCCGCATCCGGGACGAGATCCAGAAGAATGTAGCCGAGGCCGGCATCGAGGTAGTGGAAGCCCGCATCACCTATCTGGCCTATGCGCCGGAGATTGCAGCCGTGATGCTGCAGCGCCAGCAGGCAAGCGCCATCATCGATGCCCGCAAGATGATCGTGGACGGTGCTGTGGGCATGGTGGAAATGGCCCTTGAACGCCTGAATGAGAACAAGGTAGTGGAGCTGGACGACGAGCGCAAGGCGGCAATGGTCTCCAACCTGCTGGTGGTGCTGTGCGGCAACCGTGATGCCCAGCCCATCGTGAACAGCGGCAGCCTGTACTGATGGCAGAACCAAAAAAGCAGGTGCCCCTGCGCCTGAACGCGAAGCTCTACGATGCCCTTGCCGCCTGGGCCGAAGATGACTTCCGCTCGGTGAACGGGCAGATCGAATATCTGCTGACGGAGTGCGTGCGGCAGCGCAAAAAGAACGGCAAGTATGTCTCGGACCAGATCGATGTGCCGCCTGAACTGGATATCAAATAAAATACCAATTGGCCCCGGCTGTGCGGATGAACTCTGCATGGCCGGGGTTTGTGTTTATCTGTGGCTCCCTAAAGGCTGAAAATGCGAAATTTCCTGCCGGAAAATAACGAAAATACATTGACAGTTGCACACCTGTGACGATATAATAGGCCAAGGAATATCTTTCTGTGGCAATGGAAAGACCTTCCCGCAGAAAACTATATTCCGAAGAAAAGAGGGAAGCTTACCCGCTTGAACAGACAAAAACAATATCGTGGTGCCGCTGCTGCGCTGGCTGTGCTGGTGCTGGCAGCTGTACTGTTTTTTGTGGGCGGAAGCTGGCTGGAAAAGCGCAGCCAAAAGCCGGAGACCCGGACGGAGCTGCCGCAGGAGACCGCTGAGACCGTGGAAGTGGACGGCGTGACCTACCGCAGGCGCACAGATCTGACCACCATCCTTGTTATGGGCATCGACCATGACAGCGAGGTGGAAGCAGAAGGCTCCTATCAGGGCGGTCAGGCGGATTTTCAGCGGCTCATTGTGATAGACAGCAAAGACAAGACGGTCCGTCAGCTCAAGATCGACCGCGACACCATGGCAGAGGTGACGGTGCTGGGTATGCTGGGCAATCCGGTGGGCACCACTCAGATGCAGATCAGCCTTGCCCATGGCTTTGGCGATGGCAAGGAGGAAAGCTGCGGCTATGCCCGTGATGCGGTGTCCCGCCTGCTGCAGGGGGAAAACATTGATTTCTATCTGGCTATGAGTCTGGACGGCATCTCGGTGCTGAATGACCTTGCAGGCGGTGTGACCGTGACGCTGGAGGATGATTTCTCCGCAGCAGACCCGGCCATGACCAAGGGAGCTACCCTGACGCTGCAGGGCGATCAGGCTGAGATCTTTGTGCGTAGGCGCATGGATATTGGCGAAGGCACCAACGAAGCCCGCATGGTGCGGCAGGAAGAGTATCTTGCACAGCTTTCCGCACAGCTGGAAAGCAGGGTGCAGCAGGATCAGCAGTTCACCGCACAGGTGTACGATGCGCTGCAGCCTTATCTGGTCACCGACCTTGCAAAGGGTCAGCTGGTCAATGAGGTGTGGGCCGCAAAGGACGATACTGTGGAACCTGCCATTGCACTGGAAGGCGAACACAAGGTGGCAGAGGACGGATTCACCGAGTTCTATCCGACCGAAGCTTCCATCCAGAAAGCGGTTCTGACGCTGTTCTGGGAGCCTGTTGAAGAATGATGTAAATGTTGAAAAGCATTTGCGATAGAAAGCAGCATCTTGGGGAGTGCGGCTTGAAGTGAAAGGAGATCTTCATTATGAAGAAAGTTATCAGCGCTGTTTTGACCGCTGCTATGGTCGTGGGCATGGGTGTGTCTGTTCTGGCAGCAACGCCCAGCAAGACTGTGGCAGATGAGGTCAAGGCCAGCGGTTCTGCTACCGTCACCGGTGTTCTGGGCATTGTCAGCGATGTGAAGGTCACTGCCAAGGAGGATACCGCTCAGGTCGAGGAAGTCCTGCAAGACATCACTTCTGATGCAGACCTGCAGAAGGCTGCGGGCGCTTCGAAAGAAAAGAAGACGACTATAGATGTTACTGTAACGCAGGCCTTTGAGATGCAGACCTCTAACCTGCTCGACGCTGCAAATGTTAAGCTGACCATTGAGTCCAAGGTCATTGAGGCTGCTTACGAGGATAACGAGCAAGTTACCGTTCTGGTGGCTGTGCCCAAGACGAAGGCAGACGGCACTGTGACCTATACCTACTATACTGTGCCCGGTAAGGTCGTGGATGGCAAGATCGTGGTGAACCTGAAGGGCCGTCAGGTCAAGCTCTATGGCTCCAACTTCGTTCTGGTGGCCGTGAAGACCATTGAGGGCTAAGAACTAGAAATGTTCTGCGGTGCTCCCTGATGAAAAAGGGAACGCCGCATTTTTGGCGTATAGGATTCAGAAAAATAGAGGAAAGGGCACAACGCCCGGGCCGCATGGGCGGCAGTATTATAAGGTTATAAGGAGTGAAATCGTGCAGCAAGATACTTTTGTGAAGGAGCGCACAGCTTTGGCGGTACAGCCGGAACAGGGAGAAGATACCATTGATCTGCTGGAACTGTTCATGGGCCTGCTGGCCCACTGGACGCTCATTGCAGCCACGGCTGTGGTGGGTGCCGTACTGATGGCGCTTTATACGTTTTTTCTGGTAACGCCGATGTACAAGGCAACGGCTACCATCTATGTGGTCAGCCGCAATGATTCGGTGCTGAACTTCTCCGATCTGCAGGTCGGCAGCGAGCTGACCAGCGATTACATCAAGGTCTTTGAAATGTGGGAAGTCCACGAAAAGGTCATCAGCAACCTGGATCTGGATTACACCTACACCGATATGGCCAGTATGCTGTCTGTCACCAACACCAGCGACACCCGTATGCTGGATATCACGGTCACGAACCCGGATCCGGAAGAAGCAGCAGCGATCGCAAACGAGTATGCGGATGTGGGCGCAAAGTACATCTCGGAAAAGATGAAGACGGACGAGCCCACCCTGATGTCTTCTGCGCGTGTGCCGGAGAACCCGTTCAGCCCCAACAAGGCCAAGAACATCCTGCTGGGCTTTGTAGTGGGCTTTGTGCTGGCCAGCGCCGTGGTGGTGCTGCGGACCATGCTGGACGATACCTACAAGACGGCAGAGGACATCCGTAAGTACGCCGGTCTGGTGGTGCTGGCATCGATCCCGCTGGCCGATGCTGGCGAACAGCCGAAAGAGAAAAGCGAGTTCAAGCGCCGCACCAAGCGGTTTGCCAATGATGTCCGCCGCCGTGTGGGTGGCAGCTCTGGGAGGAAAGCATGAAACAGCTGAAGATCACAAAATTTCCGGCTCTGGATTATGCGGGAAATGAAGCCTTTAATACCCTGAGCACCAACCTCTCCTTTGCAGGTGCGAGTGTCAAAAAGATCATGATCACCAGCTGTCATGCTGCAGAGGGCAAGAGCTATCTGTCCATAAACCTGATGCGCACGCTGGCACAGCGCGGCATCAAGGTGGCGCTGGTGGACGCAGACCTGCGCCGCAGCATGGTCAACAGTGACTACGGCCTGAAATATGAGGATGGCCGCAACGACGGTAAGGGCCTCTCCCATTTTCTGGCCGGCATGGTGGGCATGGATGAGGTCATCTACCAGACCGATATCCCCAACGCGATCATGGTGCCGGTGGGCCGCGATGTGCCCAACCCGCTGGCGCTGCTGACCAACAGCCATTTTGCCGAACTGCTGGATATGCTGGCCAGAATGGCAGATTACGTCATTGTGGACGCACCCCCGGTGGGCGTGGTCATCGATGCGGCGGAGATCGCCAAGGCATGTGACGGCACCCTGATCGCAGTGAACTACAACGATGTGAGCCGTCAGGAGCTGCTGGACGTGAAGCAGCAGATCGAGCAGACCGGCTGCCCCATTCTGGGCACCGTGCTCAATCAGGTGGACTACGACAACTATATGGGCCGCAAGTACTACAAATCCTACTCAAAGTATGGAAAGTACGGATATTACAGAAAGTATTATAAACGAAGCCACGAAGCGGAAAAGAAATGAGCGGCTTTACGGATTATCATGCGCACTTCGTCTACGGCGTGGACGATGGTGCGCAGACCAGAGAAGAAATGTATGCCATGCTGGATGCAGCGGCAGCAGACGGTGTGCGGCACCTGTTTGCTACCTCGCACAGTACGCCGGGCATGGAACGCTTCCCGCAGGAAATCTACGACCGGCATCTGGCGCTGGCCCGCGCATACTGCACACAAAAAGGCTACGACCTGAAGCTGGAGCACGGCTCTGAGTTGCTGTATACCCCTGCGACGGGATATGCGGCAGTCCAGCGCCAGCTGCTGACCTTGGGAGATACCGGCTGGGTGCTGCTGGAATTTGTGCCGAACATAACGGCAAAGGAGCTGGAAGCGGCCCTGCGGGAGATCACGGGTGCGGGTTACCGCATTCTGGTGGCCCACATTGAGCGGTATCCCTGCCTTGCGCAGCACGGCCTGCTGGCCCGCCTGCATGAGCAGTACCGGCTGCGCTGCCAGATCAACTGTTCGGCTGTGCTGGACAGCGGCTTCTGGCAGCGGATGCGGCTGGAGCACTGGGTCAAGGCGGGGCTGGTGGACGCGGTCTCTTCCGATGCACACAACTGCACCTCGCGCCCGACCCGGATGCGGCAGGCGTATGAGCGGCTCTGCACCCGTGTGGGACAAACGACAGCACAAAAACTGACCGGACTGGATGGCACAGAGTATCTTGTATAGTTGCTTTGACTGCCGGAAATGAAAATGGGAAAGATGCCTCTTTCAGCCAGCTGCTTCGTGAGGAAACGGATGGGGAAGGAACGTCCTTTTGTAAAGAAGTGTGGAGCTTCTGGCTTTTTGTGCAAAAAAACTTGCGAATCAAAGGACAAAGTGTTAAACTGAAACAGGGAACATGTATGGTAAACTTGCGGGGGTGTACGAATGAAGATACTGGTCGTCGATGATGGACAGCTTGCAATCAACTCGCTGATCCGCATCCTGTGCCGCGTTGCACCCGACTGTGACTATATCAGCGCCATGACGACCGAGGATGCACTGAGCTGGATGCGTCAGGGGCCGATGGACGCGGCTTTCCTCAACCTGGAAATGCCCGGCATGAACGGGCTTGCTTTGACGCGCATGATCCAGAAGCTGCAGCCGCGCTGCAACATCATTGTGGTAACAGAGCACCCGGAGTATGCGCTGGAAGCGCTGCAGATCTTCGTGAGCGGCTTTTTACTCAAGCCTGCAAACGAGGCAGATGTGCGCAATGTGCTGGAGCATCTGCGCTACCCGCCGGAGAATGCCCCTGTCGGCATCAAGATCCAGTGCTTTGGCAATTTTGAGATCTTCGTGGGCGGGCGCGCTTTGGCCTTCAAGCGCAGCAAGAGCAAGGAGCTGCTGGCCTATCTGGTGGATCGCAATGGTGCCACCTGCACCAACGGCGAAATGCTGGCCGTGCTGTGGGAGGATAAGCCCGACACCGCATCGCTGCACAGCCATCTCCGCAATCTGATCTTTGACCTGAGCCATACGCTGGAGGATGCAGGTGTTACCGGCCTGCTCATCCGCGGCCGCAGCACACTGGCGCTGGACACCAGCAAGGTGGATTGTGATTATTACAATTTCCTGCGGGGCAGCCGCTCGGCCACCAATTCCTATCGCGGCGAGTATATGACCCAGTATTCTTGGGCAGAGGTGACCCGTTCAACGCTGCGCCAGCAGGCAAATGTGCAGAAAACAGCCTCGATCCCCAGTTACTATGTGCCGCCTACCGGCTTTTAAACCAGAAAAAACAAGAACACCTCAGAAAATCGCTCGATTTTCTGAGGTGTTTTTTCTTGACATGAAAATACCCCAAGAGTACTCAGAGTTTTGTTTTTACTCTGTCTACTCTAGGGGTAGCATATCAAAAGTAAAGGGGCTTTGTGTGCAATTATTTACTGCTGCGCAAAAATTTTGATCTCGTCCTTATCCATAAAGGCGGCACCGGAAAAACCGGAAGCTTCCAGCTGGCCCAACTGTTTGCCCAGCTTCTTGGCCTGCTGCAGAACGGTGACATTGTAGCTGCTGCGCAGGTCTGCAGCCTTGGCAAGAACGGCGGTGAAGTCGGCATCCTTGCCGTACAGCAGGGCGATCTTCTGCTTTGCGCCGGGGATCTGGTAGCCCTGCTCCAGCAGGATGCCACACACCCGCTCGAAGCCGATGGAGAAACCCACGGCGGGCACCTGAGTGCCCAGGAACTTGCCCACCATGTTGTCGTAGCGGCCGCCGCCGGCCACGGCACCGCTGAACTGCGGGCAGGTGATCTCAAACACCATGCCGGTGTAGTAGCCCTGACCGCGCACCAGACTGGGGCAGTAGGCTACCTGATAGCGGCCTGCAGCCATGGCGTTGGCGGTAGCAAGGACATACTTGAGGTCGTCGGCAATGGCGGGGTCTGCGCAGCGGGCAGCCACGGCATCCAGCGTGACTTCGCCTGCGGCAATGAAGTCGGCCAGTGCGTTGATGGCATTTTCCGGCAGCTGCTTTTCGGTCAGCTCAGCCTTCACACCATCGGCGCCGATCTTGTCCATCTTATCAAAGGTGATGCAGACGGAATCCAGGGTATCAGCGGAAAAACCCATGCTCTCCAGCATCCCGCGCAGGATGCGGCGGTCATTGATGTTGACGGTGAAGCCGGTGAAGCCGATGTTCAGCAGGGCACGGGTGGTCACGTCGATCAGCTCCACCTCGGCGTTGGGTGAAGAATCGCCCAGAATGTCGATATCGCACTGTACGAACTCGCGCAGACGGCCCTTCTGCGGGCGCTCGGCGCGGAACACACGGTCGGTCTGGATCACCTTGAAGGGGCTGGGCAGCTTATCCTTGTTGGCGGCATAGTAGCGGCTCAGCGGCAGGGTCAGGTCATAGCGCAGGCCCATATCGGACAGCTGCTTGGGATCGCCGGTGTTCAGGGCAGCGGTGAGCTTATCGCCGCGCTTGAGCACTTTGAAGATCAGGTTCAGGTTGTCGCCGCCGTCGGATTTGTCCAGATTCTCCATATCCTCCAGCATGGGGGTGGAAATGCGCTCGAAGCCGGACGCACGGTAGGTCTCCAGAATTTTGCCCTGAATGTAATCGCGCAGGGTCTGCTCTGCGGGCAGCAGGTCGCGCATGCCCTTCAATGCCTGTGTTTTCATAAGATGGTTCCTCTCTATATAAATCAATGTAAATACTTTTACCTTATTCATTATAAAGAAATCTGCCGTTTTGTCAATTGAAATGGGCACACTGTAAAGGAAAAACCATTCGGAGGGCAGGCAATGAAACAGCAATTTGCAGCAAAACATCCGTGGACCATCCTTGCGGCGGGCGCAGCCATTCAGGTGCTCACGGGCATCCCGGCGGCGTGGGGCGTATTCCAGCAGCCGGTCATGGACGAGTACGGCCTGAGCGAGCAGGGGGCAGGCTATGCCTTCGGTATCCTCATTGCGGCGTTCGGCGTGGGGTGCGTCCTCGGCGGTTTTCTGCAGGACAGCCGAGGCCCGCGGTGTGCGGCTCTGTGGGGAACAGCACTGCTGTGCGGCGGATTTTTTGCAGCGGCCATCCTGCCGGGCGGCAGTGCGGGCAGCTTTTTTCTGGCATTCAGCATCCCGGCGGGGCTGGGCACGGCGTTTCTGTACCCATCCATCCAGTCCTGCGCACAGAAGTGGTATGCCGGGCGCAAGGGCCTTGCCACCGGCGTGATCGGCGGGGCGGTGGGCCTTTCCGGTGCGTTCCTCACCGTGTTCGTGCGCACGGCGGTCAGCGGCTTTGGGATCGTGCAGGGCATCCGGGGTGCGTTCTGGGCACTGGGGGCCGTCACGCTGCCCGTCTGCCTTGCGGGCAGCCTGCTTTTGCAGGACCCGCCGAAGGATGCCGAAAAACAGCAGCAAAACGACAAAAATACCATTGACCTTTCCCCGTGGCAGATGCTGAAAACAAAGCAGTACTGGCTGTGCGCAGGCGCGGTGTGTTTTTCCACCCCGGCGGTGCTTCTGTTCAGCCCCATCATCCTGAAGCTGGGCGTGGAGCGGGGGCTGGACGAAAGCGCTGCATTGTGGAGCGTGGTGCTGGGCAGCGTGGGCAGTGCGGCGGGCCGCCTGCTGATGCCCATGCTCAGCGATAAAATTGGCCGCAGGCCCACCGATCTGCTGCTGTTTGCGGTGTCGCTGGGGCTTTCGGCAGGGTTTGCGTTTGCGCAGGGCTGGTGGGTGATCGCCTGTTATGCGGGGCTTACCTTCTGCTATTCCGGCCTTGCAGCAGTGCTGCCCGCCCTTTCCACCGATCTGTTCGGCCTGCCGCACGCAGGGGTGAACTACGGTTTTCTGGCACTGGGGCAGAGCGTGGGCAGTCTGGCCTTTCCGTTTGCAGCAAATCTCTGGGGGTTGGAAGCCGGGCGGCACTGGCTTGCCGTGGGCGGCGCAGCGGCGGGCTTTGCGGCCATGTGGGTACTGAAGCCTACCGGGCAGACACCGCGCAGGCAGGACACAGGAGCGTGAAATTTGCCCTCTTGACATAGTTGACAAAAACTTGACGAATGAAATGACAAAAGCATCCGAATTGACAGTTAGCGGCAGGCAACTGCAAATAGTTTTGATGTTTTTTACCGGAAATGTATTGCAAAATCCGTCAGCTTTCTCTATAATAAAATCATGCGTGGTAGTACCGGTTAAGGCGCTGAAAGAGAGCGGCGCGCCCGGTCAGATGCAAGCAGCAAAGGGCAGCGGCTGTGCCGGCAGGGCGCGGCGGCGGCTTTGTGCTGCAAAGCAACATTTGTCAAAAGGAGAGTATGATTATGACCTATTCGCAGCAAGTACAGAATATGTGCCCGATCACCAAAGGTCCTAAGCATGGTCCGGCTCCCATCCCCGAAGAGGGCGCATGGGTCAAGGCCTATGAGATCAAGGACATCAGCGGCTACACCCATGGTGTGGGCTGGTGTGCACCCCAGCAGGGCACCTGCAAGCTGTCTCTGAACATCAAGAACGGTGTCATCGAGGAGGCTCTGGTGGAGACCATCGGCTGCTCCGGCATGACCCATTCCGCTGCTATGGCTGGCGAGATCCTGCCCGGCAAGACCATTCTGGAAGCTCTGAACACCGACCTGGTGTGCGATGCCATCAACGTTGCTATGCGCGAGCTGTTCCTGCAGATCGTCTACGGCCGCAGCCAGACCGCTTTCTCTGAGGACGGTCTGCCCATCGGCGCAGGTCTGGATGACCTGGGCAAGGGCCTGCGCTCCATGACCGGCACCATCTTCTCCACCAAGGCCAAGGGTGTCCGTTACCTGGAGCTGACCGAGGGCTACATCAACAAGCTGGCTCTGGATGCCAACGATGAGGTCATCGGCTATCAGTTCGTCAAGCTGGGCAAGATGATGGAGGATATCCGTCACGGCAAGACCCCCAACGAGGCTTACGAGAAGAACGTGGGTACTTACGGCCGCTTCAGCAAGGAGCAGGGCGCTGTCAAGTACATTGACCCGCGTGAGGAATAAGAGAGGAGGAACAACTCATGGCAACTTTTGAATCTATGGATCGCCGTATGCCGAAAATCGAGGCATGCCTGAAGGCCAACGGCCTGGAGTCTCTGGACGCTTGCAACGAGATGCTCCTCGCTAAGGGCATCGACTGCGACAAGATCGTGCGCGGCGTGCAGCCCATCTGTTTTGATAACGCTGTCTGGGCATACACCCTGGGCACCGCCATCGCCGTCAAGCGCGGCTTGACCGACGCTGCCGAGTGCGCTGCTGCCATCGGCGAAGGTCTGGAAGCATTCACCATCCCCGGCTCTGTTGCTGAGCAGCGTCAGGTCGGTCTGGGCCACGGCAACCTGGGCGCTCGTCTGCTGAGCGAGGACACCACCTGCTTCGCTTTCCTGGCAGGCCACGAGTCCTTTGCTGCTGCTGAGGGTGCCATTGGCATTGCCCGCACTGCAAACAAGGTCCGCAAGACCCCCCTGCGTGTTATCCTGAACGGCCTGGGCAAGGATGCAGCTTACATCATTTCCCGTATCAACGGCTTCACCTATGTGCAGACCGAGTACGATATCCCCACCCAGACCCTGAAGGTCGTCAAGGAGATCCCCTTCTCCGAGGGTGAGCGCGCTGCTGTCAAGTGCTACGGCGCAAACGACGTTATGGAAGGCGTTGCCATTATGAAGAAGGAGGACGTTCAGTGCTCCATCACCGGCAACTCCACCAACCCCGTCCGCTTCCAGCACCTGGTCGCCGGCACCTACAAGAAGTGGGCCATCGAGAACGGCAAGAAGTACTTCTCCGTTGCTTCCGGCGGCGGCACGGGCCGTACCCTGCACCCCGATAACGTGGCTGCAGGCCCCGCAAGCTATGGCCTGACCGACTCTCTGGGCCGCGTCCATGGTGATGCTCAGTTCGCAGGTTCCTCCTCCGTGCCCGCACACGTTGAGATGATGGGCCTGATCGGCATGGGCAACAACCCCATGGTCGGCGCTACCGTTGCCTGCGCTGTTGCTGCTGCACAGGCCAACGCCTGATCTTTTCCTAGTTCGGCAAAGGGGGCTGCCTTCCGAATGGGCAGCCCCCTTTTTATGCTGAAATATGTTCGCGCAGGCTAACTGCCTGCAACATTGGTTCAACTGAGAAGGAAAAAGAAGAAACCATGAAAAACACGAAGATGAAACAGAGCATTGCAGCGCTGGCCATGGCTGCTGTCGTTGCAGTGAGCCTGCTGGGCTACGGCTGCGGCAGCAAGCCCGCCTCCACCACCGGCGCGGGTGCTACCGGCGATTTTACCGGCACTGCCAAGGGCTTTGGCGGCGATGTTACCGTTACCCTGACCCTGACCGACGGCAAGATCACCGGCTGCACCGCTGAGGGTGCCGATGAGACCGAGGGCGTGGGCTCCAAGGCAATCGAGCAGCTGCCCGCTGCCATTGCCGAGAGCGGCAGCATTGCCGTGGACGGCGTGTCTACCGCAACCATTACCTCCAATGCCATCAAGGAGGCAGCCGCTGCTGCCATTACCGCTGCTGGTCTGAAGCCTGAGGATTTCCAGACCGCTGTGGAGAACAACGCTGAGCCTGCTGAGGATTCTACCGTTGATACCGACATCGTCATCGTGGGCGCAGGCGGCGCAGGTATGACCGCTGCCCTGACTGCCACCAGCGAGGGCAAGAGCGTTGTCATCGTGGAGAGCCAGCCCGTGGTGGGCGGCAACTCCGTGCGCGCTACCGGCGGCATGAACGCCGGCAAGACCGTGTATCAGGATGAGAACGAGTTTGCCGAAGGCGCAGGTGTCGAAAAGACCCTGAAGGCTGCTGCTGAAAAGTACGCTGACAACGAGACCATCACCGCTCTGGCAAAGACCGTCTCCGAGCAGTGGGCTGCCTACCAGGCCAACCCCACCGGCTACTTTGACAGCGTTGAGCTGATGGAGCTGGATACCATGATCGGCGGCAAGGGTGTCAATGACCCTGCTCTGGTGGAGACCCTGTGCTCCAACAGCGCTGATGCCATCGACTGGCTGGGTGAGCAGGGCATCACCCTGCACAGTGTTTCCAGCTTCGGCGGCGCATCCGTCAAGCGCATCCATCGCCCTGTGAACGCAGAGGGCAAGACCGTTTCCGTGGGTTCCTACATGATCCCCCTGCTGGAGGAAAACTGTGAGAAGGCTGGTGTCCAGATCATGCTGAACACCACCGCCACCGAGATCCTGACCGATGACAACGGCGCTGCTGTTGGCATCAAGGCCACCGGTGCTTCCGGTGAGACCATCACCATCAATGCCAAGGCTGTAGTGCTGACCACCGGCGGTTTCGGCGCAAATCTCGATATGGTCGTTGAGTACAAACCCGAGCTGAAGGGCTTTATGACCACCAACGCCCCCGGCATCCTGGGCCAGGGCATCAAGATGGCACAGGCCATCGGTGCTGACACCGTGGATATGGATCAGATCCAGATCCACCCCACCGTGGAGGCCAACACCGCTGCCCTGATCACCGAGGGTCTGCGCGGCGACGGCGCTGTGCTGATCAATGCCGAGGGCAAGCGCTTCATTGATGAAGTCGGTACCCGTGATGTGGTTTCCGCCGCTGAGATCGCTCAGACCGGCAGCTACAGCTGGCTGGTGGTGGATCAGGCTATGGTGGATGCCTCCAGCGTCATTCAGGGCTACATCAAGAAGGGCTACACCGTGACCGGTGAGACCTATGAGGAACTGGGCAAGGCAATGGGCGTTGATGAGGCTGCTTTTGCCGAGACCATGAACACCTGGAACGGCTATGTTGAGGCCAAGAACGACCCCGACTTCGGCCGCACCAGCTTTGCAAACAAGCTGGATACCGCTCCCTACTATGCCATCAAGGTCACCGCAGGTGTGCATCACACCATGGGCGGCCTGAAGATCAACACCAACACTGAAGTCCTGAACGAGAACGGCGAGGTCATCCCCGGCCTGTTCGCAGCAGGTGAGGTGACCGGTGGTGTCCACGGTGCAAACCGCCTGGGCGGCAACGCCGTGGCTGACTTCACTGTCTTTGGCCGCATTGCAGGCGCAGCTGCCAGCAAGTACGCTGCATGAAACGCCTGAAAAGCTGGCAGAAAAATCTGATCTTTGCGGCCGTGGTGCTGGCCGCGGCAGCACTCCTGTTCGTGCTGTACCGCGCCAACGCCCCCAAAGCGGAGCCGCTGGTGGCCGTGGTCGATTTCGGCGACGGCATCACTGAGACGATCCCGCTGGACGAGGACCACGATTATCTGTATGATGTGGGCGATTACATCGTACATCTGCAGGTAAAGGATGGGGCCGTTGCCTTCCTCGACAGTCAATGCCCGGACCATGTGTGCGAGCAATTCGGCTGGCTGAGCGAGCAGGATGCCTGGGCCGCCTGTGTCCCCGCCGGGGTCTATGTAACGGTGCAGGCCGCAGAAACAGAATAAAACAAACAGGCCGCCGTGCAGGATCATCTCCTGCACGGCGGCCTCTTGTATAGGGGAAAATGTTATTTCACGTATTTGCCTTCGCAGATATTCTTGCAGCAGGCGCTGATGGGGAACCAGCAGCAGTCCCGGCAGATATCGGCCAGCATCTCGGGGGTGGCTTTGGCATCGATCTCCCGGATGAGGGCCTGGTAGTCGTATTCCTTTTCCTCCAGCCCGAAATACTCCACGGTCTTGCGGTCGTACCGCTTGACCTTTTCCTGTGTGTCGCACAGGTCGGTGCCCAGCTTGTTGGGGCAGCAGGAACAGAGGGTGTCGGTGGAGAAGGTGAGCTGGATCTTCGTCCCGGGCACCTCCCGCAGCTGGTGAACGACATCGTTCATGTGCTCCACAAAGGCTTCGCTGTAGCCATGGCCGGAGTAGCCCTGGGTGCAGAGCAGGTGATGCGGGCGCAGTACGATGCTCATGCCTTTTTTACCCCCGGGATCCGCTTCCGGATGTTCAGGCCCAGCACGCAGGCCAGCACAGCTTTGATGATGGCGGTGGGGATGAAGGGAAGAACGCAGGCAGAAACAGCCACGGATACGGTGCTGTGGGCGACGATCACGAACAGGATGACACCCACGATATAGTTGACCACAGTGCCCACGACAACCGCCACGGGGAAAGCACCCTTGAAGGCATTCCTGTGCTCCACGCCCAGGCCGATGATGTAGGCCATGATGGGGAAGGAGATCAGGAAGCCGCCGGTGGGGCCGACAAACTTATCGATGCCGCCGGAGAAGTTGGCCAGCACGGGCACGCCCACAGCGCCCAGCAGCAGGTAAACGAGCGTGGCAATGGCGGACAGCTTGGAGCCCAGCACCACGGCAGCCAGCGTGATGGCGAAGGTCTGCATGGTCATGGGTACGCCCAGCGGCATGGGGATGGAGATCTGTGCCATCACGGCGATGACGGCGGCAAACAGGCCCGCGTAGCAGATATCGCGCACCGAGAACTTACTGGTCTGATTCATGGTAAAAAATCCTCCTCTGGTTTGGTACAAACAACGTCCCGATTAAACCAGAAAGCGGCAGACAGGTCAACTTGCGATTTGCGCAAAGGTTTACAATCTGTGAAAATTTGCTGAAAAGCGTTCAAACGAAATTTGGACGCTTGTGTATCCGGGCAAAATGCGATACACTACACCTATACATAGGAAAGGAATCTGACAGGCCGCCCTCCGGCGGGCCTGAATCTGATAGGAGGAACATGATGATCTGGAACAAGAAGAAGGACGGCGCGGAGAACCCGGGTGCGGAAACGCCTGCGGCACAGACAACCAAGGCCCCGGTGCTGTTTTTGCAGAAGAACTGGAAATGGCTCGTGCCGGTGGTCTGTGTGGTGATCGCGGGCGGTGTGTTTCTGCTCAAGCCCAAGAGCGCCAGCACCACAGCCGTGGACCCCAGCTATCTGGAAGCCAGCCCTGAAGTGCGGGATGTCTCCAACACCCTGAGCGGCACCGGCACCCTGAACCCTGCCAACACCTATACCGTGAAATCTCTGGTGGAGGGCAAGGTGCTCACCGGCGAGTTTGAGGAGGGCGACGTGCTGGATGAGGGGAGCATCCTCTACACGCTGGACAGCTCGGATGCTTCCACCAATTTTGAAAAGGCCGAGATCGCCATGCAGCAGGCACAGCGCAGCTATGACAAGGTGGTGGATCGCCAGTATGTCCGCGCCGAGGTGGATGGCACTGTGAGCACCCTGAAGGTCGCCAAGGGCGACGAGGTGACCAGCGGGCAGGAGGTCGCCATCATCCGCGACAGCTCCAAAATGCTGCTGACGCTGGAATTCCCCGCCGCTGATGCCGCCAATTTCAGCGTGGGCCAGACCGCCCAGGTGACGCTGGACGGCACCTTTGAGCAGTTGGACGGCACCGTGACCAGCGTGACCGGAACGGATGCCCTGAGTACCGGTAACCTACTCACCCGCACCGTGACCATTGCCGTGCGGAACGCGGGCGGCCTGACCACCGCGCAGGCGGCCACCGCCTCCATCAACGGGGTCAGCTCCATCGGCTCTGCCACCTTTGGCTATCAGGCAGAGCGTACCCTGACCGCACAGGCTGCAGGCACCGTGACCTCCATCCATGTGCAGGAGGGCCAGACCGTTGCCAAGGACGATATCCTGATCGAGCTGAGCGGCGATGACCTGACCGAGAGCATCCAGTCGGCCTCTGAGACCCTGCGCAGCGCTGAGATCTCCCTGCAGAACCTGCAGGATACCATGGCCAACTATACCGTAACCTCTCCCATCAGCGGCACCATCATTGAAAAGGATGCCAAGGTGGGCGACGCGGTCAAATCCGGCGATACCCTCTGCGTCATCTATGACCTGAGCTATCTGGAAATGGTCATCAATGTGGACGAGCTGCAGATCAGCTCCCTGACTGTGGGCCAGAAGGTGCAGATCACAGCCGATGCCGTGCAGGATAAGAACTATGTGGGCACTGTGACCCGCGTCTCCATGAAGGGCACTTCCAACGGCGGCACCACCACCTACCCGGTGACCATCCGCATTGACGAGACCGACGGCCTGCGCCCCGGCATGAACGCCAACGCCGAGATCGTGGTGGCTGAGGCTGCCAATGCCCTGACCGTGCCCAATGCGGCCATCGTCCGGGGCGGATATGTGCTGGTGACCCAGGATTCCCCCAGCGCCTCCAAGGCGGATGCCACCATGGAGGCCCCCGAGGGCTTTGTCTATGTGGCCGTCAAGACCGGTGTCAGCGATGATGATTACACCCAGATCGTCAGCGGCATCCAGGAGGGGGACACCATTGGTTACGACCCCAACTCGGTCAGCAGCGACAGCTACTATGACGATGGCAGCGGCATGATGATCTTCTGATGGGAGGATGGAATGAGTGCTCTGATCGAATTTGATGCGGTCTGCAAGTATTACCAGATGGGCGACACCACGGTAAAAGCTGCCGACCACATCACCATGAAAATAGAAAAAGGCGAGTTTGTTGCCATTGTGGGCCAGTCCGGCTCCGGCAAGTCCACCTGCATGAACATCATCGGCTGCCTGGATGTGCCCACGGCGGGCACCTACCGGCTGAACGGCCGGGATGTGGGCAAGATGAGCCGGAACGAGCTGGCCTCCATCCGCAACGAGATGCTGGGGTTCATCTTCCAGCAGTATAATCTTCTGCCCAAATTAAACCTGCTGGAAAACGTGGAGGTGCCGCTGGTCTATGCGGGCATCCCACGCGCCGAGCGCCACCGCCGGGCCCGCGAGGTGCTGGAGCAGGTGGGGCTGGGCGATAAGCTGAAAAACAAGCCCAACCAGCTTTCGGGCGGCCAGCAGCAGCGCGTATCCATCGCGCGGGCGCTGGTGCGCAACCCGGCGATCATTCTGGCCGACGAGCCCACCGGCGCGCTGGACAGCCACACCGGCCGCGAGGTGCTGGGAATGCTGCAGGATCTGCATGGGCAGGGCCATACGGTGGTGCTCATCACCCATGACAACTCCATTGCCGTGCAGGCCGACCGCATCATCCGGCTGGAGGATGGTCAAGTGGTCTACGATGGCGACTCCCGCGCGCCGGAAGCCATCGTCCAGCCGACGCTGAACTTTGAACCGGCAGAACAGGAGGGGAACAAATGATCATTGAGACCTTCCGTCAGGCCCTCCAGAACGTGTGGAGCAACAAGCTCCGCACCTTTTTGACCATGCTGGGCATCATCATCGGTGTCATGGCGGTCATCGTCATCGTGGGCCTGGGCAACGGCATGACCCAGAGCATGCGGGACAGCTTTTCAGCACTGGGCACGAATGCCCTGTCCATTCAGGTCTGGGGCTACGGCTCCCGCACCGCCTCGGTGGAGGATGTGTATAAGATCGCGGATAAGAACAAGGAACTCATCTCCGCAGTTTCGCCCCAGATCGATTTCAGAAACAACACCCCCAAGGTGGGCACCACGACCTACCGCTACGGCACCAGTGTTTACGGTGTGGACGAGCACTACACTGAGATGAAAAACTATACCCTCGCCCAGGGGCGCGGCCTGCAGTACATGGACATCAAGGACAACAAGCAGGTCTGCATCATTGGTGATTACCTCAACCGGGCGGCCTACGGCGGCAACGCGGTGGGCCAGACCATCAAGCTGGGGGCCTACAAGTTCCGGATCGTGGGCGTGCTGAACGCCAAGGTGACGGACAAGAACATGCAGCAGGGCTCCGACGATGACTGCATCTATCTGCCCTACACCACGGCCATGCGGCTCTCCAACCAGTCCAGCGCCAAGAATTTTGTTGCGATCATGAAGGACGAGAGCCGGGCCAACGAGGCCAAGGCGGTGGTGGAAAGCGGCCTGTACGACCTGCTCAAGAGCGACAACGCTTATTACATCTACAGCGCCAGCGAGTGGCTGGAGGAGATGAACGAGATGATCAACATGGTCATCATCATCCTTACCGGCATTGCCAGCATCTCGCTGCTGGTGGGCGGCATCGGCATTATGAACATCATGCTGGTGTCGGTGACCGAGCGCACCCGGGAGATCGGCATCCGCAAGGCACTGGGTGCTAAGGAGCGGGTGATCCTGTCGCAGTTCGTGGTGGAAGCTGCCACCACCTCCGCACTGGGCGGCGTGCTGGGCATCGTCCTTGGCTATATCGTGTCCATGGCGGCAAACCGCATTCTGCCCATGATCTCCAGCGACATTGATGTGACCGTCAGTCCCTCGTTCAACTCCATCGTGGTGGCCTTTGGCATCTCGGTGGGCATCGGCGTGCTGTTCGGCTATCTGCCCGCCAAGCGCGCCGCAAGGCTGAACCCCATTGAAGCGCTGAGATATGATTAAACCTCTCACCGCTTCGGTCTGGCTTTGCCAGCGCCTTGCGGAGCTCCCCTGATAGGGGAGCCAGATATAGATGAAACCCTTATTTAAGGAGGATTTTCCATGAAAAAGCGAATCCTTGCATTTCTGCTGGCGGTGAGCATTGCCGTGTCGATGCTGGTACTGCCGGCATCGGCAGCGGGCAACGCAAACACGGCGGTCCAGCTGTCCATCACGCTGAACGCGATGGACAGCAGCCAGCAGGCTGCTCTGAACGCTGTGGTCACCCGCGGTGCGCTGGCCCGGATGCTGGTGTCCTACTCCACCTACCGCGAGAGCGTGGGCTCTCAGGGCACGGTGGGCACCCTGTTCACCGACCTGCCCGGCACTTCGCCCTATGCCCCCTATGTCCGCATTGCGGTGCAGAATGGCTGGATGAACGGCTACACCGACGGCTCTTTCCGGCCCGACAACGCCGTGACGCTGGAAGAAGCGGTCACGGCCATCCTCAAGCTGATGGGCTATAAGATGACCGACCTGAGCGGCTCCTTCCCCAACGCACAGCTGAACAAGGCCAGTGAGCTGGGCCTGCGCAATCAGGTGGACCGCAGCCAGGGCGAGGCGCTCAACTACGAGGAGTGCGCCCTGCTGTTCTACAACGCCCTGACGGCCAACGCCGCCAGCGGCAGTGCCTACGGCAGCAGCCTGGGCTTCACGGTCTCCAATGGCCAGGTGGATACCTCCAGCGTCATGCTCAAGAGCCTGAAGGGCCCCTTTGTGGCGGGCGATACGGTCCAGCTGCCCTTTGTTCCCAAGATGGTCTACCGCAACGATAAAGCGTCGGAATCTGCGGAGCTGAACAAATACGATGTGTATTATTACAGCGAGAGTTTACAGACACTGTGGGTCTATACCCGCCGGGCCGCTGGCCGCATCACGGCAGTTTCGCCCAGTGCCAGTGCCCCCACCAGTGTAACGGTGGCAGGCACCAGCTATACGCTGGGTTCCTCTGCGGTGGCCTCCCAGGTGTCCTCCCTCAACGGCGGCGGCGTGGGCGAGGTCGTCACCCTGTTGCTGGGCATGAACAATGAGGCTGCCGGGATCGTGACCGGCGAGGAAGCCGACAGTGTGTTCTACGGTGTCGTGCAGATCGCCACCCGCAGTCTGGTGGAAGAGAACGGCGCGGATGTTTTGCAGAAGGTCTCCGTCATGTGCACCGATGGCATTGCCCGCACTGTGAACGTGGACAAGAGCCTGAACTTTCCGCAGGGGTGGCTGGTAGAGATCAAGGTCACCCCGGAGGGCGAGAGCGTGGAACACATCGATGACCGCCGCGTCAACGGCACCATCAATACCAATGGCACTGCTCTGGGTGCAGCTGCCCTGGCCGACGATGTAGAGATTCTGGATACGACTTCGGAGGGTGTGGCTGGGACGGTTCGTCCCAGCCGCCTATCGGGGGTAACACTGAGTGACCTCGATGTCCGCTACTATACCGTCAACGATGCCGGACAAATCGACCGGCTCATCCTGAACGATGTGACCGGTGACCTGTGGAGCTACGGCGTGCTGGACGATGTGAAAAATCTGGCCATGAATTATTCTGACCTGAAGAGCCTCGTCACCGGCATTGTGGCGGGAGACTCCGCCTCCGGCACCACGACCACGACAGGCACCACCACCGGATCGACCACGGGCGGCACCGACAGCTCCGGCTCTGCCTCGGGTACCACCACTGTGACCGGTACCACGGCGGCAGACCGCCTGTCCAACCTGCTGGTGCCCACCACCAGCGAGATCCTGTGGGGCATCGTTTCGGGCGATATCCTGAGCACAGCCTGGCAGAAGCTGACCAGCAACACCGGCTCCCTGATGAGCATTGGTTTCCAGCAGATCGCGGAGATCACGGGCACCCCCTTCAAGCAGATCTTTAACTACATCGGCGGCGGTGCAACCTATATCTGCTACGTCAACGGCGCGGCAGCCAGCTACACCACGGCCATCAAGTATCCGGTGCTGGCGGGCGGCATTGCCGTGCGGCGGGAGACCACCGGCTCTGTCAAGGCCATGATGCAGCTGATGCCCCTGAAGATCGACAAGGTCGGCGCGGCCTCGGTGCTCTCGGGCAATGAACGCTACGAGATGGCAGACAATGTGCAGGTCTACCTGTGGTACAAGGGCCAGTATTACCCCACAAAGCTGGCTCAGGTGGATGCGGATGGCTACCAGCTGACCGGCTGGTACGATAATTTCGGCTGCGCTGCCGGAAAAAAGGTCCGCGTCATCATTGCGGTCAAGAACGACTGATGCTTTATTACAGCGGCCTGAGCCGCACACTGCGGCAGCTGCGCTGGGTGCTTTACCCGCGCCGCTGCCCTTTTTGTGACCGGGTGCTGGGCAGCCGGCCTGCCTGCCCGGACTGCGCCGATGGGCTGGCAGAACTGCGCCGTGCACCCTCCATGCGGCTGCGCGGCTCCGAGCACTACCTGGGGCGGCTGGATGGGGCAGCTGCGCCCTACCGATACACCGGCCTTGTCCGCCGCGCGGTGCTGCGGGCGAAATATCAGGGCGCGCCCTGGGCAGCTGTGGAGCTGGGCGTGGAGATGGCCCGCCTGCTCTTTGGCAGCGAGATCAGAATGTGCGGCTCTGAGCCCCTGCCCGAACCGGTACCGGGCCTTGACCGGGGTTACGACTGCATCCTTCCGGTACCGGCCTCCAGCAAAAAGCGCGGCTACAATGTGCCGGAGCGGATGGCACAGCCCCTTGCCCGGGCGGTGGGCGTGCCGGTGGTCACGGACGCGCTGACCCGTGCCCGCTCCACCCGGCGGCAGGAGGGGCTCTCCCTTGACGAGCGGCTGGCCAATGTGGCGGGTGTCTTCCGGGTGGCCCGGCCGGAGGCTGTGGAGGGAAAGCGCATCCTTCTGGTGGACGATGTCCTGACCACCGGAGCCACGGCCTCGGCCTGCGCGCAGGCTCTGCTGGATGCCGGTGCGCAGAGCGTGTTCGCTGTGGCGCTGGCTACGGTGGAGTTTCCGCAGCCGGTGGGCAGCACAACGGCCATTGCCGAAAATGAAGAAGAAATTTGAAAATAGTGCTTGACAAAACACCATTCTTCGGGTATACTGATTGAGCTGTGAGCGACAAGCTCGATCAGATGTCCGGGTGTAGCGCAGTTTTGGTAGCGCGCTTGAATGGGGTTCAAGAGGCCGTGAGTTCGATTCTCGCCACTCGGATTGGAACAAGACCGACGATTTCAAAAGAGATCGTCGGTCTTGATTTTTTATTCAGCTTTTTCGGTGCGCTGTCCCGGAGGGGCGGGCACCGCTGCAAGGAGGGCGAGTCTATGAATGCTGCACTGCGCCGGGATGCGGATGTGATCCTTCGTTCCAGCCTGAACGCTGTTCTGCCGGATGAGGCGGTGCGCCGCGCGCTGCGGGATCTCCGGCCCGGGAAGGGCCGGGTGCTTCTGGTGGCGGCGGGCAAGGCGGCCTGGCAGATGGCACACGCGGCGGTTGAAACGCTGGGCCGGGTGGATGGCGGCGTGGTCGTGACCAAGTACGGCCATGTGAAAGGTGAGATCCCCGGGGTGACCTGCTATGAGGCGGGCCACCCGGTGCCGGATGAAAACGGTTTTGCGGCCACCCAAAAGGCGCTGGAGCTGGTGCAGGGGCTGACTGCCGGGGATACGGTGCTGTTCCTGCTTTCCGGCGGCGGCAGTGCGCTGTTCGAGCAGCCGCTCGTTCCCGGGGCAGAGCTGCAGGAGATCACGAGCCAGCTGCTGGCCAGCGGGGCCGACATTGTGGAGATGAATACCATCCGCAAGCGGCTTTCCGGTGTGAAGGGCGGGCGGTTCGCGCAGCGCTGTGCCCCTGCGCAGGTGTTCAGCATTGTGCTGAGCGACATTCTGGGGGACCCGCTGGATATGATCGCCAGCGGCCCGGCGGTGCCGGATACCTCCACCTGCGCCCAGGCGCTTGCCGTTGCCGAAAAGTATCATCTGGCACTCTCAGCACAGGCCCGGGCCCTGCTGGCGCAGGAAACGCCCAAAACGCTGGACAATGTGACCACCCGGATCACCGGCAGCGTGCGGGAGCTTTGCCGTGCCGCGGCCAGTGCCTGCCGGAATCTGGGATATGAACCGGTTCTCCTGACCGACCAACTCTGCTGCGAAGCACGGGAAGCAGGCAGCTTTCTTGGCTCCATTGCCCGCACCCAGGCAGGGCAGGGGAAAAAGCTGGCCTACATCGCAGGCGGCGAGACCATCGTTCACCTGACCGGAAAAGGGCTTGGCGGAAGAAATCAGGAGCTGGCCCTTGCGGCTGCGCCTGCCATTGCCGGGCTGAACGCGGCGGTGTTCTCTGTGGGCAGCGATGGCACAGACGGCCCCACCGATGCCGCCGGCGGCTATGTGGATGGGGATACCCTTGCCGCGCTGGAGGCCGGGGGCTGGAGCGGATACGCTGCTTTGCAGAACAACGATTCCTACCACGCCCTGAAAGCGGTGGATGGCCTGATCATCACCGGGGCAACGGGCACCAATGTCAACGATGTGGCGGTGGCCCTGATCGGGGAAGAAACACCGCCTGTGGGCCCGGAAGTTTCCCCGGAGTGGTGATTGCATTCCTCCGTTGAGTATGTTATACTGAACAGCGAACTGAATAGAAAACAGCAGGTGCGTACCGCCCGCGGCTCTGGCCGGGGGCAGGCACATTAAAAGGGAAGCGGGTGCAAATCCCGCACGATCTCGTCACTGTGATAAGGGAGTTTACCGCCAGGGTGCAGCTGCACCGGTCACTGGAACGTATGTTCCGGGAAGGCGGCGGTGGATGTTGAGCTTTCAGCCAGGAAACCTGCCCGCTGTTGGTACGGGGGCGCAAGCCCCAGATCACGAGGAATTGGTTGTACCCAAAAAGCCTGAAAAAACTGAAAAGGGCCTTTTTGCTTTGCCGTCCCGCAAGCAGAAAGGCCCCTTTTGTTTTGCCGGGCACTCTTTCCTGTACCTTCTGTTCAGCAAAAATCATGTTCAAAAACAGGAAAGGAACGAACAAAAATGAGAAAACGCACCATCCACAAAGCAGCGGCCGCTCTGACCGCTCTGGCCCTCTGCGCCGGTGTACTGACCGGCTGCGGCGGTGCCGCAAGCAGCACCACTGCTTCCAGCACGGCAGGATCTGCTGCCAGCAGCGAGGTTTCCGGCGAGGAGGCTGACGAATTGGCCGCAAAGAACGTTGCAGACCTGATCGATGCCATCTATGTGCAGGAGCGCACCGATGACACCGATGCCCAGTGTGAGGCCGCCAAGGCCGCATGGGATGCCCTGACCGATGCCCAGAAGGAGCTGGTCGAGGGCGAAGAGGCTGACCCTGACTACTTTGGCCGCGACACCGGCGATGCTTCCAAGGACGACAGCCGCAATCAGGACGACATCGGCGAGAATGAGCTGCTGGTGGTCTCCTTCGGCACCTCCTTCAACGACAGCCGAGTGAAGGATATCAAGGGCATCGAGGATGCGCTGCAGGCCGCTTATCCCGATTGGTCTGTCCGCCGCGCCTTCACCGCACAGATCATCATCAACCATGTTCAGGCCCGCGACGGCGAGAAGATCGACAATATGCAGCAGGCTCTGGACCGCGCTGTGGCCAACGGCGTGAAGAACCTGGTCGTCCAGCCCACCCACCTGATGCACGGTGCAGAGTACGACGAGATGATGGAGATGATCGACGAGTACAAGGACAAGTTCGAGAGCGTCGCCGTTGCCGAGCCCCTGCTGGGCGAGGTTGGTGCCGACGCTGCCGTCATCAACGCCGACAAGGAAGCTGTTGCCAAGGCCGTTACCGCTGCCGCTGTGAAGGATGCCGGTTTCGACAGCCTGGAGGCCGCCGCTGAGGAGAAGGTCGCCTTTGTCTTTATGGGCCACGGCACCTCCCACACCGCAAAGGTGAGCTACAGCCAGATGCAGACCGCCATGCAGACCCTGGGCTACAGCAACGTGTTCATCGGCACGGTGGAGGGTGAGCCCGAGGAGACCGCCTGCGAGAACGTCATCGAGGCTGTCAAGGCCGCCGGTTACACCAAGGTCATCCTGCGCCCCCTGATGGTCGTTGCCGGTGACCACGCCAACAACGATATGGCCGGTGCGGATGACGATTCCTGGCTGAGCCAGTTCCAGGCCTCCGGTGACTTCGCGTCCGTGGAGTGCCAGATCGCCGGTCTGGGTGAGATCGAGGACATCCAGCAGCGCTACATTGAGCACACCAAAGCCGCCATTGATTCCCTGAACGGCTAATATTCCGCATTCCAATGCCCGAAGGGAGAGATCTTTTCGGGCATTTTTTATGGAGAGCTTCCCCGCATGAGGAGAAACACTCCCATTTCAAATTCTGAATTTTTGAGGTATTTTGTTTATGCACTGCAAACAGTTTGTTTCCCTGTCCGTTGCTTCTCTGATGCTGGCCGCCGTCCTCACCGGCTGCGGCGGGGCTTCTTCCACTGCTTCCTCTGCCGCCAGTTCGGAAGCCGCTTCTGCCGTGAGCGCTGCCGCCGCTTCCGAAAGCACCGAAGCCGCCCTGCCGGACGGCGTGTACACGGCTGAGTTCGACACCGACAGCGGCATGTTCCACGCCAACGAAGCCTGCAATGGCATGGGCACCCTGACCGTGGAGAACGGGCAGATGACCTTCCACGTCAGTCTGTCCTCCAAGAAGATCGTCAACCTGTATGTTGGCATGGCCGCCGATGCCGAGGCCAACAAGGCAGATTGGCTGCTGCCCACCACCGACACCGTCACCTACTCCGACGGCACCTCGGAGGAGGTCTACGGCTATGATATCCCCGTGGCCGCTGTGGACCAGGACTTCCAGCTGGCACTCCTCGGGACCAAGGGCAAGTGGTATGACCACACCGTGAGCATCCGCAATGCACAGCCCAAGGCTGAGGATGCTGCCGAGACCCCTGCGGACGGTGAATACAGCGTCAATGTGACCCTGGAGGGCGGCTCTGGCCGTGCCACCGTGGAAAGCCCTGCCGCCCTGACCGTGGCGGACGGCAAAATGACCGCTGTCATCCTGTGGAGCAGCCCCAATTATGATTACATGATCGTGGATGGTGAGAAGTATCTACCCACCAACACCGAGGGCAACTCCACCTTTGAGATCCCTGTTTCTGCACTGGGCACCCCGCTGGCTGTCACTGCCGATACCGTAGCCATGAGCACCCCCCATGAGATCGAGTATACGCTGACCTTTGCGCTGAACGGATGAAACTGACGAGACAACAATTCCTGCGCGTTCTGCCTGCTACAGTACTGGCCCTGTCGGGCTGCGCCGCCTCCGAAACGGCTCCTGCCAGCACGGAGGAGCTGGTCTTTGACCACGCCTGTCCGCTGGATTACGCCACACAGTTTACTGCAGACTGCTATGAGGGCGGCTATACCATGCTGACCCTGACCGAATCGGGGGAGCAGTTCCTTGTGACCCCGGAGGATGCCGCTGAAGTGGAAGGCCTGCCCGAGAGCGTGACGGTGCTGCGTCAGCCCATCCGGAACATCTACCTTGTCTCCACCTCGGTGATGGACCTGTTCCTCGCGCTGGATGGGCTGGACAGCGTGACTCTTTCCGGCACCCAGGCGGAGGGCTGGTATCTGGATGAGGCCAGAGCCGCCATGGAGGCCGGGCGCATTGCCTATGCGGGCAAGTACAGCGCCCCGGACTACGAAAAGATCCTTGCGGCCAACTGCGGCCTTGCCATCGAGAACACCATGATCTACCACACCCCGGAGGTCAAGGAGCAGCTGGAACGGTTCGGCATCCCGGTACTGGTGGAGCGCTCCAGCTATGAGAGCGGCCCGCTGGCCCGGCTGGAATGGCTCAAGTTCTGGGGCATCCTGCTGGGGAAAGAGGAGCTGGCGGAACAGGAATTTGCCCGGCAGGTGGAGCGCCTTGCACCGCTGACCGGGCAGGCTTCCACCGGCAAGCGCTGTGCCTTTTTCTCCATCACAGCCAACAACCTTGCCAATGTGCGCAAGGGCGGCGACTATGTGGCCCAGATGATCGAGATGGCGGGCGGTGATTATGTGTTTGCGGACCTGACCGACAACGGCAACAACCTTTCCACCATGAACCTGCCGCTGGAGGATTTTTACGCCGGTGCAAAGGATGCGGATGTGCTCCTTTACAACAGCACCATCGAGGGTGTGGTGCATACCACGGAGGAACTGGTGGCAAAATGCCCCCTGCTGGCCGAGTTCAAGGCCGTGCAGAGCGGCAGTGTCTGGTGCACCACCCAGAGCTTTTTCCAGCAGAGTACGGCGCTGGTCGATTTTGTGCTCGATCTGCACCGTGTCTTTACGGAGAACGACCCCGCCGACCTGCAATTTCTGAGGAAAGTAGAGTAACCTATGACCAGCAAAAAGCGCCTGATCTTCTCTTACGGCATCCTTGCCCTGCTGCTGGCGGTGCTGTTTGCCGCCAACCTGTTCTGGGGCAGTGTGTCCCTGACACCGGGGGCAGTGCTGGCGGCCCTGACCGGCCGCGGGCAGGACGCTTTGAGCGTGGGCATCATCACCCAGCTGCGCCTGCCCCGGGCCGTGATGGTGGTGCTGCTGGGGGCGGCGCTCTCGGCGGCGGGCTACCTGCTGCAGACCTTTTTTGCCAACCCCATTGCAGGGCCCTTTGTCATGGGCATTTCCAGCGGGGCCAAGCTGGCCGTGGCACTGGTCATGGTGGCTTTTCTGAACCATGGCCTGCTCACCAGCTCCCTTACCCTGATCACAGCCGCCTTTGCAGGGGCCATGGCCTCCATGGCCTTTGTGCTGGCGGTCTCCCGGCGGGTGCAGCGGATGAGCATCCTTGTCATCTGCGGCGTGATGATCGGCTACATCTGCTCGGCCGTTACGGAGTTTGTGGTGGCCTTCGCCCAGGACAGCAACATTGTCAACCTCCACAACTGGTCTCAGGGCAGCTTTTCCGGCATGACCTGGGGCAATGTGCGGGCGGCGGCGCTGGTGGTGCTGCCCGCTCTGGCGGCGGCGTTCTGCCTTTCCAAGCCCATGGCCGCCTACCAGATGGGGGAGGCCTACGCCCGGAGCGTGGGCATCAATGTCAGAGCCTTTTCCCGGCTGCTGGTGCTGCTTTCCAGCCTGCTGGCCGCCTGTGTCACGGCCTTTGCGGGGCCCATCTCCTTTGTGGGCATCGCGGTGCCCCATCTGGTCAAGCAGCTGTTCGGCAGCGCAAGGCCGCTGGTGGTACTGCCCGGGTGCTGCCTGGGCGGGGCCGCCTTCTGCCTGCTGTGCGACCTCATCGCCCGCAGCATGTTTGCCCCCACCGAGCTTTCGATCAGCGCCGTAACGGCAGTGTTTGGTGCACCGGTGGTCATCTGGCTGCTGGTGCGCCGGGGTCAGGAGGGTGTGCGATGAAATACCGCTGTGAAACGAAAGAGCTGGACATCGGCTATGGCGGTGCGCCCCTTGCTTCCGGCATCACGCTGGGGGCGGTGCCGGGGCAGATCCTGGCCCTCATCGGGCCCAACGGTGCGGGCAAATCCACCCTGCTCAAAACGCTGGCGGGCCAGCTGGCCCCCATGGGCGGGGCTGTCCTGCTGGATGGCCGCAGCCTGACCGATTACACCGGCCCGGCCCGGGCCCGGAAGCTGGCCCTGATGCTGCCCCACACCCGCCGCACCGAGCTGACTTCCTGCTTTGAGTTTGCCGCCGCCGGGCGCATCCCCTATACCGGGCGGCTGGGCGTCCTGTCCGATGCCGACCGGCAGGCCGTGCGGGACGCGCTGGAGCTGGTGGGAGCTTCCCCTCTGGCGGGCCGGGATTTCAACTGCATCAGCGACGGCCAGCGCCAGCGCGTTCTGCTGGCCCGTGCTATCTGCCAGCAGCCCGGAGTTCTGCTGCTGGACGAGCCGACCTCTTTTCTGGATGTCAAGGGCAAGATCGAGCTGCTGACCATCCTGCAGAAACTGGCCCATGAGCAGGGGCTGGCCGTGATCGTCAGCCTGCACGAGCTGGACATGGCGCAGAAGATCGCGGATGCGGTGGTCTGCGTGTTCCCGCACAGCGTTTCGGGGGTGCTGACCCCGAAGGAGGCCTTTGCCCCGGAGAACATCCGGGCGCTGTACAGCCTGACCAAAGAACAGTACGAAGCCGTGTTCGGCCCGGAAAAGCCTGCCGGGCCAAAGTTTGAACATTACGTCCGCAGTGGGCAGAAGCTGCTCCGCTGCGGGTACACCACCGGCACCTGCGCGGCGCTGGGTGCGGCGGGGGCCGCGCGGCTCCTGCTCACCGGCCATGCTCCGGAGAGCGTTGCCCTGCGCACGCCGAAGGGCATCGTGGTGGAGGTGGCACCGCTGTACTGCCGCCCCGCCGGAGCCGGAGCCGAATGCGCCATTGAGAAGGACGGCGGGGATGATGTGGATGTGACCACCGGCCTGCCCGTGATCGCCGCCGTAGAATTGCTGCCCAATACCACCGAGATCCGCATCTCCGGCGGCAAGGGCGTGGGCCGGGTGACCAAGGCCGGGCTGGACCAGCCGGTGGGGGAAGCTGCCATCAACCATGTGCCCCGGCAGATGATCGCCGAGGCCCTGCAAAGGGAAGCCGAGAGCGCCTGCTACACCGGCGGCTTTGCCGTGACCATCTCCATCGAGGGCGGGGAAGAGGTGGCAAAGCGCACCTTCAACCCCCACATCGGGGTCGAGGGCGGGCTTTCGGTGCTGGGAACCAGCGGCATTGTGGAGCCTATGAGCCAGCAGGCGATCCTGGATACCATCCAGCTGGAAATGAATCAGGCCGCTCTCCGGGCTGGCAGCCCCAGGCGGCTCATCCTGGCCCCCGGCAATTACGGGCTGGACTATCTGCACGAAAGATACTCGGAGTTTCACGCTGTTCCGGTGGTGAAAACCTCGAACTTTATTGGAGACACGCTGGATATGGCTGCTGCGGCCCGCTTTGAAGAGGTGCTTCTGGTGGGCCATGTGGGCAAGCTTGTCAAGGTGGCGGGTGGCATTATGAACACCCATTCCCACACTGCCGACTGCCGCACCGAGCTGTTCTGCACCCATGCGGCGCTCTGCGGCGCTTCCCGGGAAGTCTGCGCCGCCCTGATGAACGCTGCCACCACCGATGCCTGTCTGGAACTCCTGGACAGCGCCGGTCTGCGGGCTCCGGTGCTGGAAAGCCTGCTGCGGGCAGTCCAGCTCCACCTTGACCGGCGGGCCTGCGGGGCGTTCCGGGTGGGGGCTGTGCTGTTTTCCAACCAGCACGGCCCGCTGGGAGCCACCGATACTGCCGCACAACTGCTGAACGAATGGAAGGAGCATTGAGATGGTACATTTTGTGGGCGCAGGCCCCGGCGCACCTGACCTCATCACCCGGCGGGGCGCGGCCCTGCTGCAGGAAGCCGACTGCATCATTTATGCGGGCAGTCTGGTCAACCCGGCTCTGCTGGGGCTGGCGAAGCCGGAGTGCGCCGTTTACAACAGCGCCGAGATGACGCTGGAACAGGTGCTGGACGTGATGCGCCGGGTGGAAGCCGCAGGCGGGACCACCGTGCGGCTCCACACCGGCGACCCCTGCCTGTATGGGGCCATCCGGGAGCAGATGGACGCACTGGATGCGGATGGCATCCCCTACGATGATACCCCCGGCGTGTCCAGCTTTTGCGGGGCGGCGGCGGCGCTGAACGCCGAGTACACCCTGCCCACCATCAGCCAGACCGTGATCATCGCCCGGATGGAGGGGCGCACCCCGGTGCCGGAAAAGGAGAAGCTGGCCAGCCTTGCCGCCCATGGGGCAACCATGGTGATCTTCCTCTCCATCGGCCTCATCGACAAGGTGCAGCAGGCCCTGCTGGCAGGCGGAGCCTACACGCCGGAGACTCCTGCCGCCGTGGTCTACAAGGCCAGCTGGCCGGAGCAGAAGGTGGTGCGCTGCACCGTGGGCACGCTGGCCGGGAGCACCCGCGCCAACGGCATCACCAAAACAGCGCTCATCGTGGTGGGGGAATTTCTGGGCACCCGGTATGAGCGGAGCAAGCTCTACGACCCAACCTTTACGACGGAGTTCCGCAAGGGGGCAGACCAGTGACCCGCGCCTATCTCGCCTTTACGGAAAAAGGGCTGGCGCTGGCCCAAAAGCTGGCCGGTGCCCTGCCCGGCACTGTGGCCCGCTGCGGCCATGGCGGGCCTGGCCTTGCCGATTGGGCTGCGGAGCAGTTCGCCCATGCGGATGCCCTGATCTTTGTGGGGGCTGTGGGCATAGCGGTGCGGGCCATTGCGCCCTACTGCCGGAGCAAGGCGGTGGACCCTGCCGTGGTGGTGCTGGACGAGTGTGGTCATTTTGCGGTGCCGATCCTTTCGGGCCATCTGGGCGGGGCCAACGATCTGGCCCGGGCGCTGGCGGCGGTCTGCGGTGCGGTGCCGGCCATTACCACGGCCACCGATGCCAACGGTGTGTTTGCCGTGGATGCGTGGGCCAGGCACCAGAACTGCGCCGTGCTGGAGCCGGGGCGCATCAAGCGCGTCAGCAGCAGACTGCTGGCGGGCGGGCCGGTGCGGTATCGCTCGGAATTCCCCATTGCCGGGCAGGCCCCTGCCGGGGTGGTCCCGGCGGGGGAGGCAGAGCGCGCCGACTTTGCCCTGACCCTTTTCCCGGCGGGCGATGCGCTGCACCTGATCCCGAAGATCGGTGTGCTGGGCATCGGGTGCAGGCGGGGGACAAGCGCCGCACAGCTGGAAGCGGCCTTTGCACAGTTCTGTGCGGCCCACGGCCTTGCGGCAGCGTGCATCACGGCGGCGGCCAGCATCGACCTGAAAGCTGATGAGCCGGGTCTGCTGGAATTTTGCAGAATCCACGGCTGGCCGGTGCAGTTCTATTCTGCCGCACAGCTGCAGAACGCCCCCGGGCAGTTCACACCTTCGGCCTTTGTCCGGAGCGTGACCGGTGTGGACAATGTCTGCGAGCGGGCGGCGGTGCTGGCGGCAGGCGGCACGATCATTCTTCCCAAACAGGCGGGCAACGGCGTGACCTTTGCGCTGGCGCTTCGTCCCTTTGCCCCGGATTGGAGGTGGCAGGATGCCTAATGTTGTTTTTGTTGTCGGGCTTGGGCCCGGGGATCCCCGGTTTCTGACCGCACAGGCGCAGAGCGCCTTAACGCAAGCCGAGGTGCTGTGCGGCTATACGGTCTATCTGGATCTGGTGCGCCCCTACTTCCCGGACAAGCTCTATTATTCCACCGGCATGACCAAGGAGATCGACCGCTGCCGCTGGGCGCTGGAAACGGCCCGGAGCGGCAGGGCGGTGGCGCTGGTCTGCTCGGGAGATGCCGGGGTCTACGGCATGGCAAGCCCTCTGCTGGAGCTGGCCGAGCACTTCCCGGACGTGACGGTGGAGGTGGTGCCCGGCCTGACCGCCGCCCTGAGCGGCGGTGCGGTGCTGGGTGCCCCGCTGGCCCACGATTTCTGCGTGCTCTCCCTCTCTGACCGGCTCACGCCGTGGGAGGTCATTGAGCGGCGGCTGGCGGCAGCAGCCATGGGGGATTTCTGCATCGCGCTGTACAACCCCTCCTCCAAGGGGCGGCCGGACTATCTGGCGCGGGCGGTGCGCATCCTGCTGGCAAACGGCAAAGCACCCGGAACGGTCTGCGGCATTGTGCGGAACATTGGCCGGACGGGGCAGGAAAGCCGCGTTCTGACGCTGGCTGCGCTGGAAACCACCCCGGTGGATATGTTCACCACCGTGTTTGTCGGCAACGCCCAGACCCGCCAGTTGAGCGGGCAGATGGTCACGCCGCGGGGGTACCGCGCATGAGGGCCGTGGTATTCAGCGGCACCACCGAGGGCCGCATGTTTTCAAAGCAGCTGGCCGCACTGGGAGCCGAGGTACTGGTCAGCGTGGCCACCCCGCTGGGGGCCGAGGAACAGGGCGAAAGGTCCGGCATCACCGTCCACTGCGGGCGGCTGACCCCGGAGGAGATGACCGCCCTGCTGCAGGGGGCTGACCTCTGCGTGGACGCGACCCATCCCTATGCCGTGGAGGCCACCCGGAACATCCGGGCAGCCTGTAAAACAGCGGGCACGGAGTACCGCCGCCTGCTCCGGCCCGAAAGCCCGCTGCCTGCCGGGAGCATGGTGTTTGCCTCTGCGGCCCATGCGGCGGGATTTCTGGCCCGAACGCAGGGAAATGTCCTGCTTGCCACTGGGGCCAAGGAGCTTTCTGCCTTTGCTGTGCTGGAACCGGCACGGCTCTTTCCCCGTGTCCTGCCCACCCGGGAGGGCATTGCCGCCTGCGAGGGGGCAGATATCCCCCATAAGAACATCATCGCCATGCAGGGGCCGTTCTCCTATGCGCTGAACCGGGCGCTGATGGAGCAGTTTGCCATCCGCTTCCTCGTTACCAAAGACGGCGGCGCGGCGGGCGGCTTTGAAGAAAAAGCCCGGGCAGCGCAGGACACCGGGGCACAGCTCATCGTCATCCGCCGCCCGGCCGAGCAGGGCGAAACGGCGGAACAGATCCTGACACATTGTAAGGAGATGCTGCAATGATCACATTCATCGGGATGGGGTCGGGCACGCCGGAAAGCCTGACCGCGCAGGGCCTTGCCGCCCTGCAGAATGCCGGACTGATCCTGGGGGCAAAGCGCCTGCTGGAACAGCTGCCGCAGGGCTGCACGGAACACCGGAAGGCCCTGTATCAGCCTGAGGATGTCCTTGCCGCGCTGGCGGCTGACCCGGAGGTGGATGCTGCCCTTGTGTACAGCGGCGACACCGGGTTTTACTCCGGTGCGGCCCAGCTGCTGCCGATGCTGCGGGCCTTTGGCATCTCCTGCCGGGTGCTGCCGGGGCTTTCCAGCGTTCAGCTGCTGGCCGCTGCGGTGGGCCGCTCCTGGCAGGAGTGGAAGCTGGTCTCGGCCCACGGCTGTGCCTGCGACCCGGTGGCCGAGTGCCTGACAGCCGGGGGAAAGCCTGTGTTTTTCCTGACCGGCGGAGCCGAAACGCCTGCCTCCCTCTGCGGCCGGCTGGCTGCTGCCGGGCTGGGCGATGCCCATGTGCTGGTGGGGGAAGAGCTGGGCAGGAAAGAGGAAAAGATCCTGTTCGGCACGGCGCAGGAGTTTGCGCAAAAGCAGTTTGCAAGCCTGAGCGTTCTGCTTGTGGAGCATCTTCCTCAGCCGCCCCGGCGGGTGCCCGGCTTCCCGGATGAAGCCTTCCACAGGGGAGAGGTGCCCATGACCAAGCAGGAGGTGCGGGCGGCGGCGCTGGCCAAGCTGGCCGTGCAGCCTGCCGATACCCTGTGGGATGTGGGGGCGGGCACCGGCAGCGTGAGCGTGGAGCTGGCGCTGGCCGCACCCCGGGGGCATGTGTATGCCGTGGAGTGTGACCCGGAGGCCTGCGGGCTCATCCGGCAGAACCGGGAAACGTTCCACGCCTGCAACCTGACACTGGTGGAGGGCCGCGCCCCCGCTGCGCTGGCTGACCTGCCCGCCCCGGATGCCGTGTTCATCGGCGGGACCAAGGGGGGGATGGAGGCTGTGGTGGACACGGTGCTTGCCCGGAATCCGAACGCCCGCATCTGCATCTCTGCCATTGCGCTGGAAACGCTGAGCGCCGCCGTGGCCGCACTGACTGCCCACGGCCTTGCTGCGGAGGTAACGCAGATCGCGGTCAGCCGCACCCGGCCTGCGGGCAGGCTCCACCTGCTGATGGCCAATAACCCCATCTTCCTTATCACAGGAGAACGTAAATGATCCAATTTCTTGTGGCCGCGCCCTGTTCCGGCAGCGGCAAAACCACACTGACCTGCGCTCTGCTGGCGGCGCTCAAGCGGCGGGGGCAGGACCCCTGCTCCTTCAAGAGCGGGCCGGACTATATCGACCCCATGTTCCACCGGGCTGTGCTGGGGGTGGAGAGCCACAACCTCGACTTGTTTTTCTCCGCACCGGAGACCGTGCGCGCGCTCTATGCGCAGGCCGCCGCCGGGCACGGGGCAGCCATGTGCGAGGGTGCCATGGGCTTTTACGATGGACTGGGCGGCGTGAGTGATACCGCCAGTGCCTGGCATCTGGCCGATACGCTGGGCCTGCCGGTGCTGCTGGTGGTCCAGCCCAGAGGGGCCAGCCTGACACTGGCGGCCCAGATCAACGGGCTGAAGCAGTTCCGCACCCCCAGCCATCTGGTGGGCATCCTGCTCAATGACTGCGCCCCCCATCTGTATGCCCTGCTGGCTCCCATGCTGGCACGGGAGACCGGCCTGCCGGTACTGGGTTATCTGCCCCACCTGCCGGATGCCGCCCTTGAGAGCCGCCACTTAGGCCTGAAAACTGCCGGGGAGATCGCGGACCTGCAGCAGAAGATCAGCCGGATGGCCGATGCGCTGGTGATGGATTGGGAAAAGCTTTTTGCCCTGACCGAAGGCGCAGCGCCTTTGGAGCATGCAGATCGGCTCCTCCCTGCGGGAGAGCTGCTGCCCCAGGGAGCAGAGGAACAGCGCCCCCGCGTTCCCATTGCCGTTGCAAGGGATGCGGCGTTTTGCTTCACCTACGCCGAAACGCTGGAAGCACTGGAGCGGGCGGGGGCGGAGCTCTGCTGGTTCAGCCCCCTGCAGGACTCCGCCCTGCCGGAGCAGATCGGCGGGCTCTATCTGCCCGGCGGCTACCCGGAGCTGTATGCCGGGCAGTTGAGCGCGAATCGCTCCATGCTGGCCTCTGTGCGCCGGGCTGTGGAGCGCGGTCTGCCCACGGTGGCCGAGTGCGGGGGCTTTCTCTATCTGGGCCAGAGCCTGGAGGATGCCAACGGGGAACGCTGGCCTATGGCAGGCGTTCTGCCGGGGCAGGGCTTCCGGGTGGGGAGGCTGGTGCGGTTTGGATACGCGGCATTGACTGCCCACGCCGACAGTATGCTGTTCCGCGCCGGGGAGCGTCTGCCCGTGCACGAGTTCCACCACTGGGATTCCACAGACAACGGCACCGGCTTTACCGCCGCAAAGCCCAACGGGAAGCAGTGGGACTGCGGCTTTGCAAATGAGCATTTCTATGCGGGCTTCCCGCATTTGTATTGGGCGGGCACGGCTCTGCCCCGGCGGTTCGTGGATGCCGCCGCACACTATCATCAAGAGGAACAGGATCAATGACAGAGCTTGAACTGAAACAGCTTCTTTCCAGGATCACCCGGCCGGACGAGGCCGCACGCACCGCCGCCCACGCCCACTGGGCCAGCCTTGCAAAGCCGCTGGGCGGGCTGGGCAGGCTGGAGACCATGCTGGAGGATGCCGCCGCCCTGACCGGCACGGCAGAGCTGGCGTTTTCCCGCCGGGCCGTGCTGGTGCTCTGCGCCGACAACGGCGTGGTGGCGCAGGGCGTGAGCCAGACGAACCAGAGCGTGACCCGGGCCGTGGCCGAGAACCTTGCCGCCCGGCGCACCAGTGTCTGCCAGATGGCAAAAACGGCCCGCTGTGAAGTGGTGCCTGTGGACCTTGGCATGGCCGGGGAGCCGGTGCCCGGGGTGCAGAACTGCCGCATTGCCGCGGGGACGGCGGATTTCACCACCGGCCCTGCCATGACCCGCCAGCAGGCGGTGGATGCCATTGCGGCGGGCATGGGGCTTGTTCGGGCGCAGAAGGCGGCGGGGGTGCAGCTGCTGGCCACGGGGGAGATGGGCATTGGCAACACCACCACCTCCAGCGCCGTGGCTGCGGTTCTGCTGGGGCAGCCCGTGGAGCGGATGACAGGCCGGGGCGCGGGCCTTTCGGATGCAGGGCTTGCCCGCAAGCTGGATGCCATCCGGCGGGGCATTGCGCGGAATCGGCCCGATGCCGCTGACCCGCTGGACGTGCTTTCCAAGCTGGGCGGGTTCGACATCGCCGGGCTGTGCGGTGTTTTTCTGGGCGGTGCGCTGGAAGGCCTGCCCGTGCTGATGGATGGCTTCATCAGCGGGGTGGCGGCTCTGTGCGCGGTGCGGCTCTGCCCCGCCGCGGAAAAGGCCGTGTTTGCCAGCCACTGCTCCACCGAACCGGCAGCAAGGCTGGTGCTGGAAGCGCTGGGCAAAGCGCCCCTGCTCACCGTCGGGCTCCATCTCGGCGAGGGCACCGGAGCGGTGGCAAGCATCCCGCTGTGGGATATGGCGCTGGCCGTTTACCGCGATTGCTATTCCTTCACGGAGGGCGGCATCACGCCGTACACCCCCCAATGCTGACGCTGGTATTGGGCGGTGCCGCCAGCGGCAAGAGCGGGTATGCCGAGAGCCTGGTGCTGAAAACCGCGCTTCCGCGCTATTACATCGCCACCATGCAGGTGTGGGATGCGGAGTGTGCCGCCCGGGTGGAAAAGCACCGGAGGATGCGGGCGGCAAAGCAGTTTGAGACCGTGGAGTGTCCCCTGCATCTGGAGAACATCCATCTGCCTGCCCGGGGAACTGCGCTGTTGGAGGATCTGGGCAACCTGACCGCCAACGAGCTCTACGACCCCGCCGGGGCGGGAGAAAATGCGGCTTCGGCCATTTTGGAAGGACTGGACCAATTGGCCGGACAATGCGCGCACCTCATCGTGGTCTCCAACGAGGTGTTCAGCGGCGGTGCCGACTACGCAGGCGACACCGGGCGCTACCTGAAAGCGCTGGCGCAGGTGAACAATGCCCTTGCCGCCCGGGCTGACCATGTGGTGCGGGTGGTGTGCGGCATCCCGGTCTATTATAAAGGAGTGGAAAAATGATTGGATTGCAGACCATTGCAGTGGCCTTTGCCATGTTTTCGGCCCTGCCGGTGCCGCAGTTCGCATGGAACCAGAAAAACATGCGGTATGCCATGTGTGCCTTCCCGCTCATCGGGGTGGTCATTGGCGGGCTGTGGTGCCTGTGCGGCGCTCTGCCCCTGCCGATGCCCGCAAAGGCGGCGGGGTTCTGCCTGATCCCGGTCTGGGTCACGGGCGGCATCCACCTGGATGGCTATGCCGACACCTGCGATGCCCTTTCCAGCTATGGCGACCGGGAAAAGAAGCTGGAGATCCTCAAAGACCCCCACTGCGGTGCCTTTGCGGTGATCCGGCTGTGCAGTTATTTCGCGGCCTACCTTGCCCTTTGCGCCTGCGTGGACTTCACGCCCCGGGTGGGCCTGTGCTGGACACTGGCCCTTGTGCTGGAACGGGCCCTTTCGGGCCTGGCCGTGGCATCGTTCCCGATGGCAAAGAACACCGGCCTTGCCCACACCTTTGCCACGGCGGCGGATCGAACTACTGTCCGCCGGGTGCTGATGGTGCTGGCCGCTCTGCTCAGCGCCGCCCTGCTGGCACTGGGCGGCTGGGCGCTGGTGCTGGCGGTGTTGCTGGTGTTTGCACGCTACTATGTTGTTTCGGACAAGCAGTTTGGCGGCATCACCGGCGATCTGGCCGGGTGGTTTTTGCAGAAAGCCGAGCTGTGGATGCTGGTGGCGCTGTGTGCCTGCCAGTGGGGAGGACTGTTATGATCTTTATCACCGGGCCGCTGTACAGCGGCAAGCGCACCTTTGCCCAGCGCCTGCCCGGCACCCGCATTGCGGAGGTGCAGGCCCTGGCCGCAGAGGCTGAGGATCTGGAAAAGCTTGCGGAGGAGCTCTCCGCTTATGATATCGTGATGGCCACCGAGGTGGGCGGCGGCGTGGTGCCCATGGACGCAGGGGAGCGGGCCGCGCGGGAAGCCGCCGGGCGGCTGGCCTGCCTGCTGGCGGCCCGGGCCGGGTGCGTGGTGCAGATGTTCTGCGGCATCCCCACAGTATTGAAAGGAGAACTGCCCCCATGCTGATCTATCTTCTGCGCCACGGCCTGACGGGCTACAACGCCGAAAAGCGCTATCAGGGCCAGCGGGATATCCCCCTGTGCCCCGCGGGCCGCGCCCAGCTGCGGCAGGCTGACCTCCGGCCGGAGACGGTCTATATCACTCCGCTCTGCCGCACCCGGCAGACCGCTGAGGTGCTCTTCCCGGGTGCAAGGCTCGTGGAGGTGAAAGACCTGCAGGAGATGTGCTTCGGCAGCTTTGAGGGCCGCAATTTCATTGAGATGGAGCACGACCCGGATTATCTGGCCTGGGTGAACGCCAACTGCGAAAGCCCCTGCCCGGACGGCGAGACCAAGGCTGTTTTTTCGGAGCGGGTGTGCAGGGCCTTTGCCGCACTGGTGGACAAGGCCCTTGCCGATGGGGAAGAGACACTGGTCATTCTGGCCCACGGCGGCACCCAGATGGCTGCCATGGAACGCTACGCCCTGCCCCATGCGGATTATTACCATTGGTGCGCCCCCAACGCGGGCGGCTACGTTCTGGATGCAGGAGATTGGGCGGAGCAGCGGGTGCTGCACCTGCTGAAGACTGTGCAGTACACAAAGGAGGATGCCCGATGATCGAATACGCAGTACTCGGCGGTTTTGTGCTGGACTGCCTCTTCGGCGACCCGGCCTGGCTGCCCCACCCGGTGGTGTACATGGGCAAGGCCATCTCGGCGCTGGAAAAGCGCCTGCGGGCCCGCCTGCCCAAAACGCCTCAGGGGGAACTGCTGGGCGGGGCCATTGTGGCCTTCTGCCTGCCGGTGGGCACCTTTCTGCTGACGAGCCTTGTCTGCCTGGGAGCTGCCCGCATCAGCCCGTGGCTGGGGCTGGCCGTCCAGATGTTCTGGTGCGGGCAGGCCCTGGCCGCAAAGGGGCTGGCGCAGGAGAGCACCAATGTTTACCGGGAACTGGTCAAGCCCGACCTGCCTGCTGCCCGCAGGGCGGTCAGCCGCATCGTGGGGCGGGACACCCAGGATCTGACGCTGGAGGGGGTGACCAGAGCCGCTGTGGAAACGGTGGCCGAAAACGCCAGCGACGGCGTGATCGCGCCCCTGCTCTATATGCTCATCGGCGGGGCACCGCTGGCCCTGACCTACAAGGCCATCAACACGATGGACAGTATGCTGGGCTACAAAAACGAAAAATACCTCTACTTTGGCCGCATCCCTGCCAAGCTGGACGATGCGGCAAATTACCTTCCCAGCCGCCTTGCCGCCCTGCTGTGGGTGGCTGCCGCGGCCTTTACGCACAATGACGCAAAAGGGGCGTGGAAGATCTGGCGGCGGGACCGCCGCAACCACGCCAGCCCCAACAGCGCCCAGACCGAGAGCGCCTGCGCCGGTGCGCTGGGGGTGCAGCTGGCCGGGCCCGCCTATTACTTTGGCGAATACTACGCCAAGCCCACCATCGGCGATCCGCTGCGTCCCATTGAACCGGAGGATATCCTGCGTGCCAACCGGATGATGTACGTGGCAAGCGCCTTTGCACTGGCGTGGGGCGTGGCAATACGGGCTATTTTGTAACGACCTCACCCTCTCAGTCATGCCTTGCATGACAGCTCCCCCAAAGGGAGAAGCCAAGAGCTGGGATCCAGAACCATCCAGGAAAAGGAGAACGAACATGCAACTAGTACATGGCGGCGATTGGGCCGGTTATCGGGCCGAGTTCGGGCGGGACGCGCTGGATTTTTCGGCCAACGTCAGCCCGCTGGGCCTGCCGGAAGGGGTGGCCCGGGCCATCACGGCGGCATTGCCCACGGCGGACCGCTACCCCGACCCCCTGTGCCGGGAGCTGCGGGCAAAGCTGGCGCTCCATGAGGGCGTGCCGGCGGAGCAGATCCTCTGCGGCAATGGGGCGGCAGACCTCATCTTCCGGCTGGTCTGGGCCCAAAAGCCCCGCCGGGCGCTGGTCACCGCCCCCACCTTTGCGGAGTATGCCACTGCTTTGAAAAGTGTCGGCTGCATGGTGGAACGCTTCTTTTTGCGGGAGCAGGAGGACTTTGCGGTCACGGATGCGTTTTGTGCGGCCATCCGCCCGGGGGTGGACATGGTGTTCCTCTGCCAGCCCAACAACCCCACCGGCCAGCTGACGGCCCTGCCGCTGGTGGAGCAGATCCTCCACCGCTGCGCGGCGTGCGGTACCCTGCTGGTGGTGGACGAATGCTTCCTCGATTTCCTGCCCGACCATGCCCTGCACACGGCAAAAGGTCTGCTGGGGGAGGGAGATCTGGTCATCCTGAAAGCTTTCACCAAGCTTTACGGCATGGCGGGCGTGCGGCTGGGCTATGCCCTGAGTGCCGACACAGCGCTGCTGGAACAGATGCAGGCCTGCGGCCAGCCCTGGGGTGTTTCCAGTCTGGCGCAGGCGGCGGGCCTTGCCGCGCTGGAGGAGACGGCGTATGTGGAAAAGGTCCGGGCCCTCATTGCCGAACAGCGGCCCCGCCTGACGGCTGGGCTGCGGGCGCTGGGCCTGCGGGTGCTGGACGGTAGAGCAAATTACCTGCTGTTTCAGGCCCCGGAGACGCTGGGAGAAGCCCTGCGGCAAAGGGGCGCTGTGCTGCGCAGCTGTGTGAACTACCCCGGGCTGGGCCCCGGCTGGTACCGCACCGCCGTGCGCACCGGGCCTGAAAACGAACAGCTTTTAAAACTTCTTGCGGAGGTGCTGGAATGAGCAAGGCAAAGTGCATCATGGTGCAGGGAACCATGAGCGGTGCAGGCAAAAGCCTGCTGTGCGCCGCCCTCTGCCGCATTTTTGCGCAGGACGGTTACCGCGTGGCTCCCTTCAAGAGCCAGAACATGGCGCTGAACAGCTTTGTCACCCGGGATGGGCTGGAAATGGGCCGGGCACAGGTGGTGCAGGCGCAGGCCGCAGGCATCGAGCCGGATGTGCGGATGAACCCCATCCTGCTCAAGCCCAGCAGTGACGTGGGCAGTCAGGTCATCGTGAACGGTGAGGTGCGGGGCCAGATGCCCGCCGCCGCCTACTTCAAAATGAAAAGAGCGCTCATCCCGGAGATCCTCTCAGCCTACAACAGTCTGGCCGAAACCGTGGACATCATCGTCATCGAGGGGGCCGGAAGCCCGGCGGAGATCAACCTGAAGGCAGACGATATCGTCAACATGGGCCTTGCCCGGCTGGTGGATGCCCCCGTTCTGCTGGCGGGAGACATCGACCGGGGCGGTGTGTTTGCCCAGCTGTACGGCACGGTGGCGCTGCTGGAGCCAGAGGAGCGCGCCCGCATCAAGGGGCTGCTCATCAATAAATTCCGCGGCGATGTGGAGATCCTGCGCCCCGGCCTTGCGATGCTGGAAGAAAAAACGCAGCTGCCGGTGCTGGGGGTCGTGCCCTACCTGAAGGTGGACATTGAGGACGAGGATTCGCTTTCCACCCGGCTGGATGCGGACAAAACGGTCCACCCGCTGGATGCAGCCATCCTCCGTTTGCCGCATATCTCCAACTTTACCGATTTCATGCCGCTGGAGCAGCACCCGCTGCTGGGCGTGCGATATGTGCAGAATACCCGCCAGCTGGGCACACCGGATCTCGTCATCCTGCCCGGCACCAAGAACACGGTGGATGACCTGCTCTGGCTGCGGCAGTCCGGGCTGGAAGCAGCCCTGTTGAAGCTGGCGGCCAGCGGCACGCCGGTGCTGGGGGTCTGCGGCGGGTATCAGATGCTGGGCGAGACGCTGGCCGACCCTGAGGGCACGGAGAGCGGTACGGCGCAGACTGTGCGGGGGCTGGGGCTGCTGCCCACCCGCACAGTCTTTACCGGCCAGAAGCACCGCACCCAGGACACTGCCGCCGTGACCGCCGCCCCCTTTGCGGGTGCGGCCCTGACCGGATATCAGATCCACACCGGCCGCACCGAGGTGCAGGGTGTGCCCTTCTGCACACTGGCAGACGGCACACCCGAGGGCTGCGTGCAGGACAATGTGTTCGGTACCTACCTGCACGGCCTGTTTGATACCGGGGAGCTTACCGAGAAACTGGTGACCCTGCTCTGCCGGCGCAAGGGCATTGCGCCGGACAGCGCGGCCCTCATCCCGATGGAGCAGTACCGTCAGCAGCAGTTTGACCTGCTGGCCGATGGCGTGCGCGGCGCGCTGGATCTGGATGCCGTTTACGCGGCCATGGGGTTGGAGAACCCGCGGAGGAATGCACAATGATCCCACAACATCATCTGCCCGCCGACATTGAGCGGACAAGCCTTTCCATCATCACGGCAGAGCTGGAAGCGCAGGGCCTGACCCCGCCGCCCGAGACTGCCGCTGTGGTCAAGCGGGTCATCCACACCACCGCCGACTTTGACTATGCAAAAAATCTGCGCTTCACACCGGGGGCTGTGGCAGCAGGTGTGGCCGCCCTGCGGGCCGGGACCCCTATCATCACCGATACCAACATGGCGCTTTCGGGCATTTCCAAGCCTGCCCTTGCCCGGCTGGGCGGCAGTGCCCTCTGCTATATGGCGGACCCCGAGGTGGCGCGGATCGCAGCCGAGACCGGAACCACCCGGGCAGTGGCTTCCATGCACTGCGCGGCGCAGGAGCACCCCGGGGCCATTTTTGCGGTGGGCAATGCCCCCACCGCCCTGCTGACCATTGCGGAAGAGATCGAGGCCGGGCTGCGGCCTGCTCTGGTCATCGCCGTGCCGGTGGGGTTTGTGAATGTGGTGGAAAGCAAGGAGACGCTGTTTTCCGCCTGTGCCGCCAACGGCGTGCCTGCCATCGCGGCCATGGGCCGCAAGGGCGGAAGCACCGTGGCCGCCGCAGTCTGCAACGCCCTGGTCTACTCTGCCGCCGGGATGCAGGACCCAGCGGCAAGAGGGTGGAAATAGGGTGGAAATAGGGTGGAACCGGTACAAACGCCCCTTTTTACGCTTTTGCTTGACTTTTTGGCAGAAACAAGGTATCGTTTATCTGTATAACGATTGATATATGAGTTGAAGCTTTGCGTGAAAAAGGAAGCATTATGGCACAGACGATTTTAGAAGAAAAGAAGAAATCACGGCTGATGACAGAGGGCAGCATCTGGAAGAGCATCCTGCTCTTCTCGGTGCCGCTGATCCTGGGCAACATGCTGCAGCAGCTGTACAACACCGCCGATTCCATCATCGTGGGCAACTTTGTGGGCAGCAACGCGCTGGCAGCCGTCGGCTCCAGCGGCTCGCCCATCTTCCTGCTCATCGGGTTCAGCCAGGGCATTGCCGTGGGTGCCGGTGTCGTGGTGTCCCAGTTTCTGGGAGCCAAGGACAGGGAGGGCGCGCACACTGCGGTGCACACCTCGCTGGCCCTTTCGGCCATTCTGGGTGCGATCCTGACCGTGTGCGGCATTGCCGTCAGCCGGGCCCTGCTCACCGCCATGAACACCCCCGCAGAGGTGCTGGAGGATGCGGTGCTCTATATACGGCTCTATTTTGGCGGCGTGCTGTTCAGCGTGGTGTATAACATGGCAGCCGGTATCCTGAACGCCGCCGGCAACTCCAAGCGGAGCCTGCTCTACCTGGGCGTTGCCTCCATCACCAACATTGTCCTCGACCTTGTTCTGATTGCCGGATGCAGGATGGGCGTGGCCGGTGCGGCCATTGCCACCGATATCAGCCAGCTGGTGTCCTGTGTGCTCTCCCTGCGCTTTCTGATGCGGGTGGAGGACGATTACCGCGTGACGGCAAAGGAAGTGCGCGTGCACAAAAAGATGGCGGTCCGCATCATCAAGGTGGGCCTGCCCACCGGCATCCAGAACATGGTCATCTCCCTTTCCAATGTGCTGGTGCAGGTCAGCGTCAACGGTTATGGTGCCGCTGCCATGGCAGGCTTTGCCGCCTATATGAAGGTGGATGGCTTCAACATTCTGCCTGTGCTGAGCTTCGGCATGGCGGCCACCACCTTTGTGGGCCAGAACTTTGGTGCGGGCAAGATCGACCGTGTCAAAAAGGGCGCCTTTGTCACCCTGGGCATGTGCATCGTTTACACCATCCTGACCGGCATCCTGCTGCTCGCCTTCCAGGACCCCATCATGCACCTGTTCACCGGCGATGAAATGGTCATTGCCTACGGAAAGATCTGTATGATCTATTTCTGTCCCTTCTACTGGATGCTGGGCATCCTGCAGGGCCTTGCCGGTACGGTGCGCGGCACCGGCAAGAGCGTGCCGCCCATGGTGGTGCTGCTGATCTCCCTGTGCCTGTTCCGCATCGCCTGGATCCAGTTTGCCCTGCCCCTGTTTGCGGGCATTGAGGGTGTGCTGCTGGTCTACCCGGTGTCCTGGGCTGTGGGTGCAGTGTTGATGGTGCTCTACGCCTGGAAGGGCAAATGGATGCAGCTGCCGGAAGCAATTTCATAAACCGGACGCACCCGATCCCCCGGTGGAAGTGCATTTTATACAAAAAAATAACGTATGAATGCATAAAATATTCGGGGGGGGGGCTAAAAAATCTGCGAAAATCAGTTGATTTCTGCCGAAAAATGCCGTATACTGAATTATAGTTTCAAATCGAACGACAAACTTCGGCAAAAGGGGCTGATAAGATGGAGTGCACGCAGGCAGAGGCCTTTGAACAGTATATTCGGGATCTGCGCGTTGTGCGCTCGATCTCCCGGCCCAGCTTTCCGGAGGGCAAGGCTCCCGCTGCCGTGCTGGAAGAGATCCAGACCAACGCGCTGAGATGCAACGCCCTGATGCGGCAGAATGAGGCACTGCTGGCGCAGTTTGTCTACGACCGCGACCCTGCCTTCCTGACCGAAACGGATATCCAGGGACTGAGTGCCTTTGCGGGCAGGCTGTTCAACTACGCGAACAGCGAGGATATGGGCGTGGCGTTCAAGGTGCATCAGCTGCTGCTGGCAGCGGCCCGCAGCCGGGAAGACGTGCCCATGATCGTCAGGGAGCTGTACTACACGGGCATCACCCTGCATTATATGAACGTCCGGGATGAGGGAACTGGCATCAACCTGTTGGGAGATGCGATCCAGGTCTATTTTACGGAAGCTGCTGAATCCATGTCACGGTATGAACAGCTGGACAGGAATACCCGGCAGTATCTCATCCGCTGTGTGGGCAACACCCGGCTGGGGATGTCCCGCGGCACCCATGCGGAAAGCTGCCGGTATCTGGAGCGGTTCCGCCGCGCAATGGAGGTCATCCAGTCTGCGCATTACCATGCACTGGACCCGGAGTTCCCCTGGGAAAGCTATATCTATTCCATGCACATGGACCGCATGACCCTGCTGACCCACCTGCGGCAGGAGGAGGATCCCGAGGTGGCGCGGCAGGTGCTGGAATCGGCGGAATACATCTGGGGGCACAAGAAGAAGTACAAGGACCCGGATGCACGCCTGCAGAACTGGCGGGTGCCCTACTTTTATGCCGCTGCCCGCTACCATGCCGGGGTGGGCAGCCTGGAAGACGTGGTTAAGATCCTTCTGGAATCGGCGGGAAGCGTGGCGCAGGATGATTATTCTGCCGAGGCCATCAACCGGAAGCTGGTTCTGGCGGCCTATCTTTCGGTCTATGCAGAACGTCTGGACGAGGCGGGAGCACAGAGGTATCGTGCAACCGTGGAGCAGGTATGTCGTTCTGCGTATCAGTATCTGGAACAGATGCCGGCCAGCCAGTATCCCCGTGTGGTAAGCTCTGCCGCCTGGGAGTTGAGCAAGATCAGTTCCAGCTCAGATGAAACGGCGAACCGCCGGATGCTGGGCAGTATCCTGGCCGGGCACAAGCCGACCTATGTCCACTCGCTGATGGTGGCAGAGCTGACCCGTGCCCTGCTGCATCGGCAGATCGAGACAAGACCCGAAACACTGGTTGGTCTGCTGGGCTGCAGGAGCGCGGCCGAAGTGCAGGCCCGGCGGGAAGAACTCTGCCAGACAGCCTATGAGTGCGGCCTGTACCACGACCTTGGCAAGTGTGCTGTTCTGATGTACATCGACAACAATGCCCGCCGCCTGCTGGATGAGGAATTTTTCTGCATCCAGAGCCACCCAAGGACCGGCGCTGCCATTCTGAATAGAATGGGCTGCGGAAGAACGCTGGCCCCGGCGGCACTCTATCACCACTGCTATTACAACGGCAAGGGCGGATATCCCAATGATGTACCCTCCTGCCCGGAGGAGATCAAGGGGATCGTGGATGCGCTGAGCGTGGCAGACTCGCTGGATGCCGCCACCGATAACATCGGCCGGTGCTACAACCTTGCCAAGCCCTTCCGCACGCTGCTGGAAGAGCTGCGGGCCCAGAGCGGCACCCGCTATGCGCCCAATGTGGTCGCTCTGTTCAAGGATGAGCGTTTCTGCCAGCAGCTGGCAGAGAACACGGATGCCGAGCGCAAAAGGGTGTATCTGCAGGTGTATCACGCCGGAAGTGAAGAAAAATAAACGACCCTCTCTATCATTGCTTCGCAGTGCCACCTCCCCAAAAAGGGAGCGGGCATACGTCAGCGTGATAAAGAGGGTCTTTTTTTGTTTAAGTCAGGATGAAGCTTTCCCAGTCCACCCTGCCGGTGCAGTTCAGCCGGGGTACTTAGCCACTTCCAACAGTTCCTCCGCCCGGCGGACCTGTTCCGCCGTGGGGGGAACAGCATCGGGCAGGGGATAGGAGATGCCCAGCTTCTGCCACTTGAACAGCCCCAGCGTGTGGTAGGGGAGAACCTCCACCCGCTGCACCGTTTTCAGGCTGCGGATGAAGTCTGCGGTCCTGCGCAGGCCCTCCTCGTCATCGGTGAGGCCGGGCACCAGCACATGCCGGATCCAGAGCGGAACGCCCAGATCGGAGATATGCCGTGCCATGGCTAAGATGTTGGCATTGTCCCGGCCGGTAAGCTGACGGTGCTTCTCCGGGTCGATCTCCTTGAGATCCAGGATGACCAGACTGGTGGAAGCCATCAGGGTATCGAAGGCGGCCAGGTAGGCGGGGTCATCGGGCTGGAACGGCTGACCGGCCGTGTCCAGCGCGGTGTGTACCCCCTTGGCGCGTGCCAGCTGGAAGAATTTTGTCAAAAAGTCCATCTGCCGCAGCGGCTCGCCGCCGCTGACGGTGATGCCGCCCTTCTTGCCCCAGTAATTGCGGTAGCGCCAGACGTGCTGGAACAGCTTCTCCGGAGACCATTCCGTGCCGCCCTCAGCGCTCCACGTTTCGGGGTTGTGGCAGTATTTGCAGCGCAGGGCACAACCCTGCAGAAAGACAACGAACCGGACACCCGGCCCGTCCACCGAGCCGAAACTTTCCAGCGAGTGGACGAGACCGACGGGATCACAGTGCGGCATGGCAGGTACGGGAGATCACGTCCATCTGCTGCTCGCGGGTCAGGTCGATGAACTTGACCGCATAGCCGGAGACGCGGATGGTGAAGTTGGCGTATTCTTCCTTTTCGGGGTGCTCCATGGCATCCAGCAGCTTCTCCTTGCCGAACACGTTCACGTTCAGGTGGTGTGCACCCTGATCGAAGTAGCCGTCCAGCACCTGCACCAGGTTCTCCTTGCGCTCGCCCTCGCTGTGGCCCAGTGCCTCGGGGTTGATGGTCTGGGTGTTGGAGATGCCGTCCAGAGCCCAGTGGTAGGGCAGCTTAGCAACAGAGTTCAGGGAAGCCAGCAGGCCGTTCTGCTCCGCACCGTAGCTGGGGTTTGCACCGGGTGCAAAGGGGGTGAATGCGGCGCGGCCATCGGGCAGAGCACCGGTGTACTTGCCGTACACCACGTTGGAGGTGATGGTCAGGATGGAGGTGGTAGCCTCGGAGTTGCGGTAGGTGTGGCGCTTCTTGATCATCTCCAGGAAGGTGCGCAGCAGCCACACGCCGATCTCGTCGGCGCGGTCGTCATCGTTGCCGTACTTGGGGAAGTCGCCCTCCACCTCATAGCCGGTGGCCAGGCCGGTCTCATCGCGCACGACCTTGACCTTGGCGTACTTGATGGCGCTCAGGGAGTCGATGACGTGGGAGAAGCCTGCAATGCCGGTGGCAAAGGTGCGGCGCACATCGGTGTCGATCAGGGCCATCTCGGCTTCCTCGTAGTAGTACTTGTCGTGCATATACTGGATGAGGTTCAGCACGTTGACGTACAGGCCGGCCAGCCAGTCCAGCATCTGGACATACTTGGGCAGGACTTCGTCATAGGTCAGGTACTCGCTGGTGATGGGGGCATAGTTGGGGCCGCACTGCTCGTGGCTCTTCTCGTCCACGCCGCCGTTGATGGCGTACAGCAGGCACTTGGCCAGGTTGGCGCGGGCACCAAAGAACTGCATCTCTTTGCCGGTCTGGGTGGCAGACACGCAGCAGCAGATGGAGTAATCGTCGCCCCAAACGGGCTTCATCACATCGTCGTTCTCGTACTGAACAGAGCTGGTGTTGATGGATACCTTGGCGGCGTACTTCTTGAAGCTCTCAGGCAGGGCAGAGGAGTACAGAACGGTCAGGTTCGGCTCCGGTGCGGGGCCCATGTTCTCCAGAGTGTGCAGGAAGCGGTAGCAGTTCTTGGTGACCATGCTGCGGCCGTCCATGCCGATGCCGCCCACTTCCAGGGTGGCCCACACGGGGTCGCCGGAGAACAGCTGGTTATAGCTGGGGATGCGGGCAAACTTGACCATGCGGAACTTCATCACCATGTGGTCGATCAGCTCCTGGGCCTGGCTCTCGGTCAGGGTGCCGTTCTCCAGATCGCGCTGGATGTAGATATCCAGGAAGGTGGAGATGCGGCCCACGCTCATGGCAGCGCCGTTCTGGGTCTTGATGGCGGCCAGGTAGCCGAAGTACAGCCACTGGCAGGCTTCCTTGGCGTTCTTGGCGGGCTGGGAGATATCGCAGCCGTAGGCCTCGGCCATCTTCTTCATGCCCTTCAGGGCGCTGATCTGGCGTGCGATCTCCTCGCGCAGGCGAATCACATCATCGGTCATGGTGCCGTCGCCGCAGTTGGCGAAATCTTCCTGCTTGAACTTGATCAGGGCATCGATGCCGTACAGAGCCACGCGGCGGTAGTCGCCCACGATGCGGCCGCGGCCGTAGGTGTCGGGCAGGCCGGTGATGATGTGGGTGTGGCGGGCAGCCTTCATCTCAGGGGTGTAGGCATCGAACACAGCCTGGTTGTGGGTGCGGGTATAGTCGGTAAAGATCTTGTGCAGCTCCTCGCTGGGCTGATAGCCGTAGGTGGTGCAGGCCTGCTCTGCCATCTTGATGCCGCCGTAGGGCATGAATGCACGCTTCAGGGGCTTGTCGGTCTGCAGGCCGACGATCTGCTCCAGATCCTTCAGGGTCTCGTCAATATAGCCGGGGCCGTAAGCGGTCAGGCCGCTGACGACTTCGGTCTCCATGTCCAGCACGCCGCCCTTGGCGCGCTCTTCCTTCTGCAGCTTCTGCAGGGCACCCCACAGCTTATCGGTCGCCTCGGTGGGACCAGCCAGAAAGCTTTCGTCGCCGTCGTAGGGTGTATAATTCTTCTGGATAAAGTCGCGGACATTGACTTCCTCTTTCCAGATGCGGCCCTCAAAGCCTTCCCACTGTTCAAAATTGATCATTGGAACCTCCTTGCTCCATTTCATGCGCAAGTTAGCGCATTCTAACTACTGAGCCTTTGAAAAACCGCACTGCATCGGCGGCTTTCTGGGGGCGAAACAGTCTTGAACTGCCGTCTGCGGCAGCTCTAACTACAAGGTGTAGACAAAAATGAAAACCTGCCCACAAAATCTTGCGTTACTATAATAACAAGAACCACTTTAAAAAGCAATAGAAAACAAGTGGGTTTTCTTCCAAAGCAAGGGGGATTCTTTGGGCAGAATGTAGAAAAAAAGCTAAAACCCCGGCGACACACACCTTTTTCGCGGAAAATTGCAAATTGAGGGTTGACAAGACTAACCATCTATGGTATTCTGTTCTCGCAGCGGTGGTTAGCTAACTCTAACCACGATGCACCAAAAAACGGAGCGTCTGCAAGCGCTCCGTTCCATTCCTCCATTCCATACTCTCTTTTTCTTGGCAGGATGCAGCATTCTGGTTTGCTCTGCATCCGCTGCGCGGCACACAGGGCTCTGGTACGGCACTGTGCGCAGATGAAAACAAAAACGGGACACTCAGCTTGACCACCTGAGTGCCCCGATTTTTGTTTTGTCCCGGTCGTTGATCAGCCGCATCCCGGGGAGCGGACAACATTCTTTACACCACCGCGTTCCGCAGCAGCTGGTAGATGGCCTCCGCATTTCCATTGGGGGAGCGGAGGGAGACGAATTTTCCGTTTACCTGGCAGACTCCGTCCGAATAGACGGTGAAGAGCAGGTTCTGGCTGGCATCGTCTGCAAAGCGCAGGGTGATGGAATGCGCTTCGTAGTCGTGGGAGTAGGAGCGGGCGTTCTGGTTGAACTTCTGGTAGCAGCTCGCGTTTTGCAGGATCTTGAAAAATGCCTGATAGGTGTCATCGCCCGCAGAATAGGCGTGGGTGGTAATCACCGATGGGCTCAGGCTGACGGTATCCTCCACACTGACAGAGACGGAAGTACTTTTATTGATATCAGTTTTCAGGTCAACGCGGCGGTTGGAAACGAACAACAGCACGAACAACAGGACCCAGAGGGCCATGATGGCATAAAAACGGAGACTTTTGTTTTCCATAAGGCGTTCTCCTTTGGCAGGCCGCACAGCAGGGCGGCCAGAGAGATTCAGAGAGTACGCTTTCATTATAGTGCCGGAACGCGCAGGATGTCAACTGTTCTCCAGATGCTTCTGTGCCGCAAAGGTACCTGCGGCGCTGGCGGCAAACACAAAATAGTAGCTTGCGATGCGGAAGAGCATCAGGGTGCTCATGGCTTCGCCGCTGGTCATAAAGCTGCTGAACACCAGCAGAAAAGCCGTTTCAATGGAACCCATGCCTGCCACATTGGGCAGGGCGTTGGAAAGGAAGAGCATCAGGCTGGTGAGCAGCTGTACCTGCCAGAAACTCAGCCCGCAGGAAAGCCCCATGAAGCGGATGCAGAACCACGGCAGGGTGAACATCAGAAACAGCTTGAGGGTCTGCACGGCAAGGATGCGGGCACAGCGGCCCTTGTCGGCCAGCAGGAGGCGGCTCTCAGTGGCCAGGGTGTCCAGCTGCTCCAGCCACTTTTCCCGGCGGGTCTGCCACGGTTCTGTTTTGGGCAGAAAGCCCATGGCCCAGCGGGCCAGCCGCTGCACCAGCGGCGAGACACAGAGCAGCACCAGCGCCACGATGACCAGCGCCACCACGCAGTAGGCGGCGGGCAGATAGTGCATCACGCCGGAGGTGTTGGCGGCGAGCCAACGGTGCTGCAGCAGGAGCATCACAGTGGCATAGAGCAGAACGGTGGTCTTGTGGAATACATATTGCAGGGTCATCAGGCCCACACCGGGGCCCAGCGGCAGGCCGCAATGGTAGAGATAGTAGGACTCCATGGGCACAGCCCCGGCACCCAGGCCGACCACGTTGCCAAAGGTGCCCACAAAGGCGGCATCCAAGCCGCGCCGCAGGGTGAAGCCCGGCAGGCGGCAGCGGATGATGAGCCAGCAGACGATTCCCTCAAGCAGGGGATATGTCAGGCCGATGGCCAGCACCAGCAGCACCTGCCAGAAGGAGAGCTGGGCCAGCGCGGTCGAGATCTCAGACCAGTGGCTGCTGAAGATAAAAACCACTACACAGGTCAGCGCCAGCAGCACCAGCAGAGAAAGGATCGCCTTTTTGCGGGAGGGCTGCTGGGGGGTGTTGGTCTGTTCCATGAGACAAGGCTCCTTTCACGATACTGCTTGCAGTATAACACAGCGGGGCCTTGCTTTTGTGAACTGAAACAAAATTTTTCTCGTCACTTTGTGTGATATGATAAAAAAGAACCTCTCCGGCTCACTTCGTTCGCCAGCTTTCCCGGTAGGGGAGAGGCGGCATTGCGAAGCAATGACGGAGAGGTTTTGTGTTACTTTTTCGCTGTCAGATCTTCCACAGCAGCCCGGAGCGTCTGCTCAAAAGCCTCCTTGGAATAATACTGCTCGTACATTTTACGGCATTCTGTCCGCATGGAGGCCAGCTCTTCCGGGTGTTCAATGGCGTGCTCCAGCAGGACAGCCAGCTGCTGCGGGTCGTCGTTGTGGTAAACGAAGCCGTTCCGCCCCTCGGAGATGAGCCCGGCGGTGCCGGTGTGCTCCGATACGATGGACGGCTTGCCGAAGATCAGACCCTCGGTGACAAAGGTGGGCATGGGATCATCGCGGGAAGCACAGACCAGACCGGTGCACTGCTCCATCAGGCTCTTGATCTCGTCACGGGTGAGCCGCTTGCAGTAGTACACGTTTTCCGGGTAGTCTGCGGTCAGGGCGCGGACGGAGTCCATCATCTCCTTGTCAGCGGCCTGGCCCACAAAGAGGAAGGAGGCCTTCTCCCGTACCTCGGGCGGCAGCAGGCGGATAGCCTTGCAGAAGATATCGTGGCCCTTGCGGCGCTCAAAGGAGCCCACCGTGGCAAACAGCGGGCGGCCGCGGTTGTAGCCCAGATCGGTGCGGACAAAGTTCTCTGCCGCGTAATCAGGCAGGCCGTAGATGAGCGGCCGGATCTCGAACTCGGGCCGCACGGCGCGCATGGCGTTGGCGGCGTGGTTGCCCACCGAGTAGACCCGGACATTCTCTCCCAGCTGGGTGGGGATCTGGTGAGCAATGTGGGGGTAACCCGCAAAGGCATCGTGGAGCCACCACAGCACCGGTACGGCGGTGCCGCTCAGGGCACGGACAGCCCGGGCCATGACCACCGTGTTGACGATGACGAAGTCGGCACAGAGGGCCATGCCCCAGGCATCGGAGACATTGCGGCAGGACGACCGGGTGATGACCGAGGCCCCGGCATCCAGGAAGAGATGCAGGGAGCCGCCGTCACTGGGGCCCAGCACGAGCACCTCATACCCCATGCTGCGCAGCACCGGCACGGCGCTCACCAGCACGATGGGCGCGCCGGTCATATCCAGCACATGGCTCATAATAAAGGCGCGTTTGCCGTGGGCCGAAAACGCATCCTCGGCGCAGATGCCGCGCTCGTAGTGGAGCAGAGCCTGCGGAATGAGAGTGGGCTTAGTGCAGAGCTGCGCGGCCAGCGCCAGCAGCTCGGGCACATTTTCGGGGTCATGGGCGGCGGCGCGGCAGCGCTCCAGCAGGGTGCGGCTGACCACGGCGCAGCGGTTCTGCGCCTGCAGCGGCTGGCTCTGATAGAGGGCAGTCGCCCCGCCAAAACCGAACACAGCATTGCAGGCGACATAATCCGCGCCGTCCTGCAGGGCTTTGGCAAAGTACATCAGGGCGGTGGACATCAGCTCTACGTCCTCAGCGGCCAGAAGCACGCCGTCCACGCTTGCGGTCAGTTCCCCGTCCAGCCGGTCCACCAGCCGGAACTTGCGGTGGAGCTGGTCAGTCAGTGTGGCTTTCAGGGCCGTGCTGCGGGCCGGTGCGCAGACCAGCAGATAGGTGCTCTGGGTGTTGCTGTACTCCTGCAGGGCCAGCTGACGCTGCTGCAGGGGGGTGTAGTTGTTATACATGGCTGTTCCTCCGTTCCGCTTCTCAGTTTCCACGGTGGAACAGACGCATCAGGCTGCGGATGGGAGCAGTGAGCTTCCAGCTTTTACTGGAAAACACGCTTTCCAGCGAGGTCTCGTAGGCAATGCTCCGGGCCTGCAGATCGGCGTTTTTCTGGCACAACTGTGCGATCTCCTGCTGCAGGGCGGCCACCATCTGCTGCTGGGCCGCGGCATTCTGCTCCAGCTGCTGGATATGCTGCTTTTCGCTGTCCTTGCGCAGCTGGAGCTGCTGCACGCCCTGCAGCACGGCGCAGAACAAAGGCTCGTCCGTCAGGGTCTCCAGCGGGAAGTAGCCGTAGCTCACCACCAGTTTCATCCCGGCGGGGTAGTGGGTGGTGCCCTCCAGCCGGTAGTTGGGGTCATCGCCCAGGAACAGGGTGCTGCCGCCGGAAAGGTTCAGGCCGTTGGTGGGTGTGCAGATGATGCGGTCATCTGAAAAGATCAGGTTGGTGATGCAGCAGGGCAGCTCACCCGGGTCGAACCGCAGGGCCTGTGCAGCCACCGGCAGCTCAAAGGTCGCGGTCACGGCACCGGTCAGCTCGTCGGTGGTGCAGTCGGGCGCGGTCAGGGTGTCCTTTTCCGAAAAGCCGAAGCCTGCATCATAATAGAGCAGCGGCTGCAGCAGAGTGGGCGAGTCAGTATGCATCTCGCGCTGGGGGTGTGCCGCAAGGTAGGACTGCACCTTCTGTTCCAGGGCAAGGCAGCGTTCTGCCAGATGGGAAACGCCTTCGTCCGAAAGCTTGAGCTGCTGTTCCAGCTCGGCGATCTTTTCCTGCAGAGCCGCAGTGTTCTCAGGAGCTGCGTTGTTCATAACCGGATTCTCCTCATAATATTATTTCACTTCAGCAGAGGGTGCACCCTCTGCAAAAAATCAGTGTTTTGCCGCAAAATGACGCTCAGGCGCTTCGGCGCGGGCGCTGCGCCGGCGGGGCGCTTCCGCCGCCTTCTGCTCCCGGCGGGAGGTGAGCCAGAACTTCAGGTCCCGGCGGCGCACCAGCAGCTCGCAGATGAGCAGGGTGGAGCCCAGCGAAAGGGTGAACTGCAGCACCATGCCCAGCACCGGGTGAGCCGCAAACTTCTGGGGCATCAGATACCAGGGAATGGCCGTGAGCTCCACGGTGTGGACGCAGAAGATGAACAGCGAACGACGGCCAATGGCCTGGATGGCGTGGGTGACAACGTTCTCCACCCTGCGCTGGAACCAGATGACGATGGAAAGGATGCTCAGGCCCGTCACAGCATCCAGCAGGATGCTCACGGGGCCGAGAGTCCACTCGGCCATCGAGACGCAGTCGGTGCTCTTGGTAAGAAGCACCAGTGCGGCCACAGCCAGCGCCGCCGCGATCATCCCGCCGCGCAGACGGGGCGAGAGGGGCTGTTCAAAGATCTTATACTTCTTGGCAAGATAGCCCACATACAGAGCCGGAACGGTGACCATGCCTTGGCCGATGCAAAAAGGAGCCTCCCAGGTGATGCAGATGCCCCAGCCTAACAGCATGGTACCCAGCACCGCCCAGTTTATGTACTGCTCCGGGAAGATATTCAGGATGAGATCCAGCAGGATCCATGCGATCATCAGCGAGAGCAGATACCACATGGGGCCGCAGGAGAAGAACAGCTGGCCGAAATAGGTGGCCGTGTGGGGCAGGCCCAGTGCAAAGCCGCCCAGCACCTTGTAGGTCTCGTAGGTGGCGTTGTGCAGGCTGCCAAACAGGCTGTAATGGATGATAAAATGGAACACGGTGGTGGCAATGCCGGTATAGATGTAAGGCTTGAGCAGCGTTTTGAACTGCTGGTCGATGCACTTGCCGATGGAGCGCTTGCGGAAGCCGTAGCCGCTGGCAATGTAAAAGGCCGCCATCAGGGATTCGCGGTAGGCGAACATGCAAAAGGTCAGCGGGTTGATGTGGCTGGCATCGCCCATGGGGTAAAGCTCACCGGTGTGGGCAAAGACGATGGTCAGCATGCCGACACCCTTGAGCAGATCAAACATGCCCAGCGAATTTGCGGCACGGCGTTTGGTTCCCTCCATAAAAAGGTCCTCCTCTGCGCCGCACCCCGCCCCGGGATGGCAGAATTGCCGGATTTTTGGCGCATCATGTTAAAAATTAGAGATATTTATAATAAGTATAATGCTTTTTGCCCCTGCTGTCAATCAAACCCAGGGAGAAAGCACGATGGGCGGATACCGGGAAAAGTGTACCACACTCACGGCCTGCCCGCAACAAAAGGCAGGATTTACATCCGGGTGCACAGATTGACTGTAAGTTTAAGTTGCATATTTGTGCAATTAAATCTTGCGTTTGAGCCTTCTATGCGGTATACTCTAGGCTAGAGTACCCAGAAGATTCCATTTAGCGGAAACAAAAGGGAATATTTTAACAAAAATAAACAGGGAGTGTAAAATAATGGAAAACAAGGCTTGTAAGGAAGTTGTGACCGTGGCAAATATGCCGATGACCGTTTTTGACATGATCTCTGCGATGCAGAATAAGTATGCTGACCGTGTGGCGTTCCGCTATGTGGAGGGCAAGGACACGGTGGTGGAAAAGACCTACGCCCAGTATGTGCAGGATATCCGCAAAGTGACCGGCTACCTGCAGCAGGAGCTGGGCGAGCCCAAGGGCAGGAAGATCGTTATCCTGAGCCGCACCAACTATGAGTACGGCGCGGTCGTTTTCGGCACCATGATGGCAGGCGCTGTCATCGTGACCCTGAACCAGGGCAAGACCTGGGCCGAGCTGGAGCATGAGCTGGGCATGATGGAGCCGGACCTCATCTTCAACGACGGCATCGATTACGGCTACCGCGCCCAGCTGGAAGCACTTTACGGCGCTCGGCTCCGCCCCATGGATGCCTGGACCGCTGCCCCTGAGGCTGAGATGGTCAACCGCATCGACCACGAGGGTCTGCTGATGCTGATGTTCACTTCCGGCACCACCGGCCGCAGCAAGGGCGTGATGCTGAGCGAGAAGAACTACTTCACCGCCTGCCAGATGTACATCGATGGCCAGAAGGTCATCCCTGATCAGAAGGAGCGGCTGGCACCCCAGAACCTCGACCAGACCTTCAGCCACTTTACGCTGGTGCCCATGTTCCATCTGGCCGGTTTCATCTGCTACTTTGTCTATGGCATACAGGGCTGGACCCTGAATCTCTGCTGTGATGCCCGCGACCTGCGCCGGGATATGAGCATGATGCACAGCGATGCCATGTCTACCCCGCCGGTGCTGGTGGAGATGATCTACAACGAGGTCAAGCGCGGCCATGCCGACCGCCTGAACGGGCTGTGGAACCTGAGCTGCAGCTCCGCCATCCTTGATCCCGCCATTCTGAGCGACCTGGTGAAGAATGGTTTCTACATCAATCAGTGCTACTCCATGACCGAGCTGGCCGGCTATGGCCTGCTGAACGTGACCCAGGAGGGCGACCACCTGCGTGCCCTGGGCAAGCCGGACGGCTTCTGTGAGGTCAAGGTGGACGAGACCGGCGAGATCTGCGTCCGCGGCGGCTGCGTGATGCTGGGCTACTATAAGGACCCCGAGACCACTGCCGAGACCATCGACAAGGACGGCTGGCTCCACACCGGCGACCTGGCCCGCGTGGACGAGGAAGGCTACTACTATATGACTGGCCGCAAGAAGAACCTCATCATTCTGGACAGCGGCGAGAACGTCAGCCCCGAGGAGCTGGAAAAGCTGCTGGGCAAGTGCGATGCCATCAAGGAGTGCATCGTCAAGGAGATGGGCAAGAAGATCGGCACCGTGGTCTGCTGTGAGGATGACAAGCAGCAGCAGGTGAAGGCTTTTGTCACCGAGCTGAACCGCACCCTGCCCATGTACAAGCGCATCTCCGTGGTGGAGTGCAGCGCCGAGCCCCTGCCCCGCAACGCGCTGGGCAAGCTGCTGCGCAAGTAAAACCAAACGGGAGAAAAAGGAGCAGACCATGGTAAACAATGTCTATGATCTTGTCACCCGGACAATGGAGCAGGAATTCCCCGGGCGGGTGGCGTTCCGCTGGGTAGAGGATGCCACCGGCACCGTGAAGGAAAAGACCTATGCCGAGTATGCACAGGATATCCGCCGCGCCGCTGCCTGGTTTGCCCGGAACATCCCGGAGGTGGAGGGCAAGCGGGTGGTCCTGTTGAGCCGGAACTGCTATGAGTACGGCGTGAATACCTTTGGCGCTGTGCTGGCCGGGGCTGTTCTGGTAACGATGAACCAGAAAAAGACCTGGGACGAACTGAGCTGGGAGCTGGAGCTGGCAGAGCCTGCCCTCATCCTGAACGATGGGGTGGACTATGGCTGCCGTGACCAGCTGGAGGCTGCGTATGGGGAGCGCCTGCGGCCGATGGATGTCTGGAAGGACACCGCGCCCGGCGGGCTGGAAAAGAAGATCGACCCCAATGCCCTGATGGTCATGCTGTTCACCTCCGGCACCACCGGCCGCAGCAAGGCCGTGATGCTGGCGGAGCGGAACTTCTTTACCGTGATGCAGATGCACGTTGCCATGGGCGGCCACATGCTGGACTTCAAGCACCGGCAGCTGCCCGAGGACAAAAACGATGTCCTGAGCAACTTTGCCATCCTGCCCCTGTTCCATCTGGGCACCTTTATCTGCCTGTTCTCCTGGCCCTTCAAGGGCTGGGCCCTGAACCTTTGCAGTGACCTGCGGAATTTCTACCGGGATCTGGGCCTGATGCACAGCGATTCCATTGCTGTGGCCCCGGTGCTGATGGAGAGCATCTACAAGGATGTCAAGCGCGGCCGCACCGATAAGCTGAACGGCCTGTGGAACCCCTGCGGCAGCTCTGCCATGTTCGACAGCGAGCTGCTGCTGGGTCTGGTGGAAAACGGCATGTACATCACCCAGTGCTACGGCATGACCGAGACCTGCGGCGATGGTCTGGTGAACTACGCCCAGGCAGAGCCCCATATCCGGGCGCTGGGCAAGCCGGACGGCCACTGTGAGTACAAGCTGGATGAGACCGGCGAGATCTGCATCCGGGGCGGCTGTGTGATGCTGGGCTACTATAAAGACCCCGAGGCCACCGCCGAGATCATCGACAAAGACGGCTGGCTCCACACCGGCGACCTGGCCCGTGAGGACGAGGACGGCTATTACTACATGGTGGGCCGGAAGAAGAACCTGATCATTCTGGGCACCGGCGAGAACGTCAGCCCCGAGGAGCTGGAAAGAAAGCTCAACGCCTGCCCTGAGGTGCAGGAGTGCGTGGTCAAGGAGATGGGCAAAAAGATCGGCGTGCTGATCTGCTGTGCCGAGGAAAAGCAGGCGGAGGTCCGGGCCTTTATCACCGGGCTGAACCGTACCCTGCCGCTGTACCAGCGGATCACGGCGGTGGAGTTCAGCGCCGAGCCCCTGCCCCGCAACGCCATGGGCAAGCTGCTGCGCAGGTAAGCGCGGAAATTGTAAAAAAAGCGCAAAACCGGGCGGTCGGTGTGTTGCATTTCCTCCATAAAACAGGTATTATAAAACACAGGAATGCCCCGCCCGGCTGGCTAAACCGGCCCGGCGCGTGGCATACTGAAACTGCGCCCTTGCAGGCGATAAAAAAATCCCTCACGGAAAGGAAGATTTTTTGATGGAAAGAGCAGAAATCGTGTCTCAGATCCTGGCAATTCTGGAGGATGTGGCAGAGATCGCGCCCGAGGATGTCAACGAAAACAGCGTGATGATGGATGATCTGGATCTGTCCTCTATGGAGATCCTGACCGTCGTGGCCGATCTGGAAGAGACCTTTGGTCTGCGCATCCCCGAAAAGGAGCTGCGCAACTTTGTGACCATCGGCGATCTGGCCGATTATCTGGCCGAGAACGCGGGGTAAATTCCGGATGAATGCAGAGCAGCGTGCGGTGTTTCAGGGCATCGTCTACTACTACCGTGAAAATCAGGTCCTCTGCCGCTATCAGGCCACGCTGAAGGAGGCCGTTGACCCGGCCCTTCTGCAGCAGGCACTGGATGCGGCCCGCCCGCTGGCAGAATATTATTTCTGCCATGTGGTGTGGGAAAAGCGGGAGGCCCGTCTGGAGCCCAACACTGCCCCCTGCCGTGTGCGGCAGGGCAGCACCCAGCCAAAGATCCCCGAGGAGACGAACGATTATCTCTTCTCGCTGGGCTATGAGGGGAACACGGTCTATCTGGACTGGTTCCACTTCCTGGCCGATGGCCGGGGCGGCTCGCCCTTTTTCACCCTGCTGCTCAAGCTCTACTGCAACCTGCGTTCCAACGCCGGTTTTGTGTGCGAGCCCATTGCCTCTGACCCGCCCTACGATGTGGAACAGCTGCTGGCCCGCTACCCGGAGAGCCAGGTGGCCAACAACATGCAGAAGGACGTGCTGCAGATCCACGAAGGCACGCCCCATTTTCAGCGGCTGCGGCTGGACAGGAAAAGCCTTGTGGATCTGGCGCAGAAGGAGGGCGTGAAGCCCTTCAGCGCCCTCATGGGGCTGACCTGCCAGGCAGCGCAGCGGTATCTGGAAAAGAACGATCTTGTGTACAGCTATGCCGCCGACACCCGCGCGGCGCTGGGGGTGCCGCATGCCCTGTACAACTGCATTGCGTCCTTTCAGCTGGCCCTGCGGCTGGAACCGCAGGCCCGGCTCCACAGCTTTGCAAAGCAGCTCGACCATGAGATCCGGGAAAGCCTGACCCCGGAGCGCCGCCTGTTCCGCATGGCCGAACAGATGGGCTGGGTGTATCAGGTGTTCCGGCAGAAGGCCGCGCTCAGGATCAAGAAGCGTGTGTTCCAGATGGGCGAGTACATAAGCGGCTTCCCGGCAGATTTCTGGGTCAGCTACATCGGCAGCCCGCTGCTGCCGCACAGCCCGGAGCTGGAAGCGTACCTGACCGATTTCCAGACCTGGGTGCTGCCGGACGGTGCGTCCCTTGCAATGGAGGTCACCAGCCTGCACGGCGTGCTGACCTGCTGCATTGAGAACAAGGTGGACAAGCCCGGCTACCTCGAGGCCCTGCGCGACGTGATGGAGCAGGAGGGCATCAGGGTGCTGGAAGCGGTACATATCTCTTAAACTGCATACAAACAGAAACACCCCCGGTGCGATCGCACCGGGGGATTCACTGTTTAGTTAGCATCCTCACCCTCTCCGTCATTGCTTGCGCAATGCCACCTCTCCCGAAGGGAGAGGCAAGACATCTACGGGGTCAGGTGATGCGAAGTACAACCTCTCCGTCATCATCGCTTCGCTCGATGCCACCTCCCCTAGTAGGGGAGGCCTTGGCATACCGTCACGTTTTCGAGCGTTGGCGCTTCGCTAATTTTTGCACAGTTGCCGTCAGATTTTTTCTTGCGGCAGATGATGGTTTTGGAGCCGCAGGCGACCATAGCGAAAAATGAATCTCCTGCCAAAGGCTCCCCTACTAGGGGAGCTGTCACGGCGTTAGCCCGTGACTGAGAGGTTGTACAAAGACGAGGCCCATCCTCTGTGATGCGTTGGCTCCCCCTTTGGGGGAGCTGGCAAAGCCGAAGGCTTTGACTGAGAGGGTTCGCCACTTACCCCTTCATCTGATTCCAGCTCCGAATAACCTCCCAGCGGCTGACGGAATCCTCCGCGGACGCATCCGGGGCGAGGAGCTGGTTCTCGATGGCCCATGCAAGGGCTTGCTGAACCGGGGCAGCATTGGCAGGGAGAAGAGCAGCGGGGGCCGGGGTCCCGGCGGCTTCCCACAGCAGTAGGGCCAGCTCCCCGGCGTTGTTGGGGATGGCCGCACCGGCAGGCAGGACGGTGTTCAGGTACAGCTCGGTGCCGATCATGTAGCCGGTGTAGCCCAGCACGGCAGCGCCAGCACCCGCCGTGCCGATTATGGCGGCGGTGCCAAGGATGCCGGGGCCTTCGCTTTCAATGGTGGCTTCCCGGTACTGGGCTTCCACGGTAACGGTCTTGCCTTTTTCCACTGCATTGGCCGGGATGGTAAAGCTTTCGGCGTTGTAGGCCACATTGGGGTTGCCCAGCAGGCTTTCCTCGCTGATGGTCCACTGGTCGAACACCATGCCCTCCGGCACGGCATCCGGGTTCAGGGTCACCTTTGCTTCTGCATCCACCGGCACGGTGCCGCTGGTCAGCGCATCCCTTTCGCCGGTCGTAAAGCTGCCGCCCACCACTTTCAGGGTGTAAGTCTCCGGTTCCGGCTCGGGTTCGGGCTTGGGTTCCGGTTCGGGTTTGGGTGCCGGGTCGTTCAATTGCAGCTCAAGGTCAGCCGTAAGAGGCAGCTGTACTTCCCGTACCTTGCCGCTGCTCAGGGTCACATACAGGGTGCCGGTGGGCTGGCCGACCACATAAATCTCCTTGGCGGCACTGTCCAGTGTGGTGGTATCGCCGCTGGTTTTCAGGGCCGTAATGGTTCCGTTATCCGAAACCGTGATCTTTTTGGCGCTGTTTTCGCAGCCGGTGGGAACGTTCAGGAACACGCCGTTCAGGGCGCTGCCGGTAACTTCTTTCAGGAAAATGCCGTTGGTGATGGTGGCGTTGCTGTTCACCGTAACCGGGCAGTTCACAGCCACTCCGTGGGGGTTCAGCTCGGGGCTGGTAAAATCATAGTTCGTCTTAGCGGCAGGCTCCAAAGTCAGGGTGTCGTTTTCAAACTTCCAGCCGTTGCCGCTGTAATCCTGGGTGCCGCCCTTGGTGCCAACGGGGTAGCCGTCTTTATCGATCACCAGTCGTGTCAGCATGCTCAGGGTAACGGTGGCCGCAGTGGCGGGTGGTGCGGTGAAAGTGACAGAAAAATAACCGCTACCATTATCGTAATATCTTGCACTTGGTGCCCAATCTTCTAACAAACAATGTGCGTCGTTTGTGTCTCCGAATGTAACATCAATAGGAAATAATATTGCTTGACGGTTAAGGAAAAAAATATGGATGGTGATGCTGGTATTATGGTCGGAATTGGGAATGACATAACCGCTGTTGCCGAAATAATTGATTCCTGCATCGTAACACTCATAGCTGCCATTCTCCGGGAAATTCACATTCAAGGTATAGCCGATATGGACAGTGCCACCTGTTGGTTTTTCACGAAAAATGCCGCCCTTTATGGTGCCATTGTTGGTAACGGTAGAACTAAACATGCCGCCGGTAATTGTACCATGATTTATAACGGGCATTGAGTAAACGCCACTCGTTATAGTGCCATAATTGGTAATACTGGAACCAGGATTTCGAATGCCCCCAAAATCACCATTTTCAATCGTCGCGTTTTCCCCTATGATGGCAGAACATAAAATAATGCTATAATCCTGACGGATGCTTCCGCGACCTGTCAAATCATAGGTAGTAGGGTTTTCGGGGGTGATGGTCAAAACTTTAGCTGTATCATCATAGCTCCAGTCTTTACCGGTATAAATATTGTGCCCATCAGAATCGGTTGTAGGAGTTATATCATCGAGAACCGGATAACCAGACTGAATTTGTAAAGGTTTCAAGGTGGAGCCGCCTTCCTCCGCCCACGCTGTGATTGCCGACACAGGCAGGAACGTTACCGCCATGCACAGCGCCACCAGAAGGCTGATAAGTCGTTTCTTCATAGGAGATTCCTCACTTTCCTTGCGCCGGTCTCCCGGCTGGGTGGTAGGGGGGCTTATACTCTTCTACTTCCTATAATGCAGAAAATGAGGAATCCTTTCACCTGACTGGGAATTTTTTTTTTTTTTTTTTTTGAGGACGACCTCTCCTCCTTGACAATCCACCGAAAATTGACTATACTACAAATAGAAAAGGCGCTGACTGCAAATGGTCAGCTCCCACTCCTAGTCAGTTAAAAAGATTGACCGCTAAGTTTGGAAGGCTTGGGGCGGTCAATCTTTTTTGTTTTTATCGTGTTCTTTGTTAGAAATTTTCCAACCAGCATCAAATGCGGCTTTGGCAACGTTGACCATCAACGTCAGCAAACCGATGATGACGGTCAGCAGTGCGCAAACTTCTGCTAAAGACATCCGATCGATAAAATACAATCGGAAAAATGGCTCACCCTGTCCTTGTCGGCCGGATGCTGACCTCGCCGTGCTGCAGGGCAACCTGCCTGCCGCCCTCGCGCTCCACCACCAGACGGCCCGCATCGTCAATGGAAAGGGCCTTTGCGGCATAGGTCTCGGCCCCGGTGCAGACAGTGACCCAGTGGCCCGGCACAAAACAGCGGGCCCGGTACTCGTCCAGACAGTCGAAGGCCGGGCAGAGGGAGAGCAGCTCCCGGGCAATGGCCCCGGCCAGCACCGCCCGGCTCACGGGTGCGGGCCCGCCGGGGTAAAGGCTGCCCGCCGTGCGGGCCAGCTCCTCGGGCCAATCGGCAGGGGAGGTGGTCAGGTTGAGGCCAATGCCCACCACCAGCCATTCCAGCTGACCGCATTCCATGTCGGTCCCGGCTTCGGTCAGGATGCCGCAGACCTTGCGGCCCTGATAGTAAAGGTCGTTCACCCATTTGATGCCCAGTTCCAGCCCGCACAGGGCCTTGACAGCCCGGGCCACGGCCACCGCTGCACTGATGGTCACACTCTGGGCATCGGCGGCAGAGAGGGCGGGCCGCAGGATGAGGGAGAGGTAGACCCCCTTCCCGGCAGGGCTTTCAAACCGCCGCCCCAGCCGCCCGCGCCCCGCCTGCTGATGGGCCGTGAGCACCAGCGTGCCGTGGGGCGCACCGCCCAGTGCCAGCTGCTTGGCCGTCAGGTTGGAGCTTTGCAGCGTGTCGTAGATGTGGATGGGAGCGGGATAGGGGCCCACCGCATCGGCGCAGAAGGGGTCACCGCCTGCCAGCCGGTAGCCCCGGCGCGGGGCGGAATCCAGCGTGTATCCCTGGGCCGAAAGCGCCTGTGCCGCCTTGTGGACAGCCGCACGGCTCACGCCCAGCGCTTCGGCCAGCTGCTGGCCTGAGATATAGGCTCCCTTTGCCGCCGAAAGCGCCTGCAGCAGGGCCTGTTTGGTGCTTCCCCCCATGGAAACTGCCTCCTTCTTGTGCTATAGTAGTAATAGTATAGCATAACTTGAAGTTTTGCAAAAGAGACTTGCCCATTATGCCAAGGTCTCCCCTACTAGGAGCAACAGCAACAACCGCCGCCAGTGGCGGATGAAGGGCGTTGCTGTTGGGGCCGCGGCCAGCAAGATACGAGTGCTGTTTACAGCACGAAGTGGATGCTGGGAGCCGCAACCCGTACTGGCGCGAAGCGCCTGAGAGGTTTGATCCATTTTTTTTTTTTATTTTTCAAAATTTTTGCAGGAAAACCGCGCTCTGTTTCGTATTCAATTACAGAGCGGCAGGAAAGGAGGAATGCGGACCGTTGACAACACTGGAATTCAATGCGCTGGTGCGGCAGTATCAGGGGCTGGTCTACACGGTCTGCCACCAGCTGGTGCCGGACGAGGGCGATGCCCAGGATCTGGCACAGGAGACTTTTCTGGCCGCATGGCGGGCCATTGACCGCTGCCCGCCCGGGTACGAAAAGCAGTGGCTGGCGCGTATCGCTTCCAACAAAGCCAAGGACTACCTGCGCAGTGCGTGGGTGCGCCGGGTGAACACCCCGGGAGATGATATCCTTGCACTGGAAGGCGCGCCGCCCGGCTCCGACCCGGAGCAGCAGGTGCTGGATGCCATGAGCGAGGAGACCCTGACCGAGAAGATTCTGGGGATGCGGGAGCCGTATCGCACCCCCTGCCGTCTGATGCTGCTGGAGGGCCGCACCGCCGCCGAGGCGGCAGCCCTCTGCGGCAGGCCCCAAAAGACGGTGGAGGCGCAGATCTACCGGGCAAAGAAAATGCTGGCGGAGCAGATCCGTCAGGAAAGGAGGAGCGAAGATGGAATTGTTTCGTGAAGATGGCTGCATGACCGACGCGGGCTTCCGGGCCATGATGGACGGCCAGCTGGATGAGCTGGGCAGGCTGGAAGCCGCCGAACACCTCTCCTATTGTGACCAGTGCATGGACCGATACACGGCCCTTTTGACCGCCGATGCGCTGGAAAAACCGCCAAGGAGCGTGCAGGGCGCGGTGATGGGCACGATCTGGGCCCGCCTGATGCAGAATACCTACGGCAGGGCTGCTGTGGCCGGTGTGGCCGCTGTGCTGGCCCTGACTCTGTGGCGGAGCGGGGCGCTGCAGCAGATCATCCAGTATGGTGCCGGGCGGGAGAACGTGCTGGAAACTGACCAGAGCCAGCTCTGGGAACCCGGCCAGAATGACCCGGCCCCGGAGAACACCCCGCAATACCGCCCCATTGAGGACGACCGGCCGCAGGCCGCGCCGGAACAGCTGGGGAGACCCGTGGAGACAAAACAGGACCGCCGTTATGCCGGCGAAGGCTCCTCTTTGCTCCACAAGCTGCTCACGGATGTGACCGATAAGATTGCGGGCAATGCCCCGAATACTGAGAAATGAGGGAACGATTATGAAGAAAAATGGCATCCTGACCCTGCTGTTCGCCTTTATCCCGGGCGCAGGCCAGATGTATCAGGGATATATGAAGCGCGGCCTTTCGCTGGTGCTGATGGCTGTTGCCATCGGCATGGCAGCCATGCTGATCCCGCCCATCGCGTTTACGCTGCTGGTGGTGTTCATGTACAGCTTTTTCGACACCTTCAACCTGCGTGCCCAGATCAGCATGGGCACCGCCCCGGAGGACGATTATCTGGTCCACTTCGATCCGCAGGACAAGCGCCTTGCCCGGATGATGATGGACAGCCACAAGCTGGTGGGCTGGTGCCTGATCGCCATCGGTGCGCTGATCGCCTATGAGCAGATCATTATGAACACGCTGGGCGATATCCTGTGGCGCTGGGGCCAGAAGGCTCCGGTGTGGCGGGCCATCTATCTGGTGATGGATCAACTGCCCGAGGTTGTGCTCTGCGTGGCGCTGATCCTGTGCGGCATCTGGCTGGTGCGGGGCCCCAGAGCAAAGAAAGCTGCCCCGGAAACCGCCGCCCCGGAGGAGACCGATTTTCAGGAGTATCAGCCTGAAAAGAAGATGCCCAGCCTGCTGGATCACTTTGCCCGCAAGGCAGAGCCGGATACGACCGGTGAGGTGACCCTTGACCCGGAGGATGAAGACGATGGACGAGAAGAAGAATGACACAGCAGAGACCCCGGCCTTCAAGGCCCCGGAAAACGCCCCGGTGCGCCGGGTGGGCACCCTGACGCTGGGAGTCTGCCTGATCGCCTGCGGCGTGCTGTTCCTTTGCTATTTCTTTGTGCCGCATTTCAACTGGGAGCTTGCGCTGAAGATCGCCCCGGCGGCAGGGTTGATCCTGCTGGGGTGCGAGGTGCTGTATTTTGCCGCAAGGCCCCAGCGCTGGAAGTACGATTTTCTTTCGGTGTTCCTCTGCATCGTGCTGATGGTCAGCGCCTTTGGCGGGGCCTGCCTGATGGCAGCCTTTGATTTTGCCCTGCACCGGGGGGAGTTCTGGATCGAATACGATGCCCGGCAGGAACGGGACCTGGACGATGCGGAAAGCGACCGCCTCCGCCTTGATCTGGACGAGGGCACCGGCCCTGACCTCGATGAGGAAAATGAGGACAGCAGCGCGGCCTCCCACACGGAAGTGTGAGCCATACAAAAAACATATCACAGCAATACAAAAGATACCTTTTACAGGGGGCACCTGTCCGGGTATACTGAATGTGCACCCGGACGATGGGTGCTCGAAGAAAAAGTGTAAAAGCGAACCGCCATGGCATCTGTCACCATGGCGGTTCGCTTTTTGTTTGTAAGCTCGTGTGTTACTTGCGGGCGATCATCTCGGTGTAGGCCAGCACCAGGGGGCCTACGCCCTTGGCATCGTTGCAGACCACAGGCTCACTGAAGTAGTAGGCCAGGGAGCCGTCGCGGTGATCCTTGCCGCCCAGACCTGCCACCAGGCAGATGCCGCCCAGCTGCAGGCTGCCGTCCGGGTTCTTGGAGAGGTACCTGTCACAGGTGCCGTAGAAGGCTTTCTCAGCCCAGGCAGCCATCCGCTTGGGCAGGTAGCCCAGGCGCACGCCCTTGAGCACCGCATAGGCAAACAGGGCAGTGCCGCTGGTCTCAAGGTAGTTGCCCTCCACGCCGGGGTGATCCATCACCTGCCAGAACATGCCGGTCTCCTCGTCCTGGAACTTGTGCACATCCTCAATGGTCTGCTTGAGCATGGCCATGATGCCGCGGTACTCGTTGTACAGCTGCTCGTCCATCCGCTCCAGCACATCCACCATGGCCACCATGAACCAGCCCATGGCCCGCAGCCAGAAGTTGGGGCTGCAGCCGGTCACGGGGTCAGCCCAGTACATCTGGCGGCTCTCGTCGTAGCCGTGGTAGTACAGGCCGGTCTTTTCGTCCCGCATGTGCTTTTTGATGTTCATAAACTGCTTGCAGCTGTCAATGCAGCCCTGCATCTTGTTGTAGCGGGTCTCGTACTCCATGTAGAAGGGCTGGGCCATGTAGGTGCCGTCCAGCCAGACCTGCCAGGGGTAGATATCCTTGTGCCAGAAGTTGCCCTCCCTGGTGCGGGGCTGAGTGAGCAGCTGGCTGCGGATGGTGTCGATGGCCCGGCGGTACTTCTCGTCCCCGAAGATGTCGTACAGGGTGAACAGGTTCTTGCCCTGGTTCACATTGTCCAGGTTGTACTCCTTGGGGTCATAGGTCTTGATGGAGCCGTCCGGCTGCACAAAGAAGTCGATGAAGTCCCTGGAGAAGCTCAGATACTTTTCGTCCCCGGTGGTCTTGTACAGGCTCAGACAGGCCGTGATCATGCAGCCGTCGATGTAGTTCCACTTATTGGGCTTGCCGCTGCGCACCTTTTCAATGTTCCACATGGGGGCCTCGGCGCTGGAATTGGCGATCAGGTAGTCCACATAGTCGCCCAGCAGGGTGAGAATTTCTTCATGGGTCATGGGTCAGTCCTCCTCGAAATGGCCGACATTGGCAAAGCGCAGGCGCTCGCCCTCGTAGCCGGTGATCTTGACGTTGTGCAGGTCGATCTCCTTGACGTTCTCCGCGTAGATGGCCAGCTTCTTCACATGAGGGCGGTTGTCCGCCATGGCAGCCTGACCGGCTTCGGCATTGGGGTCAAAGGTGATGGTGACATTCTTCATGGAGATGCGCTCGATGGGCTGCTCAGGTAGGCCGTCGAAGTAGCAGCCCGCGAACTGTGCGTCGGTGGCCACGATATCCTCCATGGTCAGGCTGCCCAGCTTGGGGGTGTACTCATCCACCGGCATGGCATCACGGCACTGGACATAGGGGCCGTGGCCGTCCGGGTCACAGAAATAGAACATGTTGATGACAAAGGGAGCCTTGACACCGCGCATCTCCACATTGCGGAACACCAGCCCGTCGATGACGGCGGTGTTGCCGCGGCCGCGCCGGGTCTTGACCCGCAGACCGCGGTCGGTGTGGTCCATCAGGCACTGGGTCACCACCATATCCTTTACGCCGCCGCTCATCTCGCTGCCGATGACGATGCCGCCATGGCCCTTGTCCAGCAGGCAGTTCCGGATCACGGTGTGCTCGCAGCTCTTTTTCAGCTTCATGCCCAGGAACACCTTGCTGGCCTTCATGGCAATGCAGTCGTCACCCACATGGATGTTCGCGCCGATGATGCGGATGTACTCGCAGCTCTCGGGGTCGATGCCGTCGGTGTTGGGGGCGTTGTAGGGGTTGTTGATGTTGAAGTTCAGCAGATCCAGATGCTTGACGAAGATGGGGTGGATGGTCCAGGAGTAGCTGTTCTGCACTGTGATGCCGTGGAGGCAGACATTCTCGCTGTCCACCGCGGCCACCGCGCGGGGCCGCCATGCGATCCGCTTGACCTTCTGGTTGATCCACCAGTCGCCGTTCTGGGCATCGCAGTCCAGCGTGCCCTCGCCGGTCACCACCACGTCGTGCACCTGCGTGATGTTCAGCAGGCCGGCAAAGCTGTCCAGCGGGTTGCCCTCCCAGCCGGTCAGGTAGTATTCATCCACCTCGTTCTCACTGGGGATGACACCGGGCAGGATGGGGTAGTGGGTGCGGTCATTGTCGCCCAGCAGCACAGCGCCCTTTTCCAGGTAGAGGGTGGTGCAGCTCTTCATAAACAGGCTGGAGGTGCGGTAGCGCCCGGCGGGCACATACACCGTGCCGCCCTTGGGGCAGGTGGAAAGGGCAGCCTGCAGCTTGCCGGTGTTGTCGGTGGTGCCGTCGGCCACCAGGCCGTAGCGGGATGCGTCTACAAAGAAGGTCTCGGCCTCGGTGGTGAAATCGAGGGTCAGGGTCTCACCCTCGGCCTGCACGGCAACCGTGTAGGGGGTGCCGGGCAGCAGGCTGAACAGGGAGAACACGTTGGTGTTGCACGCCTCGTACACCGTCTTACCGTTCAGCTGAACGGTGAAGGGATGTGCAGGACGGTAGCACAGACCGTTTTCCAGCTCGAACACGGCACTGCGGGTCATGGAACGAATCAGGGAAAGCTTCATAAACAGGATGCCTCCTTGGATGTTGAAAGAATTATGGGTTGCCCGCAGGTGGCGGGCATGGTACACTGAGGAAAAGAAACTGTTGAATGGGGTGTGCGGATGAAAGCGGAACGGGAAAAATGGAGCGGCCGGGTAACGGCAACGGCGCTGCGGTTCCAGACCGGCCAGTATGAGCTGGCTGAGGAGGAGGAGATCTGCCGGATCATTCTGGTGTCCGGCGGCAGCTTTACGCTGGTGCGGGGCGGTGAGAGCCTGCTGGTGAACCCGGGCTGTGTGCTGCTGCTGGGCCCCGGCGGGGGCCTGCTGCAGCAGGCGGGCCACATTGCCCCTGAGCTCATCGGCTGTCGGTTCCCGGCGGGCGTTCTCCCGGTGCTCAAGAACCTGATGCAGCGGGATTTCATGCCGCTGTTTGAGCCGGGAGCACAAACGGCCCTGTACGGCCCGGTGCAGTGGTCGGGCCGCCTGCGCACTCTGCTGGGCATGATGCAGAGCGCCGAAAACGAGCCGGAAAGCCCCGGCATGATCTATCTGGCCCTCATCCTGCACTATGTGGAGCAGGAGTGCCGCAGTGAAAGGCAGGACATCCGCCCCCGCAACGAGACGGTGGAGCAGATCTGCGCTTACCTTGCGGCCAACTACCAGCAGAAGTTCTCCCTGACAGATGTGGCTGCGCGGTTCTACCTGTCGCCCTATTACCTGAGCCGGCTGTTCCGGCGGGTCACAGGCCAGTCCATTGTGGATTACATCAATGGCCGCCGCATTGAGGCTGCCCAGCGCCTGCTGGAGAGCACTGACCTGAACATCAGCGCGGTGGCCGAGCAGACCGGCTTTGCCTCTGCCGCCCATTTCCGCCGCGTGTTCCGCGAGACGATGGGAACGGGGCCGCTGCAATACCGCAAGAGCCACCGCGGATAAGAACAACGCCCCCTGTGCACAGCACAGGGGGCGTTGCTTATTCATCGAAAGTCAATGGTTCTGTCCGCAGAGGGGGTGCTTAGCCCTTGACAGCACCGGCGGAGATACCTTCGACGAACTGATCCTGTGCACAGAAGAAAACGATCAGCTGCGGCAGGATGGAGATCAGGGACAGGGCCAGGATACGGTTCCAGGCAAAGCCGGTATCACCGTCCATGGACAGCTTGACGAACAGGGACATGGGGTACTTTGCAGGGGTCTGCACGTAAAGCAGGGGGCCCATGAAGTCGTTGCAGCTCCACATGAACTGGAACAGTGCGCAGGACACCAGAG
>OOBI01000178.1_pt1 | contig 72619 bp, 65 predicted proteins | sample 1671081 | NCBI WGS metagenome assembly OOBI01 (sample SAMN06348120, study PRJEB24527) | human gut metagenome | biome: human gut; feature: ankylosing spondylitis patient; material: feces | host: Homo sapiens | place: China | collected 2015-10 | reverse complement strand
AACGCACGCAGGCGCGCGAGCTCATGGGCGACGAACACCCCGGCACTGCGCCCGCGGCGCAGTCTGCCGAGCCGTCCGCGACGAAGACCGAAGCTGCCGAATCGGTCGCCGAATCTGCCGCCAAGTCTGCGGAGCCCACCGCCGAAACGAACGGGAACGCAGCAGAAATCGCGGCGCCGTCCGAAACGACGTCCGTCGACGAAGCGTCCGAAACCGAACCCGAGGCCTCGGAAGAAGCGCCTGCATCCGCTTCGGAAGAACTTCCGAATCCCGACGATGCGGCCGATCAGAGCGTGACGCAGGATTCGCTCAATCGTCCGGCGGACCCCGCGATTGCCGAGGCCGTCTCCGAGCAGAACGCCGAAGTCCAGGCGCCCGCCAAGGAGCCCGCTGAAGAAAAGCCCTCCGAAGAAACCGCTTTGCAGAATGCGGCGACGTCCGCCGAGCCCGCTTTCGCGGCCGAACCTGAAAAGACCGCCGCGACCGAAGAGAAGAAGGACCAGTCCTCCGGGATTTTGGGCGGCGTGATCGGCGTGGGCGTGCTCATTCTTCTTTTCCTTTGGTGGCTTTTGCGCCGCAAGAAGTCCGAGGGAGACGATCCAGAAGCCAAGCCCGAACAGACCGTGACGCTCGCCAAGGACATTCCTCCCTCCTCGCCCGCCCAGTTGAAGGCCTTGGAGCGTACCGTCGACGAAGCCGTAAAAAACGGTACGACCGCGGGCGCGATGGGCGCGGGCGCAGCCGCCTTCGCCGAAGAAAAGGCCCGTGGCGAAGAGACGGCTCCGTCGGACGAAGCGGGGAAGGAAGCCTCCGCTTCCGGGACGCCGCTCGAAGCCGAGGCGAAACCGGCCGAACCCGCGGCGCAGCCGTGGCTCGAGCCCGACGACGAAATGCCGCCCGTCGACGAAGAGGAACGCAGCCGCACGAGCGACAAGGCCGTCTCCGACGTGGTCGGAGACCTTACGCTCGATCTTGACGATCACGAAGAGAAGACGCCGGCTCCCGCGCCCGAAGCGCCGGAACTTCCGCCCGTCGCGGCGGAAGAGCCCGTCTCGCACCTTCGCAGTGAACGAGAAGTCGCCCAGACCGCGGCGATCGACGGAAAACTCAAGCTCGCGCAGGCCTTCGTGGGCCTGGGGGCGCTCAAGGAAGCCAGGGAACTTCTCGCCGAAGTGCGTGAGAAGGGGACGGCCCAGCAGCGCGAACACGCGAAGTTCCTGGAAGAGCGCATCGCCGGAGAAAAGGCGTGAGGATCGCGCTCGGCATCGAGTACGACGGCAGCGCCTTCTGCGGCTGGCAGATTCAACCCGACATGCCCTCGGTGCAGGCGACGCTCGAGGACGCGGTCGGACGTTTTCTCGCCGCCCCCGTCTCCCTCATCTGCGCGGGCCGCACCGACACGGGCGTGCACGCGACGCATCAGGTGGTGTCGCTCGACACAGAGGCGGTTCGGCCCGAGCGCAACTGGGTGCGGGGCGTCAACACGCACCTGCCGCCCACGGTGGCCGTTCTCTGGGCCCGGGCCGTGCCGGACGACTTTCACGCGCGCTTTGACGCAACGGCCCGCACCTACGAATACTGGCTCTACAACCACGCCGTGCGCAGTCCCGTCTACGCAAAGCGCGCGGGCTGGGTGTGGCGGCCGCTCGAGGTCGACCTCATGCGCCGCGGCGCGGCCTGTCTCCTGGGGACGCACGACTTTTCGAGCTTTCGCGCGGCCGAGTGTCAGGCAAAGACGCCCGTGCGCACGATCGAGTCGCTCGAGATCGTCCGGAAGGGACGGCTCGTGGGCCTTCGAATCACCGCGAACGCCTTCCTGCACCACATGGTTCGGAACATCGTGGGCACGCTCGTATACGTCGGCACGGGACGAGAGCGCCCCGAATGGGTGAGGGAGGTGCTCGAAGCCCGCTCGCGGGCCGCGGCCGCTCCCACCTTCTCGCCCGACGGACTCTATCTCACGGGGGTGCGCTATCCCGGCGTCGATATTCCGCAGACGGGAATGAGTCCCTTCGGTTTTGCCGGCTGACTTCAGCCGTTTGTGCTAACGCGTTTCGGCCTTCGACGCGCCGGCGCCTCCGTATAATGGAACTTTTCGCGGATGGAGAATCCGCATCGGTCCGGTTCCGGACCGACAAAAGATTTTTTTTACGAACGAAGCTCAGGTCACTCCGATGAGTTGGTTGAATCACATTCTTCCGAAGATCCAGCGCAAGCAGGAATCCAAAGACGCGCCGCAGCGCAAGGTCAGTCCCATTCCCGAGGGGTTGTGGACGAAGTGCCCCGGCTGCGATCAGACGCTTTACGCCGAAGAGCTGCGCGGAAGTCTTCAGGTCTGCCCGAAGTGCGGTCACCACATGCGCATCGGCGCGCGTGCGCGCCTTGAAGCCTTCCTCGACCCCGAAGGTCAGGTGGAGGTTGCGGCGAACGTGCGCGCGGAGGATCCCCTTCATTTCGTCGACAGCAAGCCCTATCCCAAGCGCCGCGAAGCGGCCGAAAAGACGACGGGCGAAAAGGACGCGATCGTCGTGCTGTCGGGGACGCTGCGTCGCGAACCGATCGTCGCGGCGGCCTTTGAGTTCAAGTTCATGGGCGGCTCCATGGGCTCGGTCGTGGGCGAGCGCTTCTCGCGCGGCGTCGACGAGGCGATCCGCCGCAACTGTCCCTTCGTGTGCTTCGCCGCTTCGGGCGGCGCCCGCATGCAGGAAGGTCTCTTGTCGCTCATGCAGATGGCCAAGACCACGGCGGCCGTGACGCGTCTCTCCGAAGCGGGCCTTCCCTTCATTTCGGTTCTGACCGACCCGACGATGGGCGGGGTGTCGGCCTCCTTTGCCTTCATGGGCGACGTCGTCATCGCCGAACCCAAGGCCCTGATCGGCTTTGCGGGTCCGCGCGTGATCGAGCAGACCGTGCGCGAGAAGCTTCCCGAAGGCTTCCAGCGCGCCGAATTCCTCCTGCAGAAGGGACAGATCGACATGATCGTCGACCGCCGCGACATGCGCGCGCGCATCTCGGTGATCACGCAACTTCTCATGAAGAAGTCGCCCGTCAACGGCATCTGAGGCGGTATTCTCATTCGACAGATTCCCATTCGAGGCGCGGCGTCCGATTCGAGTCGGACGCCGCGTCTCCTCTTTTTCGGAGGTCTTTTCCATGACCGAAACGCAAACCTTCGCCACCCTCGACGACTGGCTCCGTCACATCGAAACGCTCCACGCCAAGCCCATCGACATGGGACTCGAGCGCATGCGGATGATGGTGAAAAAAATGGACATTCGCTTTTCCTGTCCCGTGATCACGGTGGGCGGCACGAACGGCAAGGGTTCGACCGTCGGAATGCTTGAGTCGATCTACCGCGCCGCGGGCTACAAGACCTGCGCGCACACGTCGCCGCACCTTCTGCGATTCAACGAGCGCGCCCGCATCAACGGGGTCGAGGCGCGCGACGAAGACCTGATGGCGGCCTTCGCCGAGGTCGAGGCCGCGCGCGAGGGGACGCTCTCCTATTTCGAATACACGGCGCTCGGCATCCTGCGTCTTTTCCAAAAGGAAAAGCCCGACGTGGTGATTCTCGAAATCGGACTCGGCGGGCGGCTTGACGCCATCAACACGATCGACAGCGACGCGGCCGTGATCTCCACGATCGGGATCGACCACACGGCTTTCCTCGGCGACACGCGCGAGGCGATCGCTTCGGAAAAGGCGTACATCTACCGTCCGGGGTGCCCGGCGGTATGCTCCGACGCGGACGTTCCGTCGACCCTTTCGGCGTACGTCGAGAAAATCGGCGCGAAGGGGATCTACGCCGGCCGCGACTTCCGCACGGTCGTGCACGAGGACGGGACTTTCGACTGGGAGGGCGAGGACGTGCGCTTTGAAAAGCTTCCGCGTCCCGCGCTTCTCGGCGTCAACCAGTACCGCAACGCCGCGGGCGTGCTCGCGGTGGTGACGGCGCTCCAAGAAAAACTTCCCGTCGCGCGCGAAGCCGTCGAAAAGGGACTCGAGACGGTTCGCCTCACGGCGCGCTTCGAGACGGTGTCGCACGACCCGTGCCCGATCGTGCTCGACGTCGGACACAATCCGGAAGCCGCGGCGGTGCTCGCCCAAAACATCCGCCTCACGAAGCGCGGGGGCGAACGCACGATGGCGGTCTTCGGGATGCTCGCCGACAAGGACATGGAGGGCGTCGCCCGTCTGCTCAAAGACTCCTTTGACGACTGGTTCATCGCGTCGCTCACCGGACCGCGCGCCGCGTCGGCAACGCTTTTGAAGAGCGCCATGCTCCGCGCGGGTGTTCCGGAAGAACGCATCGAAAGCTACACGACCGTCGAAGCCGCGCTCGCGCAGGCGCGTTTCGTTGCAAAAAATCTCTCGGAGCGCCCGGGCGGCACTGTTAGAATCATCGTGTTCGGGTCCTTCGTGACCGTTACGGCCGCGCTCGAAGCGCTTGCCGCCCACGCATAATCTGATTCATTCGCCCGTCTCCTTCTGCGGCGGGGTTCCGAGGAGAGAAAGATGTTCAATTTCTTCAAGACCGGCGGCAAGGGGCCCGCGGATTCCGATTCGAAGGGCCCGTGGGAGGAGGTGCGCACCGAACCCGTCCTGGGCGGCGAAAAAGCGCCCGAAGAAAAGGTCGCGGCCACGGAAACGGACAAGGTTTCGCCCTTTGAAGAAGTGCCGCCGACGGCCCCCGACCCCGCGTTGTTGGCCCGGGACGAGAAAGAAGGCGCTCCGTCCGATCCCGTCATTCCCGTGTGGGCGACGACGCCCGAACCCGAGGAGGAACCCTCGCGCGAAGCCGCGCTTGAAGCCGATCGGCCCGAGCCCATGGTGACGACGCCCGTGCCGCGCGAAACGGTGCGGCGCGTGCGTGATCGGGAGCGCGAAGCGCAGCCCGAGGAAGAGTCGGCCCCGATTCCCACGCCCGAAGAGGTGCTTCGTCACAAGCGCATGCGCCACCGCATGATCGGGGCGGCGGCGCTGCTTCTCGCACTCGTTCTCGTGACGCCCTTCGCGCTCGACGATGAAAAGAGCCTCGAGGTCGAGAAGATGAATCTCGACATTCCCGCTCCGCAGGCGGTGGAAACGACGATCGCGCCTGAAACCGAATCCGAGGCCGAGAAGCCCGCCCACGGGGACGTGGTGGTCGCGGGATCGGGAGAGAGCCCCTCGACGGGGGCGGCGAATCTGGAAGGGGAGGCGGCCAAGGAGACGGCGCCCGACCCGAAGGCCGGACCCGCCGAAGAGACGAAGGCGCCCGCCAAGGCGGAAGAGGCGGCGAAACCCGCCGAGCCCGTGCGCGGCGATGCGGCGCCCACGGGCGAAGGCTACTACATTCAGGTCCTCGCGACGAGTTCGGAACTCTCCGCCGAAAAGCTCGTCAAGGACATGAAGCTGCAGGGGCTTCCCGCCTACAAGATGAGTGTGCGCCAGAACGGCAAGACCCTCTGGCGCGTGCGTGTCGGGCTCTTCAAGACGAAGGCCGAGGCCGAGAGCGCTTCGGGTCTTCTCATGCTCAACAACTTCGCTTCGAAGCCCATCGTCTCCCATCAGAAGGCCTCGAAGAAATAAGCGGCGAAAATCGGTCGTATCGGCGCGGAAAATCTCCGCGCCGCGCCCCACGCCGCACGGTCCTTCGCTACAATAGCGCATCTTCGAGACCCTTCGGGGTTTCCCTTCCTTTTCCCGTTTTCCGTTTCGCTTCATGACCGAAATCGACTGGCTCATCGTCGGCCTTCTCGTTCTCTCAAGCGGCGTCGGCATCACGCGCGGCGTGGTGCGCGAAATTCTCGCCATCGTCGGATGGGTGGCGGGCATCATGCTCGCGCTCGCCTTTTCGGGCGACTTCGCCGACATGATTCCGCTCGAGAGTCTCGGCTATCTTCCCCGCGTGCTGATCGCCTCGATTCTTTTGATTGTGGCCGCGCTCTTTTGCGTGGGACTTTTGGGACTTCTCATCCGAAAGCTCCTCGAAGTGGCCGAGCTCACCTTCGAGGACCGGGCGCTGGGCGCCGTCTTCGGTTTTCTGCGCGGCGCCGTCGTGGTGTGCGCCGGGGTCTTCTTCTTCGGTCTCATCGACGACGTGAAAACGAGCAAAATGTGGCAGCAGTCCTCTCTCATCGCTCCGGCGGAGACGGTGATCGACTGGTCGCTGCCGTATCTTCCCGACTGGTTCGCCTCGTTGCGAAACGGATCCTCTTCGCCGCTTTCCGCGGCGGGATTCCTCTCGCGGGCGGCCGGGGGAGCCAACGAATCATGAAAAAGGGGCGTGCGTCGAGCACGCCCTTTTTTAATATCTTTCTGAAAAGCAATCGGGCCTAGCGCCCACACTCCAACACGAGGAACTCGACTATGTGCGGTATCGTTGCCATGATGTCTTCGGAGCCGGTGAATCAGCGCATTTACGACGCGCTTCACCTTCTGCAGCATCGCGGTCAGGACGCGGCGGGCATCGCCACGCTCGACGGTTTGGAATTCCACATGTACAAGGCCATGGGCCTTGTGCGAGACGTCTTTCGCACGCGCAACATGCGCGACTTGACGGGGAACATGGGGGTCGGGCAGGTGCGCTATCCGACGCAGGGGTGCGCGAGCTCGAATCAGGAGTCGCAGCCCTTCTACGTGAACGCTCCCTACGGGATCGCCTTTGCGCACAACGGCAACCTCACGAATGCCGAAGCCCTCAAGCAGGAGCTCTATGAAACCGACCGCCGTCACATCAACACGACGAGCGACTCGGAAGTGCTCCTGAACGTCCTTGCGACGGAAATCTCGCGGGAAACCATTTCGAAGTCTCTCGACGCCGAAGGGGTCTTCGCCGCCGTCTCGCGCGTTCACAAGCGTCTTCGCGGTTCCTACGCGGTCGTTGCGCTCATTGCCGGCAAGGGCCTTCTCGCCTTCCGCGACCCCTACGGCATCCGCCCGATCTGCTTCGGCACGAACATGCAGGAAAACGGCAAGCTCGAATACATGGTGAGCTCCGAATCCGTGACGATGATCGGTCTCGGGTTCAAGGTCGAGCGCGACCTCGCGCCGGGCGAAGCCCTCTGGATCGACCTGAAGGGGAACGTCTCGACGCATCAGTGCGCGGAAAATCCGATGCTCTCGCCCTGCGCCTTCGAATGGGTTTATTTCGCCCGTCCCGACTCCACGATGGACGGCATCAACGTCTACGCGGCGCGCCTCAAGCTCGGCGAATACCTCGCCGAAACCCTGAAGCACGAAATCGACCTTTCGGAAATCGACGTCGTCATGCCGATTCCCGACAGCTCGCGCCCCTGCGCGCAGCAGTTGGCGCAGGTCCTCAACCTTCCCTACCGCGAAGGCTTCATCAAGAACCGCTACGTGGGCCGCACCTTCATCATGCCCGGACAGGCCGTGCGCAAGAAGAGCGTGCGCCAGAAGTTGAACGCCATGCCCGTCGAATTCGAAGGGAAGAACGTTCTTCTCGTCGACGACTCGATCGTGCGCGGCACGACGATGCGCGAAATCGTGCGCATCGCCCGCGAATCGGGCGCGAAGAAGGTCTTCGTCGCCTCGTCGGCTCCGCGCGTCATGTTCCCGAACGTCTACGGCATCGACATGCCGACGCGCTCGGAACTTCTCTGCGGCGACGGGCGCGACGCGAAGGCCGTGGCCGAAAGTCTCGGCGCCGACGCGGTCGTCTATCAGACGATCGACGGCCTCAAGAACGCCCTGCACGACCTGAATCCCTCGATTCCGCGCTTTGACTGCTCGTGCTTTGACGGCGACTACGTGACGGGCGACATCACCGAGGAATACCTCGCCCGACTCGACGCGGCCCGTGCAAAGCCCGCTCCCCAAAAAGATGACGCGGAAGAGGGCGAGGGCACGCAACCCATGTGCTAAAGTTCCTTCTTGCACGCTAAGCAAGTAAACGAAGTCGGTTCGTTTTTTCCGCGCAAGGCGCGTGCGGAAAAGACGGGCCGATTTTTCTTTGTTCACTCCGACTCTCACCGGCCGTTTTCTCGGAGCACCGTTCGACATGCACTCTCTTCCCCTTATCACGACGCTGGTTCTCGCTTTCGGTCTTGCGCTCGTCTTCGGCTTTTTGGCCGAGCGCTTCGGCCGGGCGCCGGCGCTCGTGGGCTTTCTCCTCGCCGGGATCGCCGCCGGGCAGCACACGCCCGGCCCCTTCGCCGACCCGGAACTCGCGCATCAGCTCTCCGAAATCGGCGTGATGCTCCTGATGTTCGGCGTGGGGCTTCACTTCTCGGTGCGCGACCTCATGAGCGTGAAGGGAATCGCCATTCCGGGCGCGGTCGGACAGATGGCGCTCGCGACCCTTCTCGGAGCGGTTGCGGCGCACTGGTTCTGGGACTGGAGCTGGGGCGCGGGGATCGTCTTCGGGCTCTCGCTCTCCTGCGCTTCGACCGTGGTGCTCATCAAGGCGCTCGAAGTGCGCGGACAGCTCACCAACCGGGACGGACGCATCGCCATGGGGTGGCTCGTCGTCGAAGACATCGCGACCGTCCTCATCCTCGTTTTGCTTCCGCCGCTCTCGGGACTTCTCGGCGCGCCCGGGACCGAAACGGCGGGCGGCAACGAACTCCTGCAGGACATTCTCATGACGCTCGTGAACGTCGCCGCCTTCATAGCGGTGATGTTCATCGTCGGCCGCCGCGCGATGCCGTGGCTTCTCTATCAGGTGGCCAAGACCGGCTCGCGCGAACTTTTCACGCTCTTTGTTCTGGCGGCGGCGCTCGGCGTCGCCTACGCCGCGGCCGCGATCTTTCACGTGAGCTTCGCGCTCGGCGCCTTCTTCGCCGGCATGGTGATGCGCGAGAGCCGCTTTGCGCACCGCGCCGCGACCGAATCGATTCCGCTTCAGGACGCCTTCTCGGTGCTCTTCTTCGTGGGCGTCGGGATGCTCTTTGACTGGCACATCCTCATCGAGGCCCCCGGACAGGTCCTCGTAGCGTTGCTTGTCGTGGTGTTCGGCAAGAGCCTCGCCGCCTTCGCGATCGTGCTCCTTTTGAAGCGGCCGCTCAAGACCGCCCTCACCGTGGGAGCCTCCTTGGCGCAGATCGGCGAATTCTCCTTCATTCTCGCGGGGGAAGCCGTGGCGCTGGGGCTTTCCGACAACCGCATGGTGAACCTCATCGTGGGCGCGGCGATCCTCTCGATCGCGCTCAATCCGGTTCTCTTCGAACTCACGGGACGCATCGAAAAGCTTCTCGTCTCCCGTTGGGCCTGGGCGCGCCGCGCCGCGGAAATCGGCTCGGAGGAAACGGTAGAAGAGGATCGTCCCGACACGTCGACGCGCCCCATCTTCATGGCGGGCGACGGCCCGATGGTGCTCGACCTTGCGCGCCGTTGGCGCAAGTCGGGCATGAAGCCCGTCGTGCTTACGACGCACCATGAAGTGGCGCAGGAACTCGAGAAGGCCGGAATCGACTTTTTGGAGTGCGAGCCCGACGACGCCTCGTCGCTCGAGAACGCGGGGCTCGGCAAGGCGTTGAGCTACCTCATCTTCGCAAACGGCGCCGAAACGCTTCGCTATCACGCCGTCGCGCAGCGCATCGCCCCGAACGTTCCCTTCATGATCGTCGCCGACGATCCGGGCGTCTGGGTGGACGTCGCCGACAAGGAGGAGTCCAAGGTTCGGCTTCTCACGACCGCCGAACTCATCGAAGGAAAGCTCTGGGAAGTCGTTCTTCGCTCGGCCTTCCGAAAGCAGGCGGAAGACGGCGTGCGGCAACAGGACGCTCCCGAGACCGCGCAGGAAACATCCGATGCCGTCGAGACGGCGGAGAAGGGGGCTCGGGCTCAGGATCCGAACGACAATTCCACATTCTGGAAAAAGTTGCTTGGAAAAGTCAATATATCGAAACTTCGTAAGGGAAACTGATCGTTCGCAAAACTCTCCTTTTTTGATCTCGCGCAAGCACTAAAAAAGGGGGGCTCCTAGAATGGGCCTTAGGTGGAGAGCCTTCCTTGTTCTCGTGTGAGAACAGACTCGCCATCAAGACCAAAAAAGGAGAGATTTCCTATGATCGATCGTATTTCCCGTCGCAGCATGCTTACCGGTGCCGTGGCCGCTGGAGCCGCCTCGCTCGCGAGCTCCGTGGTTTCCGCCGCCCCTGCTACGAAGTGGGACGAAACCGTTGACGTGATCGTCATCGGTTCGGGTTTTGCCGGCTTGGCCGCAGCCATTGAAGCCAAGAAGGCCGGTGCCAACGTCGTGGTTCTCGAAAAGATGCCCACGGCCGGCGGCAACTCGATCATCAACGGCGGCATTCTGACCGCCACGGGCTGCCCGCAGCAGAAGAACGCGGGGATCGAAGACTCCTTCGACCTCCTCGAAAAGGACATCCTGGTTGCCGGCAACTACATGAACGACAAGGCCAAGGTGCATCTGCTCGCCCAGTCCGCTCTGTCCAACTTTGAATGGACGGTCAAGGAACTCGGCGTGGAATACCTCCCCGACGCCATCGGTCAGGAAGGCGGCCACTCGGTCCCGCGTTATGTGACGACGAAGAACGGTTCCGGCTCCGGCATCGTCCAGAAGGAACTCGACAAGTGCAAGGAACTCGGCATTCCGGTTCGTCTGCGCACCTATGTCCAGAACATCATCCGCACGGAAAAGGGCGTTGAAGGCGTTCGCGTCCGCGAAGGCTATCGCTTCCCGAACGAAGGCTCCGGCAAGGAAAAGACCATCCGCGCCACGAAGGGCGTGGTCCTCTGCTACGGCGGCTTCTCCGCGGACGTGAAGTTCCGCATGTTCCAGGACCCGAAGCTTGACGGTCAGCTCGACACGACGAACCAGCCCGGCGCCACGTCCGAACTCTGGCGTGAAACGATGGCCATCGGTTGCCTGCAGGTTCAGGACGACTGGATCCAGTGCGGTCCGTGGACGAGCCCGCGTGAAAAGGGCATGGGCATCGGCTGGCAGTTCAGCCAGACGGCCGCTGCCGAATACGGTCTGTGGGTCAACTCCGACGGCAAGCGCTTCGTGAACGAACTCGCCAACCGCAAGGTCCGCGCCGACGCCATCATGGTGGAAGGCACCGCCGGCAAGAAGTGCTTCTCGATCTGCAACGAAGCCAACGTCGCCCCGTTGAAGAAGCAGCGCCCGGGCTTCCTGGAACGCATGCTTGAACGCAAGATCGTTGAAAAGTACGACACGCTCGACGAACTCGCCAAGGCCGCCGGCATCAACGCCGAAAACCTGAAGAAGGAAGTCGCCGCGTTCAACGAAATCGTCAAGAACAAGGTCGACCCGGTTTGGGGCCGTTACATCAACAACGCCCAGACCCCGCTCACCGAAGGTCCGTGGTACTACGGCGACCTGCTGCCGAAGGTTCACCACTGCATGGGCGGTCTCGTCACCGACAACGACTGCCGCGTTCTCGACGTTCGCACCGACAAGCCGATTCCGCATCTGTATGCGGCCGGTGAAGCGACCGGTATGGTCCACGGCGCCGTCCGTCTGGGTTCCGTCGCCATTCTTGACTGCCTGGTCTTCGGCCGCATCGCCGGTCAGAAGGTCGCCGCGGAAAAGTAAGGCGCTTCATAACGGGGTAATCCCGTTCTGACGGAAGGGGTCGCGAAAGCGGCCCCTTTTTTTATGCGCCCGGCAGCGCACGTGTGTTTATGGGGTGAAAGTCCACTGGTCGCTCCTGAAGAAGAGCAGTCATGACCGCATGCTCCTGAGGCTGATTCGGTGCTACCTGCGGACGGGAATACTCGAGAACGGGTTGGTCTCTGCGCGGGACGAAGGAACGCCGCAAGGCTCGCCTCTGAGCCCGATCCTGTCGCTGATCGTTTTGGACGAACGCGACAAATACCTGAAAAAGAGGGGAAAACGCATCCTATGATACTTATCATATAAGTGTGTGTATGATAGAGCCGACAGATGTATCATACATTTAAACATACATTGCTCTTTGTGTGTGATATGAAGCGAATTCCTATCATCGATGTATGATACAAACGCATCTATACAAAATGTCTGTGCTTTCAATGGATAAGGACCAAAAGGCATGACCGACATCCATCTTCCTCTTCGCGAGTCTTTGACGGTTGAGTTTAAAAGTGACCCTAAAGGCGGACTGTCCGACCGTGTTGTGGTGGAAACGGTGGTCGGCATGTCAAACGCTGAGGGAGGCACGCTTTATATCGGTGTGAATGATGACGGCTCCGTCTCCGGATTGCGATCGAAACGCTGGCAAGATCTGGAAAGAACGATCGCTTTCATCGCCTCCAATACGATTCCTCCCGTTGCGGTCTCGGCGGAATGTGAGACCGTGGTCGACGGCAAAAAGATTTTGATCATTCAAATTCCAAAGGCCATAGGAATTGTCGCCACCAATGACGGCAAGGTACTGAAGCGTCGTTTGAAGATCGATAAAACACCTGAAACATCGCCTCTTTTTCCTCAGGAGTTTGTGTCCCGTCTCTCCGAGATTGGCCGTTGCGATTATTCGGCCATGATCCTGCCCAATTCTTCCATGGCGGACCTGGATGTGAAGGAGAGGACAAGACTAAGGGATTTTATTCGCATCTACCACGGAGAGAAGATGCTCTTCGAGTTGGAGGACGAGGAGTTCGACAAGGCGTTGGGACTCGTCCGCAGCGTGGGGGATACTTGCATGCCCACCGTTGCCGGGTTGCTCATGATGGGAAAAGAAGAAAGTATTCGCAAATTGCTCCCTGGGGCAACCTCGGCATTTCAACATCTGTCCGGAACGGACGTGGTGACGAATGAGGATTTCGTGATGCCGTTGTTGAAGAGCTTTGATGCCCTACTTGAACGGTTCAAGGCGCGTAATACGGAAACCGAATTGGAGGACGGACTTTTTCGAGTGGCAATTCCAACATACTCGGAGAGGGCGTTTCGAGAGGCTCTCGTCAATGCGTTCTGTCATAGAGACTATACTCGGTTGCACCGCACTTCAGTTCGTTTTCACGACGACGGTTTGGAAATCACGAGTCCGGGGGGATTTGTCTCAGGCGTAACATTGGAAAATCTCCTGACGGTCGAACCTCACCCGAGGAATCCTCTTCTGGCCGACATCTTCAAGCGGTTGGGTTTGGCTGAGCGGACCGGCAGAGGGATCGATCGAATTTTTGAAGGAAACCTTCTTTACGGTCGTCCTGTTCCAGACTACTCCGAGTCTAACTGTGAATACGTACGAGTCTTTTTCCCTAAGTGCGACGCTGATCCGGCTTTTTACAAGCTTATTCTTGACTATCAAAAAAAATGTAATAAACGAATTTCCGTTCAAAGTCTGATGATTTTGTCGTCCATTCGTTTCGCAAAGCGATTGACGTTTGACGGTCTTCTGGAAGCAACGCATTTGCCTACGCAAAGACTTAAGCGACAAGTGGAAACTCTGGTCGAAGAAGGGTTGCTCGACGGAATCGGGAGTGGTTTGGGACGAGAGTGGATTTTGAGTGCCCAGTTCTACAAAGCAAAGAGTAGAGAAGTTGCTCACGTTCGCCTTTCTCAGGCTGATATGGACAAAAATGAGGAGATGGTTTTGAAGCTGGCGCAAGAAAAAGGTACCGTAACGCGCAGCGACGTCGTGGAACTTCTGGGGATCAAAGGCCATACGGCGTACCGTATTCTGACCAAACTGATGGATATGGGGCGTTTAGTCCGGGAAGGAGATAGACGGTGGGCCACCTATCGTTTGGCTAAGTAAAGAAAAATCGGTGACGGCTTTAGACCGTCACCGAAGATGGCACCCAGACAGAGACATCGCCAGGGCTACATCAGCTTTTTCAGGCGTGCCAGGGCGCTTTTTCTTCGCAGATCACGCCGTCCGTCATCGTGTAGCCTTCGAGGCTTCCGGCCTTGGTCTGCATGCAGATGAAGACGATGCCTTCGTCGGCCGCGGCGCGCAGGGCGCGCTTTCCGGCGGGCGAGATGCGGAACCAGTCGCCCGCCTTGATTTCCACGACTTCGCCGTCGATCCAGAGTTCGCCGCGGCCTTCGAGAACGCCGTAGAGCTCTTCGTTCTGCTTGTGGGCGTGCACGAACGGAACGGCCGCTCCGGCGGGCAGGCGGTTCACGGAAACTTCCGATCCCGTGAGGCCGAGCTTGTCGTGGAGTTCGGTGCGGGGCGCTTCATCGAGCGAAATCTTCTGAAAGTTTTCAGTCATGATGTTTTCCTTGGATATGTGGGGAATCCTCGTCGCGGCGGACCGCGTCGAATTCCGTGGTGAAAATTCGGTTGCTCTTTTCGAGCAGTTTTTCGAGCTCGGCGAGATCGTCGGGCCCGAGGCAGTCGAGCATTCGACGGTGCAGCTCTTCGGAAATTTCCGCGAAGACCCGGTCGAGCGATTCGCCTTTTTCGGTGAGTCGAAGGCGCAGCAGTCGGGCGTCACCGGAGTCGGACTCGCGAAGGAGATAGCCCGCCTTTTCTAGTTTTCCCGCGAGGGTCGATACGGTCGATTTGGTGCGGCCCGTGCGCTCGGCAAGTTCCGTCACCGTCAGGGACCGGCCGCCAAAGAGATGCGTGAAGAGGTCGCCGTGCGCGGGGACGAGATCCTCAATTCCCCGGCTCTGGAGCTGCGCGACGAAAAACTCGTTGCTGCGGGTCCGAAAGAGACCGGCAAGAAAAGGAACGGTGGTTTGTTTGTGGTCGGGCATGTCAGACCTTCCGAAGAGATTGTTTGACGTCGAACGAAAATATAGCATAAATTTCGTTCGATGCCGAACGATAAGAAAAAAAGAAAAGAGAGCGCTCTCAAAGCGATCCCTTTTCGAAGACGTTCGCGCTTCAGCGCAGCATTGCTCGGTGTGCGATTTCTCCCTCGCGGTTGGTTTGACCGTAGCGCTTTCGAAGAACGACGGCTGCGAGGTCCGCGGCGTCCTTGGCGCTCACGGTGTCGCTCTCCAGGAACTGCGCCGCCTTGGGAGCGAGACGTGCGAGCTCGGCGACGAGTTCGGCCGACGGATGCAGGAAGTAGACGGCGTTCATCGTGCGCAGGACCGGCGCGACGGGACGCGCTTCTTCGAGCGAAACCGCCATGGCGGCGAGAAGCGTCTGATAGAGGTCGGCCGGACGCAGTTTCTCGCGCCAGGCGGTGACGTCGTCGAAGCGGCCGCCCTTGCTCTTGAATTCCACGCTCACGAGCCCCTTTTCGAGCATCAGGACGGCGTCGGGCTGCGCGACGAGGACGCCCGTGAGGAAGTTTCGGCGGTCCGACTCGCGAACGAGCACTTCGGAGGCTTTCTCGGGAAGGAAGGGGATGAGACGCCGCGCCGTGTCGTCGGTTTCGGGAAGTTCCTCCGGGTCGAAGAAGACCGCGTGCACGGTGAGACCCGCGCAGGGCGCGCTCTCACGGCGAAAGAGTCCCGAGGAGACGAAGGGGAGCGTGCCGAGAAAGCGCACGCCCTCGGCGTCGAGCGGCTCGATGAGCGAAGAGGCGGCCTGCGGCAGAGGTTTCGTTTCCTCTTTGCCCGGTTCGGCCGGAGCTTGCGCTTGGAAGTGCGGTTCGGGATCGAGCGGCAGGAGCGTATCGGCGCTGCGGATCTTCGACAACCCCACCTGCGGCGTCGTCCGACGGCGCAGAAGAAGAACGAGGATGATGCACAAGACGAGAATGACGAGCGCAAAAAGCCCAAAGATGGAGAAATCTTCCACCATCTGTTCCTTGATGGCCTGCCACATGCCCGCGAGAATCCGATCCATTTACCGTCCTGTTTTGCCTTTGCAGTGGGCGCCGCTCCGAGGGGAGCGGCCCCGACCGTGTCCGCCCTTTCGGGGGCGGAAGTCTTCTCCCATTCTCTCACCATGCGGTGTCGCGGCGGAAGGACGGAGTGCGGATTTCTCCTTCGCCGGCATACGTTGCGGGGCCGCAAGGAAGGCAAATACGGTAGGAATCTTGAGAAGTTCGCGCTCTTCTTCGGATGCAGCCTTCCAGGCCGCGATCGTCTTCGTGCGGATCGATTCGTTTTTTCCCGTCACGTCCTGCGCGACGCAGAGGCGCGTGTCGGGACGAAGGACTTCAAGGAGGCTCTCGAGCATCGTGCGGTTGCGGTAGGGCGTCTCAATGAAGAGAATCGTCTCGCCCCGGGCGGATTCGCGCTCGAGCGCAAGGAGTGCCCCGCGGCGCTCTGCGTCGGCGATGGGAAGGTAGCCCGTGAAGCGGAAGTGCTGTCCGTCAAGCCCGCTTGCCATCAGGGTGAGAAGAAGGGACGACGGCCCGACGAGCGGCACGACGCGGCCGCCTTCGGCCTGCACGCGAGCGACGATCTGTGCGCCCGGGTCGGCGACGCCGGGACAGCCCGATTCGCTCACGATCGCCATGTCGAAGCCCTCTCGAAGAGGCGCGAGCCACGCGTCGATCTTCGCGGGATCGGGCTCGTGCCCGATCTCGACGATCGAAAGCGAGGCGATGGGCTTCGGGTGCCCGAGGTCCTTCAGGTAGTGGCGCGCCGTCTTGGCGGCTTCGACGAGAAAGTGGTCGATTCGGCGGGCTTTGTCGCGCACCTCGGCCGGAATGACCGAAGCAAGCGTTTCCCCGCTGATCACCGTGGGAAGGAGATAAAGCGTTCCCGTCATAGATAATTTCGGCGCGGAAACCTCTGCATTCATGCAGGGGAGGAAGCGCCGCTCCCTGTATGGTCAGTTACGTCTGAGTTCAATCAAATAGGTTCGACGTTTTTCCAAGAACGCAGTTTCTTGCAGCTGACGCCCGCAGAAATTCGCTCTCCGTCCAACGTTCGAATGTCGAAGTATCCCGAAGTGCAGCGGCCAATCAGAAGGCCGTTTTACGGTTGTTGACGAGGTCGCCTTATTCGAGTCCGGGAAGAACGGGAAGGCCGGCACGTCCGAGCATCGTCGTGAGCTTCATGAGGGGAAGGCCGATGAGCGAGGTCGGGTCGTCCGAGGTGACGCTTTCCATCAGGGCGATGCCGAGTTTTTCGATCTTCGCCGAACCCGCACAATCAAAGGGCTGTTCGCGGTCGACATAGGCCTCGATCGTTTCGCGCGAGAGAGGACGCATCTTTACGACGGTGAGCGATTCTTCCTTCAGGGCCTTGCCGTCGGCGGCGAGGACGCAGAGCGCCGTATAGAAGGTGACGGTTTCGCCCTGCATGGCTTCGAGCTGTGCGATCGAGCGTTCGCGCGTGTGGGGCTTGCCGAGTTTTTCGCCCTTGAGGTCGGCCACCTGGTCGGAGCCGATCACGATCGAACCCGGGTACATCGCCTGTACGGCGCGGGCCTTTTCTTCGGCGAGGCGAAAGGCCGTCTGACGGGGCGTTTCGCCCGGGAGGGGCGATTCGTCGATGTCGGGACTCACGGCTTCGTAGGGAAGACCGAGGCGATCAAGAAGTTCGCGGCGGTAGCGCGAGCTCGAGGCGAGAATGAGCGTAGGCATGATGGAAATCTCTAGAGGAAAAAGGGTGGAATCATTCTACCGAATGGGAGAGGGGGCGCGTCGGGGGACGGGATTGCGCCCGCCCCGCAGGCGCCTCTCAAACTCCGCGGCGACGCTTGTCGCCCCGCTTCAGAACGATGCCGCCCGCAAGGAGCCCCGTGAGAAGGAGGAGCGCGACGGAGAGCGAGCGAAGGAGTCCCCAGTGTTCGGCGAGAAAACCGAAGAAGGGCGGAAAGAAGAGAAGGCCGCCGTAGGCAAAGAGCGCCACGACCGACGTGGCGCGCTCGAGCGGCATGCCGCCGAAGCGCCCGGCGAGCGCAAAAAGAATCGGCACGACCGGCGCGAGACCCGTCCCGAAGACGGCATAGCCCGCAAGCGACACGGTCCAGTGAGGCGCAAAGAGAACGATCGTCATGCCGCAGAGCGCGATGACGGCGCCCGTGAGAAAGACGTTGACGTCGCCGTAGGCGGCGCGCAGTCGGTCGGCGATGAGTCGGCAGGCGAGCGCGCAGCTGCCGAAGACGCCGTAACAGAGCGCCGCCATGGATTCGGGCGCGCCCTGGACCTGGTGCAGAAAAAGGCTTCCCCATTCGGCCGCGGCGCCTTCGGTCACGTAGGTGGTCGACGACAACACGCCGCAGAAGACGACGAAGCCCGTCACGCGGTGTTTGGCATCGGATTTTTCCACGGATTGCCGTTGCAGTTCTTCGGGGACGGGAAGGCAATGCTGCGCGCGAAGGAGCACCAGAAAGAGAAGGACGGCCGGGAGCATGAAATTCCAGAGCGGCGCGACGGCGAAGCCCGTAAAAAGCGCGGCCGAAATCGAGCCCGCGACGACGCCCACGTTGTAGCCCGCGTGAATGACGTTCATCGAGGCCTTTTTCCAACGGCGCTCGACTTCGATTCCCGCCACGTTCACCGCAACGTCGAGAAGTCCGAAACCCAGGCCCACGAGCGCCGTGGCGACGGCGAGGACGGACACCTGCCGGGCCAGACCCGCGACGAGAAGACCGAGGAAGAAGATGACGCAGCCCGCCATGCTCACGGCCTTCACGCCGAAGCGCCGCACGAGGTGCGCGGCGCCGGAGAGGCCGATCACGGAGGCGGCCCCGAGCGCGAAGAGGACGAGCCCGAGTTCGTCGGACGCGGCCCCCGTCTGTTCCTTAAGCGACGGAATGCGGGCGGTGAAGAGCCCGTAGGCAAGGCCCGAGGCGGAAAAGAAGAGAAACGCGGCGAGACGCGCCTGCGCGTACGTGAGGGACTTCATACGACAAAGCCGAAACGAAAGGATCTCCATTGTAGCTTGTCCGCGGAAATTTCCCCGGACCAAAAAGGGCGGCCCGAAACGGAAGGACGGGCTCTGCGGTGTATCATGAGCACCTATCCAAAAAAGCAAGGAAAACACTCATGGACGTTTTGGACGCATTTGAATTTGCCCGTCGGGCCGAACATCTTTCGGGCGAACTCCCCGCCGAAGACCTCGCCAACTTCCGCTCGTTTCTCGCGGAAGCGCCCGTCACGGTGCGCTATGAACTGACGGGCGTGCCGAAGGTGATGAACCTTCCGGGGCTTCACGCCAAAATTCACGTTGAGGCGGCGGTGCCCTGTCCCCACTGCCTCGAACCCGTGCCCTACGAAGACGACATCGAGATCACCTTCGCCTTCGTGAAGTCCGAGGCCGAAGCCGACCGCCTGCCGATCGACGAGGACGAACCCGGCGTCGACGTGGTGGTGGGGTCGAAGAAGCTCTCGATCGCGGCGCTCCTTGAAGAAGAACTCATCCTTTCGATTCCGAACATCGCGCACGAAGACTGCGACGACGAAGCGGATTACGAAGACAAGACTCCGGAAACGGAAGCTGAAAAGCGCCCGAACCCCTTTGCCGCGCTCGCCTCGCTCAAGAAGGCGTCGTGATGAGGGGCCCGTCCTTTTGGGGACTCGCCGGCCGCTGGCTCCTGCTCGTCTGGGGGATGCTCGTCGCGACGGCGGGCATCGTCTTCATCACGCGCGCGGGGCTCGGCACGATGCCGATCAGCACGGTTCCCTTTACGGTCGGCGAAATCACGGGGCTCACCTTCGGCGAAGCGACCTTCGCCGTGAACATTCTCTTCGTTTTGGTGCAGTGGGCGCTCCTTCGCTCCCGCTTTCACTATTCGAGCTTCTTTCAGATTCCGATCGTCTCGGTCTTCAGCTGGTTCATCGACCTGCACATGGGCTGGACCGCCTGGATCGGGGACGACCCTTATGTGGTCCGCTTTCTCTGGGGGCTTCTCGGAAACCTTTTTCTCGCCTTCGGGATCTACTGGCAGGTTGCCTCCAAAACGATCGTGCAGCCGGGCGAAGGAATGGTTCTCGCCTTCTCGGTGGTTCTCCGAAAGAGCTTCGGCACCGTCAAGGTATGGAACGACGTGACGCTCGTGCTCCTCGCTGTGGTGCTCGGCTTCGTCTGCCTCGGGCACGTAGCCGGGGTGCGCGAGGGAACGGTCGTCTCCGCCTTTCTCGTCGGTTTTCTCATCAAGGGGATCGCGGCGCTTCGGACGAAATGGGGCGCCAAGTCCGAGGCGAAGAAGGACGGAACCGATTCGACCGGAGCCGAGAAAACCGGGCCGCAGACCTGAGGAACGCATTCCGTGTTCGAGCGCTTTTCGATGGGATCGGGCAAGTCTCGGCAAGAATCCGCATGGTTTGCCCGCCCATTCGGGTGCATACTGAAACGTTGAGAAAGTCTCTTTCGAACGGAAGAGGCGCATGTGCACATGAAAGGAGAAAAGAACATGTCCTGCTGCTGCCACGAAGACCATTGCGCCGTCCAACCCGCCGACGGCGAATTCCCGCAGGCCCCGGTCGTGGGCTGCCGCCGCGTCGGTCCCGACTTCTGCGGCGAAAAGGCGAAGGTCTACTTCACGCGCAAGATCGACGCCGAACACCTCAAAAAGCTCTACGCGCTCGTGAACGGCGAAATCGTCGGGAAGGTCGCGATCAAGCTCCACACGGGCGAACGGCACGGCCCGAACATTCTGCCGCGCGACATGGTCGAAGCCTTCCAGAAGGACATTCCGGAAAGTACGATCGTCGAGACGAACACGCTCTACGTGGGCGACCGCGACACGACGGAAAAGCACCTGGAAACGCTCAAGGTGAACGGCTGGACCTTCTGTCCGGTCGACATCATGGACGCCGAAGGCACGACGATGCTTCCCGTGAAGGGCGGCAAGCATTTCAAGGCCGTGTCGATGGGCAAGAACATCCGCAACTACGACTCCATGGTCGTTTTGACGCACTTCAAGGGGCATGCGATGGGCGGCTTCGGCGGTTCCATGAAGAACATCGCCATCGGCTGCGCCGACGGGAAGATCGGCAAGCAGCAGGTCCACGCGATCGACGATGTTTCGAAGCCCTGGGATCAGTGGCCGGGCAAGGAGCTCCTCATGGAAACCATGTCGGAATCCGCCAAGGCGACGTGCGACCACTTCGGCAAGCGTATCTGCTTCATCAACGTGATGCGCCGCATGTCGGTGGACTGCGACTGTGCGGGCCTCGCCGCCGCGGAACCGACGATTCCCGACATCGGCATCGTCGCCTCGACCGACATTCTCGCCGTCGATCAGGCGTCGGTCGACCTCGTCTATTCGCAGACGCACAACCATGACCTCGTCGAGCGCATGGAATCGCGCCACGGGCTCCATCAGCTCACCTACATGCGCGAGCTCGGCATGGGCGCCGCGAACTATGAACTGATCGAAATCGACTGATTCGGGTTCTCGTTCCCGCAGGGCCGCGGTTTTCCGCGGCCCCGACGATGAAGGGCGGCCTTGCGGCCGCCCTTCACGTATCCGGCTGTCGTCAGCGTTTGCGCTGCACCGCGCGGGCTTCCTCTTCGGAGAGCGACAACGTGTCGAGAAGTTCGCGCACGAGCCGCAGACGGTCTTCGGGGCGCTCCGCCGCCTGATCGACCCGAAGCCGCGTGGGTCCGATCATGCGGGCGTTCTTTCGCGTCTGCAAAAGCGTGATGAGCGCCATCGGTTCGATTTTGGGTTTTTCGTCGAAAACGAAGATCGTCGCCGAGTCGGCGGCGTCGATCTTGCGAACGCCCAAGGCTTCGCAGCGAAGGCGAAGCTTGTGTACGTCCGCAAGGCGCTTGGCGGCGTCGGGGAGCTTCCCGTAGCGGTCGGCGAGGGCTTCCGTCGTCTTTTCAATGTCGTAGACTTCGGCGGCGCTGGCGAGTTCCTTGTAGAACCCCAGGCGTGAAGAGACGTCGGGAACGTAGTCGGAGGGAAGGAGCGCCGGGGCGTGGAGATTGATGTCGGTCGTACTCGCAAGCGGCGACTCGAAGTCGGGCGTTTCGCCCCGCTTCAGGGCCTTCACGGCCTTCTGCAGCATGCGGTTGTAGAGGTCGAACCCCACTTCCGCAATTTCCCCCGACTGGTGTTCGCCGAGCACTTCGCCCGCACCGCGGATTTCTAGGTCATGCATCGCGAGATGGAAGCCGCTTCCGAGATCTTCCAAGGCCTGAATCGCTTCAAGACGCTTGGCGGCCTGCTTCGTGATCGCCCCCGAAGGAGGCGTCAATAGGTAGGCGTAGGCCTGGTGGTAGCTGCGTCCCACGCGGCCCCGCAGCTGATGGAGCTGCGCGAGCCCGAACTTGTCGGCGCGCTCGATCAGGATCGTGTTGGCGCTCGGAACGTCGATCCCCGTCTCGATGATCGTGGAGCAGAGAAGGACGTTGTAGCGCTGCTGATAGAATTCGCGCATGATCCGCTCGAGCTCGCGCTCGTTCAACTGTCCGTGCGCGACCGCAATGCGCGCTTCGGGGATGAGCTTCGCGAGATGTTCGCGGCGGTTTTCGATCGTCTCCACTTCGTTGTGAAGGAAGTACACCTGACCGCCGCGCTTCAGTTCGCGGATCACGGCTTCTCGGATGAGGCCGTCCTCTTCGGGCTGCACGAAGGTTTTGACCGAGAGTCGCCGCTCGGGGGCCGTCGCAATGACGGAGAGATCCCGAATGCCTTCGAGACTCATCGAGAGCGTGCGAGGAATCGGCGTGGCCGTCAGCGTCAGAATGTCGACTTCGGCGCGAAGTTTCTTCAACTGTTCCTTTTGCCGCACGCCGAAGCGGTGTTCTTCGTCGATCACGACGAGGCCGAGACGCGCAAAAGACACCTTGTCGCCCAGGAGCTTGTGCGTTCCGATCACGATGTCGACCGTGCCTTCGGCGATCCCTTCGAGCGTGCGCGTCGTTTCCTTTCCGGTGCGAAAGCGCGAGAGTTCCGCGACGCGTACGGGCCAGGGCGCGAAGCGGTCCTTGAAGGTCTGGGCGTGCTGTTCGGCAAGCAGCGTCGTGGGACAGAGAACGGCCACCTGCTTGCCGCCCATCACGGCCATGAAGGCCGCGCGAAGCGCCACTTCGGTCTTTCCAAAGCCCACGTCGCCGCAAACGAGCCGGTCCATGGGACGGCCCGACGTCATGTCTTCGAGCACGGCCCGGATGGCCGAGGCCTGATCGGGGGTTTCCTCGAAGGCGAAGCCTTCGGCAAACGCTTCGTAGTCGGAGGCCGACACCTTGAAGGCAAAGCCCGGACGGCTCTGACGCAGGGCGTAGAGGTGCAGCAGTTCCGCCGCCGTGTCGCGCACCTGTTCCGCCGCTTTTTTCTTGGCCTTCTCCCAGTCGCCTCGCCCGAGCGTATGGAGCGGCGCGTGTTCGGGGTCGGCGCCGCCGTAGCGCGAAATCAAGTGCAGATTCGCAATGGGTACGAAGAGCTTCGCTTCGTTTTTGTATTCCAACTGCAGAAATTCGGCTTCTCCCTCGTCCGTCGTCATCTTTTCGAGTCCGAGATAGCGGCCGATCCCGTGCTCCAAGTGGACGACCGGGTCGCCCACCTTGAGTTCGGTGATGTCGCGAACGAGCATCTCGACGTTCGTCGACTGCGCGCGGCGGCGAAGCCGCGTGCGGCGGGGACTCGCCGCATAGAGTTCCGTCTCGGTGAGAAGCGCGATCTTCGGATGATGTACGCGCGTTCCCTGATAGAGCGGTCCGGTCGCAAGTCCCACGGGGACGTCGGACGACAGAAAGTCGTCGAACGAGTCGAATTCGGAAAATGAGAGTCCCGATGCGCGAAAGAGGTCCGACATCGTTCCCTGACGACCGACGGAGGAGGCGAGAAGGAGCACCCGCTCGCCGCGCACGCGGCTGGTTTCCGCGAAGTCGAGAAGGGCCTTCACGGGGTTCTGGCTCTTGCGGTCGATCGCGACGCAGGCGAGGTCCTTCGCCGACTCCGGATCGGTGCGTCGGATCGTGAAGCGCGCAAACGGAGCGAGCGACGTGAAGAAGTCTTCGGGCGTAAGCCACAATTCCTTGGGCTCGAGCGCGGGGCGAAGCGGATCGGACGCAAGAATGCGGGCGCGCTGCGTGGTTTCCCGCAAAAAGCCTTCCAGCGTCTTTTGAATGTCTCCCACGAAGACGATGCGCGTCTCGGGCGTGAGGTAGTCCGCAAAGGTCGCCGTTTCGTCGAAAAAGAGCGGCTGATAGTATTCGATGCCCGGAGAAAGAATGCCGTTTCCCGCGTCCTTATAGGGGAGAAATTTGCTCGGATCGCCGGGAAAGCGCACGCGCCAGCGCTGTCGGAAGGCCCGGAGGGCCTCTTCGTTCACCGGGAATTCGTGTCCCGGCAGGAGGCGGATTTCGTCGACCTTCTCCATCGAGCGCTGCGTCTCGACGTCGAACCAACGGATCGATTCGATTTCGTCGTCAAAGAAGTCGAGCCGGAAGGGACGGTCCGTCCCCATGGGAAAGACATCGACGATTTCGCCGCGCACGGCGAATTCGCCCGCCGCCAACACTTCCTTCACGTTGGCGTAGCCCGCCTTGACGAGATTCGACTTGAGCGACGTGATGCTCACGGTGTCGCCCGTGCGGAAGAAGAATGTGTTCCCGCCCACGAACGAGACCGGCGCAAAGCGCTGCGACGCCGTCACGGCCGAGACGAGCACGACGTCGCCTTCCGAGCGTTCGGTCGAGAGCCGATAGAGCGTCGCGAGGCGCTCCGAGACGAGGTCTTCCTGCGGACTCAAAACGTCGTAGGGGAGCGTTTCCCAGTCGGGAAGACTCGAGACGGAGAGGTTCGGCGCAAACCAGCTGATTTCCTGCGAAAGACGATAGACGTCCGCCGCGTCCGCGCAGATCACGACGAGACGCCTTCCCTTCGCCTTGGCCTCCAACCCCGTTTGGGCGAGCGCCAGGGCGTCGCTTGCGAGCGTCGGCAGGGAGAGCGCGTAGCGGTCGCCCGGTTGAAAGGCAAAGGGACTTTTTGGGAAAAGCGGCGAAATCGAATCGAGAGCCATGGCGTCGGAAAAGCTTGTCGAAAGGTCCAAACCGTAGGAAAGAGTTGACTATAGCGCAAGTCGACGCGGCAATGAACCGACGCCGGAAGAGGAGAAAGATTCTTCCGGGGCGGGTGGATTTCGGACGGGAGTCGGCTACAATGTCTGCAACAACACCCCGCAAGCCTAGCCGTCCCGAGGGCGCCCTCGGACGTGACATTCACTTCGCGGGATTTTTCATTTTCGGGGCGCCCAAAAAAGAAGAAAGGACCCGTGCCGAAACACGAGTCCTTTCGGGTCAAACCGTTCGAATCAGGCGATTAGAACTTGTAGACCATCTGGAGGCCGAGGAGGTAGGCGTCCAACTTGCGGAAGCGGCCTTCCTTGTTGCCATTGGAATCATACAGATTACGTTCGTGCACGCCGTGGAGGTGGGCAAACGATACGTCGGTCTGGAAGTTGTCGCTCCACTTGAAGGACGAACCGATGGCGAACCACCAGCGGTCGGCGTCCGGAATGATGGCCGTACGCGTACGGGGATTAGCGATCGGCGAGGATTCGTAAGCGATACCGCCGCGAAGGGTCCACCAGTCGGTAAGACGAAGGTCCATTCCGAGGGAGCCCAGGTAGGTGTCGCGCCAATTGTTCTTGATGTTGCCACCAACCGAGGGATTGTTGGTCGTGATCTTCAGTTCGTCAAACGACGACCAATCCGTCCAACGGAAGGTACCGTAAAGGCTCACGAGGTCGTTGACGTCCCAGGCAACCGAAGCCATAGCCCAAGCCGGAGCCGTGACCGTGGCGTAGCCGTCGTAGGACTGCGTGTTAACGAAATTACCCAAGTCACTCAAAGAAGGGATCCCTGTGCCGATCAGCTGATCTCCGGAAACATCAACATTGCCAATTTTGGCTCGATCCAGCGTGAAATCCCCTTCAGCGTCATGCTTAATCTTGGAGCGGTAAGAGACGCCTACACGGAAGTTCTCTACCGGCGACCACATCATGCCAATGTTCCAACCCCAGGCAATGCTATCAGCATCAATCTCACTTTCGGCAGTAACATCCCCTGTGAACGGGGCTCCTGAACCTTCCGGAATGGAACCAAATTTGTTGCGGATCTTCAGGTCAGCCTGCGCGTACTGAATGGAGGCGCCGAACCCCACGCTAAATTTTTCACTGAGCTTAAAGGCAAAATTCGGGTTCAAGTCAAACGTGAGAATGGTGGCGGAAATGCCGTGCTGATTGCCGGCCCAGTCGTCATCGTATTCGGTGCCCATGCCGAACGGAACGGTCATCCCGAGTCCGAACCAGACCTTGTCGTTGATCTGATGAACGAAGTAGCCGTGAGGAATGGCCTGCGACTTGTTGCGGCCGTTCGCGGTCGTGCCGTCTTCACCGACATAGTCAAGGTTGAGACCAATGCCGACGAAACCGGCCTGCAGGGCCGTGCCCTTGTGCAGGACCATCGTGGCCGGGTTGTAGTAAACGCCCGAGAGATCGGTGCCGTCGACGCCGGCGCCGGCATAGGCGCGGCCGAGGGAACCGGCGGACTGTTCGGTAAGCATGAAGCCCGCGGCGTGAGCCGTCGAGGCAAAGGCGGCAGCTACGGCGATCGCGGTGAGCGCGACTTTGAAAGCAGCACGTTGCACGGAAGTACTCCTTGGATTTCGTGTCGATTGAATTTTGAGGGAGGAGCGCAAGGGGGCGCTCCGCGAGAAAAGCTTTGCGAATTTTGCCGAGAGGAGAGACGTCGGGAAAAGATGAATTCTAGGTGTTAACCCTAACATAGAGAGAAGGCTAAACCTTCGGATTACCCATCAGTACGCCAGGGTTCTTCCCGCTCCGACACAGCGTCCGACGGGAAGGTCATAAGGGATCTCAACCCGTCCCTTTACCAGTCTTTCCTAGGCGATTTCCGTTGGGAAACCGGGAATATCCGTTCGGGAAAACTCCCGACTTGCTTCCGTAAAAGTTCACGAATATGCTCAGGCTGAATGCGTTCGGATACAACGAATCCGAGCGCTCTTCTACGGGGTTGATCGGTGTGGAAGGACTGGAAGCCGGGCGGCCCTGAACGGGACTTTCCCAAATATGAAAGGAGACCCTCATGAGTCTGAAACGCAGAGACTTTTTGAAGACGGGATTTGCGGCGGGCGCCGCGATGGCCGCCGCGGTCGGTACGGTGGAAGCCAAGCCCAAGAAGCCGGACCCGAAGAAAAAGGACGAGGTGTACGACGTCGTCGTGGTGGGTGCGGGCTTTGCTGGGATGTGCGCGGCGCTGGAAGCTGCGGAGCAGGGCGCGAAAACCGTTCTGCTCGAGAAGATGGGCCGCCCCGACGGCACGACCGTCTATTCCTCGGGCTGGATCGCCGCGGTCGGAAGCCGCTTCCAGAAGAATCATCCGGAAGACAATGAAGAAGCCTTCTTCAACGACATGATGAAGCTTTCGGGTTACCGCTCCGACCCCGAGCTCGTGCGCGTTTACGCGAAGGAAGCCGGAAAAGGCATCGACTGGCTCGCCGACCACGGCACGCCGTTTTTCCTTTGGGAAAACCTCCCCGCTCCGGAACTCTCGCGCTGCGTCATCAGCCCGGGTGAAGGCATCACCGGGGGCTCGATGCTGCTTCGCTGCCTCATGGCCGCGCTCAAGAAGAAGGGCGTTCCCATTCATTACAACACCAAGGCCGTCAAGCTTCTCGCCAACGACGTGATGGAAGTCGAAGGCGTCTCCTGCATCACGCCCGAAGGACGCAAGCACTACCGCGCCAAGGGCGGCGTGATTCTCACGACGGGCGGCTTCGGCGCGAACGAAGCGATGGTCTGTCAGTACATCGGTCCGTGGGCGTCGCGTCTCATCGTTCGCGGCTCCCCCTGGATCACGGGCGAAAACATCCTGATGACCCAGGAAGTCCACGCGAAGCTCGTCAACATGGACCAGTTCTACGCGGGTCCGATCACCCCGACCGGCCACGCCAATCCGTCGCCTCTGATGCACGCGGGCTACGGCATTCAGGTGGGGACGAACGGGAAGCGCTTCGTTCCGGAAACCTGGCTCCAGGTCCCGAAGGCCAAGGCCATCGCCCAGCGCACGCCCGACAACCGCAGCTTCATGCTGATCGGTCAGGATGCGGACGCCAACGACAACATCCTCTCGAACACGATCAAGCGCTTCTCGCGCTTGGGCTACGAAGTCTTCAAGGGCGAGACGATCGAAGAGGTCGCCAAAGCTGCGGGCGTTCCGCCCGAAGCCCTGGTCGAGACGGTGAAGACCTTCAACGAAGCCGTGAAGGCCGGCAAGGCCAAGGAACTTGATCCTCCCTACGAATACGAAACGCCCCATGCGCTCGAAACGGGGCCCTACTACATGATCCCGGCTGCGGGCGGCATGGCGAGCACCATGGGCGGTCCGAAGATCAATCCGGACTCGCAGGTGATCAACTTCGAAAACCGTCCGATTCCCGGTCTCTACGCCGCGGGCGCCGCGGCGGGCGGTCTCTGGTATCAGGACGACATCGGCGGCAACCAGTTGGGCGGCGGCATGGTCTTCGGACGCGTGGCGGCCCGTCATGCGGCGGCCCGCGCCAAGGCCGCTCCCGCGAAGAAGTAAGGAGGATGGATCATGAGAAAAAACGTTGTAATGGGTTTGATGCTCGCGGCCGGTCTCATCCTGTCGGCCCAGGCGGGTGCCGCGGATTTTTTGGCTGACCGTCACGCAACGCGCGGCGTCGCGTGCGCCGCCTGCCATGACGGCAAGACGACGCCCGCTCCGGGCGCAACGGTAAAGAGCGAAACGTGCCTCGGCTGCCACGGTCCGGCCGAAAAACTCGCCGAACGCACGAAGAAGGTCGACCCGAACCCGCACTACAACCACCTGATCGACGTCGGGTGTCTGGAGTGCCATCAGGGTCACAAGCAAAGCGTCAACATGTGCTCGTCGTGCCACAACATCCACTACAAGGTGCCGTAATTCTCGGCAACGCTTGAGTGCATGACGGGGGCGGGGCGCTTTCCTTCGGGGAGGCACCCCGCCCTTTTGCCGTCTCCCATAGAATGTCCTCATCGCAACGTCCGAAGAGAAACGTTATGGAACCCAAAATTGCCGCGCTCGTCTGTGCGGCGGGCGTCGGTAGCCGCATGCGCGCCGACCGCCCGAAGCAGTACCTCCCGATTGCGGGCCGTCCCATGCTTACGTCGACCGTCCTTGCGCTCGCCGCGGTGGAGCGGATCGACGAGATCGTCGTGGTGGTGAGCCCTGAAGATCCGTACATCGACGAAGTGAAGAAAGATTTTCCGCCGCACGTTCGCGTCCTGTGCGCGGGCGGCGCCGAGCGGGCCGAGTCCGTGCGAAACGGACTTGTGGCGTCGGGTTGGCGCGACGACGTTTGGGTGCTCGTCCACGACGCGGCGCGTCCCTGCGTGCGCCCGGGGGAGGTGGGAGCGCTTCTTGACAAGGTGCTCGGAGACGAAACGCTCGACGGCGGCATTCTTGCGCAGCCCGCGGCCGACACGATGAAGCGCGACGACGGAGAGGGCCGCATTCTCGAGACGGTGCCCCGCGCGGGTCTTTGGCGAGCGGCGACGCCGCAGCTCTTTCGCCTGCGGCCGCTTCGCGAAGCGCTCTCGGGGGATTTGACGGGCATTACCGACGAGGCGAGCGCCATGGAGCGCCGGGGAGCGAAGATCGCGCTCGTATCTTCCCGCGCCACGAACTTCAAAGTCACCGAACCCGCCGACCGCGCCTTGGCGGGCCTCATTCTGGGAGAAAAGAACATGCTTCCGATCCGCGTGGGACAGGGCTACGATTCGCACCGTCTGGTGGAGGGACGCCCTCTCATTCTGGGGGGCATAGCGATCCCCTTTGAAAAGGGACTCGACGGCCACAGCGACGCGGACGTGCTTTTGCACGCCGTTACCGACGCCCTTCTGGGGGCCGCGTCCCTGGGAGACATCGGGACGCATTTCCCGCCGAGCGACCCCAAGTGGAAGGGCGCGGACTCGGGGAAGCTTCTTTCGGCCGTTCTGGGACTCGCCAAGGAAAAGGGCTGGCGCGTCGTGAACCTCGACGCCACGGTCGTGTGCGAGCGCCCGAAACTCGGCGCCTACAAGGCGACGATTCGTGAAAACGTCGCGAAGCTTCTGGAAGTCTCCGTCGACGCCGTGAGCATCAAGGCGAAGACGAACGAAAAGATGGACGCCGTCGGGCGTGAAGAAGGGATGGTCGCGCAGGCGGTCATTCTCCTCGCCCGGGACGACGGTTTCTGACGAATCCCTACAACGCAACGCCCTCGGTGAAAACCGAGGGCGTCTTAGTCAGAACGATTGGAAAGAGGACGTCAGGCCGACTTCTCGGTCTTTTCCGGCGCTTCCTTCTCCTTATCCTTCGCCTTCTTCTTTTTGGGCGTGACGGCGGGGAAGGTGATCCGCACGCGAAGGCCGTGGGGTTCGGCCGACTCGAGCTTCACGCTTCCGCCCGAGCGGCGGACGATGCGGTCGACGATGGCAAGCCCGAGGCCCGTCCCCGTGACGCCGCTTCGCGCGCTCTCGCCGCGCTCGAAAGGACGCATCACGCGTTCGCGCTGATCTTCGGGAAGGCCCGCGCCGCGGTCCTCCACGACGAGCTCGGCGTTCTTTCCGACCTTGTGCACGATGACCGTGAGGCGGAGGTTGCCGTCTTCGCTTCGTCCGTAGCGCGAAGCGTTCGTAAAGAGGTTTTGGATCGCGCGCGAGAGTTCGATCGGGTGCGCCATGACGAGGTGGCCGGTTTCCAACGACACTTCGGTTTCGATCGACGAGTCGCTCTTCAGACGCGCGTTGTCCATCGCGGCCTTCACGGCTTCTCCGAGGTCCACTTCGACCTGTTCGGATTTGCTGCGGCGCGCATAGGCGAGGAACTGCGTGACGATGTTTTCCATCTGTTCGAGGTCGCTCACCATGGCGTTGCGCGATTCTTCCGAGAGGTTCGCGAGTTCCACTTCGAGGCGCAGACGCGTGATCGGCGTGCGAAGGTCGTGCGAGACGCCCGCAAGGAGGAGTTCCCGGTCCGCGTCCATGCGGCGCAGATCCTGCACCATGCGGTTGAAGCTGATGTTCACGGCTTGGATTTCGGCCGTCCCGGAATTCTCCGGCAGGGGATCGGGGACCTGCCCTTGACCGAGCTGTTTGGCGCAGTTCGAAAGGGCTTCCAAGGGTTTGATCACGTGCCGAGCGAGGAGCGTTGCGCCAAAGAGCGACGCAAGGCAGGCCGCCACGGCCCACCAGACCCAGCTCGTGCCGTAGGGCGGATCAAGGAGTTCGTCGGAAGTCTGCAGCCAATAGGCGTCGCCGTCGATGTCGACCGAGACCCAGAGGCCCTTGACGCCGTTCACTTCCGCCGCGAGCACGGTGGACTGGCCGAGGTTCGCCTTGACGAGCTGTTCGATGAGCGAATTGAACCCGTCGTTCGGAAGGGGCTTCACGCGGTCCGTGTGTTCGCGCGGACTGATGAGAAGCTCTTCGCGGGCGGCGAGCACCGTCAGGAGATCCTTGCGGTAGAGGGGATCGGCCGTCACAAGGGCGTAGCGCGTGAGGTTCGCGGTCGAGACGATGTGCTGCGCCACCCCTTGGGAATAGGGGAGTTCGCTCAGGACGCGAAAGCTCTGCAGCCACCCCACCACGCTGAAGAAGATGAGGCTGCACAAAAGCAGAAAGGTGCGCCAGAAAAGACTCGGGCGGTGATTCGGAGGAATGGCAATCATCGGAAGAAAAGGGGCCCGCACGGACGGGCCCCGAAAGAGGAGGTTTCAATCCGGTCGGCGGCAGCGGGGCGGCCGACCGGCGAGAACGGCATTACTTCGTCTCGTCCTTCTTTTCGCCTTCTTCGGGCGCGGGATCGTCCGGAATGAAGACGTAGCCGAGGCCCCAGACGGTCTGGAGGTAGCGCGGCTTCGAGGGATCGGGTTCGATCAGCTTGCGAAGGCGCGAGACCTGGACGTCGAGCGAGCGGTCGAAGGCTTCGTATTCGCGGCCGCGGGCCATTTCCATGAGCTTGTCGCGCGAGAGCGGGGTGCGCGGGTGGCGTGCAAAGGCCTTGAGCACCGCGAATTCGCCCGTCGTCAGAGGCACGGGTTCGCCGTTCTTCTTGAGAACGCGGGTGCCGAGGTCGAGCGTGAAGGCGCCGAAGGAAACCACTTCGTTTTCGCGCGAGGGAGCTCCCGGGGCGTCCGCGGCCGGACGGCGGCGAAGCACCGCGTGAATGCGGGCGAGCAGTTCGCGCGGATTGAAGGGCTTGGCGATATAGTCGTCGGCGCCGAGTTCGAGACCCACGATGCGGTCGACGTCTTCGCCGCGGGCCGTGAGCATGATGATCGGCGTCATGTCCTTGGCGGCGCGCAGGCGGCGCAGAATCTGCAGACCGTCTTCACCGGGCATCATGAGGTCGAGAATCAGGGCGTCGAAATGTTCGCGCATCCAGATGCGGTTCATGGCGGCGCCGTTTTCGCTCACGAACACCTGAAAACCGTTTTCACCGAGATAGCGGCGCAGCAAATCGCGAAGTCTCGGATCGTCGTCTACGACGAGAATCTTGGGAGTGCGTTCCACGGAAGTTCTCCTTCGGTAGGGTGAATGGGCCGTTCTTAGAATACGGCCGCGTAATTTGTAACATTGTCGCCTTTTCGGGCGTTTTGTGTCGGAGGTCGTCAACACCGTGTTACAAACTTACGCCAAATTTGAAGATCTTTGGAAGTTCCTTACGCCTCGATTGGGAAATCCCCCGCTAATATCGCATCGTACCGTCGGGCGGCTTGTAGGCCGCCGTGACGAACGCGTGACCGCTTGTTACGGATTCGAACTTTTTGGTGCGCTTCGCACTGCTATAGTCAAAGTGTCCCCAAGGGAGGGGGCGCTGGGAAGTTTCAAGTTTGCCTATGCGAAAGAATGTATGTCTCGTCGTTTTGCTCTGCGGCTGCGGAGCCGTCTACGCCGCCTGGGAAGGCCCCGTGGCGGAAGGCGTGGAAGGCAGCCGCATGGCCGAGTGCGTGACCGAAAAGGTCCCCTGCGTTCGGCTGTGGGAGCAAATGAGCGCCGCGGAGCGTGCGCGCCTGTGGCCCTTCCTCGACGAAGTCGCCAAGACCTCTTATTGGCGGCAGATGTCGGGCGATGACCGGCGCGAGTTGCGCAAGCACCTCTCGAGCGCCGAGCGCGAGCAGTTGCGAAACCGCTACAGCGTGAAGCACGAAGGGGAGCGCCGCGCGGGCCGTCGTCTGGGCGGCATGTGCGATGAAAAGCGCTCGGAACTTCGCCGCCAGGTGATGGAAGTGCACATGCAGTTTCGCCGCTCCCATCGGGCGGACCGCCCCGCAGCGGAAGCGGTGGCGCCCTGACAATCGATTTTTCCTGAGAGGGGACGCTCGGCGTCCCTTTTCTTTTCCGGGGTCGAGAGCGCGGGACCGCTATAATGAAACGCTTCCCATCACAAAGATCCCGAAATGAACCGCAACGCACCCCTTTTGCTTGCTCTCGATACGGCGGGCGAACGCTCTTCCGCCGCGCTCCGTTTGCCCGACGGCCGCGTTTTTGAAACCGTCGAACGGGTCGGAAACCGTCACGCCGAGCGTCTGCTCGACCAGGTGGCGGCGCTTCTCCAAGAGGCCGGGTGTTCGCGCCGCGAAATCGGTCTTGTCGCATTCGGGGCGGGGCCGGGGTCCTTCACGGGCCTGCGCGTCGCCTGCGGTACGGCGCAGGGCGTCGCCTGGGCGCTTCAGATCGACACGGTGCCGGTGAGCAACCTCGAAGCGCTCGCCTTCCGTGCGCAAAAGGCCCTGGCGCTTCCCAAGGGCGCCCGCATCGCGGTTCTGAACGACGCGCGCATGAACGAATGCTATGCGGCGCTCTATGAAGCCGATCCCGAGGGACTCCCCGTCACGATCGAAGAGGCGAAGCTCGTGAAGCCCGCCGACGCGCCCGCCTGGGTGCGTGAAACGGGGGCGACGGTCGCGGCGGGGAGCGCCGCGGCGGCCTATCCCGAAGAGCTGAAGCTTCCCGAGGACGTGCGTCTTTATTCCGAGACGGCCGACGCGGTCGACATGCTCGAGATCGCCTTGGCCGCGTACCAAAACGGCAAGACCGTGCCGCCCGCCTTGGCCGCGCCTCTCTACGTGCGCGACCGTGTGGCGCTCACGTCCGAAGAACGCCGCCGCGGAGAGAAATTGTGACGACGATTCGCCCGATGACCCGGGAAGACGTGCCGCTCGTGGCGGCGCTCGAAGCCGAGGTCGAAGTGACGCCCTGGAGCGAGCGCGCGCTCGAAGACGCGCTCGGTCCCGACTACGTTGCGCGCGTACTCACCGACGACGAGGGACATATCCTCTCGTGGATCGTCTGGCGCGCGGTTCTCGACGAATCCGAACTCCTTTTGATCGGCACGGCGAAAAACGCCCAGCGCAAAGGCCATGCACGCACTCTTCTCCAGGACGCCCTGGCCGAGGCCGAGGGTCGGGGGATCGTCGCGATGCATTTGGAGGTGCGCGCCGGAAACGATCCGGCCGCGAAGCTCTACGAAACGTCGGGCTTTGCCATCGTGGGCCTGCGAAAAGGCTACTATTTCTACGACGGGCGCCGTGAGGACGCGCTCCTCATGACGAATCGTTGGAAGGAAGACTGATGCTCGACACCGCGCGAAGCCGGATTTGGGAGGCGATGCAGATCGGTCCGCAGTGGTTGCTGCGCGACACCGAAGATCCGCTCTTGGACGAGATGACGAAAAAGCGTCTCGCCCCCGCTCCCGTGCGCGAAACGTCTGCGCAGGCGCCCGCCTCCGTGCGGACGGGGGTATCTGCGCCCGCCTCGCTCGCTTCGCCCCGGGCTCCCGTCACGCACCGCGCTCCGCGCGCGGGGGCCGCTTCGCATCCTGTGGCGGCTACCGGCGCCGCCCGTGCCGGGGAGAACGTCATCCCGATCGTCACGCTGCCCGAAGAGACGGTCACGGCCGCCAGAACGGCCGACTGGGAGACGCTCCGAAATCTTGCCGACGCCTGCCGCGCCTGTCCCATGGGGTCGACCCGTCAGCACATGGTCTTTGCCGAAGAAGGGCGCGAAGCGCGCTTCGTGATCGTGGGCGAAGCGCCGGGCGGCGAAGAAGACTTTCAGGGGATTCCTTTCGTGGGAAAGAGCGGACAGCTCCTCACCGCCATGCTCAACGTTCTCGGAATCGAACGCCGCAAGGACGTGACGATTCTGAACGTCTTGAAGTGCCGTCCGCCCGGAAACCGCAATCCCAAGCCCGACGAAGTCGCGGCCTGCTCGGTGTTCCTTCGCCGTCAGCTCGAAATTCTGCAGCCCGACGTCCTTTTCCTCATGGGACGCTTCGCCGTGACGTCGCTTTTGAACCTTCCGCCCGACTCGAGCATCGGCCGCACGCGCGGCACGATCTATGAAGTGCGCGTGGGCGCAAAGATGGTGCCCGCCGTCACGACCTATCATCCGTCCTATCTCCTTCGCCGTCCCGAGGAAAAGGCGAAGGCTTGGGAAGACCTGGTGCTCCTCAAACAAACGCTCGCCCGAGCGAGGATCACGTTCGGAAAGAAGGACGCCTGAGAAAAGGCAAAGACGAAGAAGGCCGGATCGCTTCGAGAAAGCGCCGGCCTTTTCCTTCTTCGTCAGCAGCCGAAGGCTTCGGTGCGGAAGTGTTCATCGTCAATCCCGAGCGTTTGGCGCCAGGCGTCGAGATGCTTCATGAAGCCCGGCGACGCGCAGGCGTAGAGACGCCGCTCGGCATAGTCGGGGACGAGTTCGGCCAAGCGTTCCGCCGTGAGGCGCCCCGTGAGATAGGGCGCACGGGCGTTTTCCTTCGTGAAGATGTGGGTCTTGAGTTCCGGACGGCACTCCGTCATGACCCTCCACCATTCCCGCTGAACAATGTGTTCGGGCGACTTCGTCGTGTAGACGACCTCGATGTCGACGCGGGACTTGTGGACGAGGAGCCAGCGCGTCATCGAGAGAATCGGCGTGATCCCGGAGCCGCTCGCCATCAAGAGGAACTTTTCCATCGGATCGTCGTCGCAGGTGAAGTCTCCCATCGGGTCGGCGAAATAAACCGTGCTTCCCACGGGCACCGTCGTGATCCAGTTCGAGGCGCAGCCGCCCGGCACGCGGCAGACGGTGGTCGTCACGAATTCGGAAACGCCGTGGGTGCTCGAGACCGTATAGGGGCGGCAGACGCCGGTGTCGCCCACCTTCACGATCGTGAACTGGCCCGGACGGTTCACGAAGGGCTTTCCGTCGAGCGGCACGAAGTTTTGCGTAAAGGTGTCGGGCGTCTCTTCGATGCGCGAATGAAGGCGCATCGGACGAAAATGCAGATCCATGTGATTCTCCTTGAGGCAAAGGCAAAACGACCCGGCGGACGAAGCTCTGCCTTGTTCGAAGAAGTATAGGGGGCGGGAAGACGGGAGGGAGGAAAAAGCGGAGGGCGGATACGAAAAAAAGTTCCGCGAGGGAACTTCCGGAGGAGTGGAGCGGGTGAAGGGAGTCGAACCCTCGTCTCTAGCTTGGAAGGCTAGGGTAATAGCCGTTATACGACACCCGCATCCGAGGAGTTGTGAATTCTACCGGAAAAGTGCGAAAAAAGCAAGGTTCCTACAAGAAAATCTCCCCGAAGGATCGCCTCCACGGTCCCTACGTGCAAGGCCGGAGGGCGATCCCGCGGGGCGAACGCATCCGTTACGCTTCAGTCCTGCGGTCCTTCGTCGTTTTGTTGCGGATGCGGACGAGGGCGATGCGGTTCTTTTCGAGCTTCACGACTTCGTAGATTCGCTCTTCGATTTCGACTGCGTCGCCTTCCTGCGGCAAGCGCCCGAAGCGCTGCAACAGGAGTCCCGCCAGAGTGACGAAATCGCTCGATTTGCCGAAGGCTCCCTGTCCGCCCAAGGTGTGGCTCAGCGACACGAGGTCGACGGAGCCGTCCGCCAACCAAGAGCCGTCGGCTTCGTCTTTCCGCAGCAGAGGCGCTTCGCCTTCGTCGGGGAATTCGCCGGCAATCGCTTCGAGAATGTCGTGCATCGTCACGAGCCCCTGCAGGACGCCGAATTCGTCGGTGACGAGCACGAGCGTCGCGCGGTTCTTGCGCAGGTCCCGCACCAGGCGGATGAGGCTGATGGTTTCGGGGACGAGGAAGGGCCGGCGCTTTTGTGCGAGCGCCCGCAAGGACGCCGTATCGCGGCAGTCGATCAAATCCTTCGCCTTGACGAAGCCCACGAGGTTGTCGAGCGACCCTTCTCCCACCGGGAAAAGACTGTGGTGCAGGTCCTTGACGTCCGCACAAAGCGTCTCGAAGTCCTTTTCCAGGTCGAGCCAGCCGATTTCGGAGCGCGGCGTCATAATCATGCGTACCGAACGATCGGCAAGGCTCAAAACGCCTTCCACCATCTCTCGCTCGTCCGCGGCAAAGGGCTTGGCGGTCGCGGGGAGCATGGCTTCGGTTGCGCTGACGGGTTCTTCTGTTTTCTTTTCCAAAAGCCGCAGAACGGCCCGGGTGGTTCGCTCACGGAAGGGAAGCCGCATTTCGTGCTTCACGCGGTTGCGCGTGGCGATCTGGTTGAAGGCTTCGATGAGGATCGAGAACGCGATCGCCGCATAAAGGTATCCCTTCGGAATGTGAAAGCCGAGGCCTTCGGCCAAAAGCGAGAGGCCGATCATCAGAAGGAAGGAGAGACAGAGCACCACCACGGTCGGGTGATTGTTGACGAAAGCCGTGAGGGGACGGCTCGCCGCCACCATGACGATCATCGCGATCACGACGGCGGTGCACATGACGCCGAGGTTGTCGACCATGCCCACCGCGGTGATGATGGAGTCGACGGAGAAGACGGCGTCGAGGAGGAGAATCTGGGTGATGACCATCCAGAAGCTCGCCGTTCCCCGGCTTTTGGATTCGGTGTGGGGGAGCGCTTCGAGGCGTTCGTGGAGTTCCGACGTGGCCTTGAAGAGGAGAAAGACGCCGCCAGTGAGCAAAATGAGGTCCCGCCAGGAAAACGGATGCCCCCAAACCGTGAAGATCGGGGCCGTGAGCGAGACAAGCCAGGACATGATGGAAAGGAGCCCCAAACGCATCAAGAGCGCGAGGCCGAGTCCGGTGTACAGTGCACGGTCTTGTTGTGCGACGGGGAGCTTCTTGGCGAGGATGGCAACGAAAACGAGATTGTCGATGCCGAGGACGATTTCCAGAACGACGAGGGTGAGAAGTCCAACCCAGAGGGAGGGATCAAAGAGAAATTCCATGGAGGTCAAGGGAAAGAACATCCGACCGGGATGTGCGGCAAGAAGAAAGGTAGCAAACTTTCTTCCTGTTGCACGGAAGAATCCTCCGCCTTTTCGCGCAATTGCTCGCAAATACCAAGAGGCAATGGAACGCCCGACAGGATGCTGCGTTCTTCGGCGGTAGCGCCGTCTTCTGCGAAAAGGTCGCCGAGAACGGCTGTGCGCGCAGGCGAGTCGTCCGTCGCCGCGCGCAACGGAATTTTCTTCGAGGCGGCCGCTCAGTGTGCGACGGTCGCGACGAAGTCTTCCTTCTCGGCGTCCCAGACGCAGAGGTTTCCCGCCGCCATGTCGTAGTAGAGAGCGTGGAGCGACAGAGACCCTTCGTCGACCCGTTCGCGGATCCAGGCGTAGGAGAGAAGGTTTTCGATCGAAAGGAGCACGGCCCCCTCTTCGCAGCGCTGGCAACGCAGTGCCAGAGGTTCGTAAGGATTTTCCGCTTCGAGTTCGTCGAGGACGGGCTGCGCGAGCGCCACCCAGCCCGACGTGTGGCGTTCGTTCGCGATCTTTTCCTTGTGAAGGAGTCCCTGGATGCCGCCGCAGTTGGAGTGACCCATCACGATGACGTGATGAATGTCGAGGTGCTTCACGGCGTATTCCACGGCGGCAAGCACGGCGTCGGGGCTTCCCGCCTCCTCTTCCGAAGGAACGAGCGCGGCGACGTTTCGCACGACGAAGAGGTCGCCCGGCTTGCAGCCCATCAGGATCGCCGGATCGGCGCGCGAGTCGCAGCAGGCGATGACGAGGGTTTTGGGATTCTGGCCGTGGGCGAGACGGTCGAAGAATTCGGCTTCCTGAAGAAGCGTGTTCGCCTTGAAGTTGTGAAAGCCCTGAATGAGGTCGTGAAAGTTGGTGGACATGATCTGGGTCCGAAAATGCTCTGCCTTGAAGCGCTCGAGAATTGTTCGACGTGCCTTTGGTTCGGCGTGTTCGAGGATTGTAGGTCAACAAGCGCTGAGACGTGGTTCCTTCTGACGGGCAACCTGTCCGTCCTCCCACACCAAGAGAAAAGAAACGGCAAGATCTTCTGTGATAGAGGAAGACAATCGCGTTAAACAAAATGAGAATCAATAATGATTAAAGGAGGGGTGGTCAACCGTGAGGAAAAGAGGTTCTCTTTCGTCATGATGCTCTTTATCCATTGAGAATAACGGTCTTTTACAGTTGATCGTCCGTTTGTTCCTGTGATCGATGAAAAGTTTTCCGAGACGGAGTCGTAAGAATTTTCTCATCTACCCCTTGCGTTTTCGACGGTCTGCGGATAGAGTTGAGAATCACTTTTAATGATAATCGTTCTCAAAGAAGAGATGCCGAGAGGCTCCTCTTCCCCTGAAACGGAGAGACTCGTGAAAGAAATGTCGCAGGCGCCCGAACGTCAACATGAGGGCACGTTTGAAGAAAACTCCCGCCGCATGGCAGAGGCCCTCAAGGCCAACACGCTCGACGCTTGCCGGGCGAACGCCGAGGATCCCCTTCACGCCGCCTTTACGGCGAAGGCCGTCGTTCATTCGGGCCCGGGCGGAATGCCTCTGATGGGCGCCGACGCGGAACGCACGCTCGACGGTCTTCTGGACACGCCCCGCAAGGGCAAGACCCTTGCCTATCTGCACGTTCCCTTCTGCGAAACGCGCTGCCTCTACTGTCTCTTCTATCAGAATCCCTACAAGGAAGAGGCCGTCTCGCGCTACGCCAAGGCGCTCGTCAACGAAATCCAACTCTGGAGCGAACGCGCGGCGGTGACTTCGCACCCGGTGCACGCGGTCTACTTCGGGGGCGGCACGCCCACGGCCTTCTCGCCCGACGATCTGCGTCTCGTGATCGGCGCCGTGAAGAAGTACCTGCCGCTTGCGAACGACTGCGAAATCACGGTCGAAGGCCGCATTCACGGCTTTACAGACGAGAAGATCGAAGCGGCGCTCGAAGCGGGCGCGAACCGCTTTTCGCTCGGCGTGCAGACCTTCAACACGGACATTCGCCGCTCGATGATGCGCATCGACGATCGGGACACGATCCTTGCGCGTCTCGACAAGCTCTGCTCTTATGACAATGCGTCCGTCGTGATGGACCTCATCTACGGCTTCCCCGGCCAGACGATGGACGTCTGGGCGGACGACGTGAAGACGGCCGCTTCGCTTCCCCTGGACGGGATCGACTGCTACCAGTTGAACGTCTTCGAGCGCTCGCCCCTCGCGAAGTACGTCGCGAACGGGAAGCTTCCGCCCGCCGCGGACACGGCGCAGAAGGCCGACATGTTCGCGATGAGCGTGGAAATGCTCACGAACGCCCACTGGCGTCGTCTCTCGAACAATCACTGGGGACGCGGCATGCGCGAGCGCAACATCTACAACGCTCTGGGGAAGGGCGCTTCCGACTGTCTGGCGTTTGGCTGCGGCGCGGGCGGGCGTCTCTTCGGCCACAGCTTCATGATGGAGCGAAAGCTAGACGCCTGGTATGCGCAGCTCGAAGCCGACAAGAAGCCCGTCGGCATGCTCATGCGGCCCACGCCTCACTGGCATCTTTTGCGCACGGTTTCCTCCGAAATGGAATCGGGTTCGATCGACCTCACGGCGATCGCACGCAAATTCAACGTGCCCGTCGACAAGCTCGCCGCGCCGGTCGTCAATCAGTGGGTGGAAGCGGGACTGCTCGTCCCGGTCGGCAACGGCTTCGTGCAGACGGTCGCCGGTCAGTACTGGCACGTCACGCTCGCGCAGCTCCTCGTCAACTGGCTCACGCAGCAGCTCATGCCCTCCGAAGTCCGTACGGTGCATTCCGTGCATCCGCACTCGGCGATGCCCGCCCGCGGAGCGGGACACCCGAAGGCCGCGCATCCCTTCATGGAAGGCGCGGATCCCGTGGAACTCGCCCGAAAGATGCGCGCCGCGCATTCGAACGCGGCCTGAGACCGCGCTCCGAATCCTCCAGACGGATCCGCGGCGGCGCCCGAGCGGGCGTCCCCCGCGGATCCCATCCACCTGTTGCCGGAATTTCATGAAAGAACGTCTTCCCCGACATTGGGCCGCTAGAGAACTGGTATTGGTCGGCGTCTTCGCGGCCGCCGCGAAGCTCTCGAGCCTTCTCATCGCGCTCGCGGGCGGCGGCATGAACCCCGTTTCGCTCGTTGCCAAAAATCTCGTCTTCACGACGCTTTTGATCGTGCTTCTCACGAAGATCCCGAAGCGCTGGACGCTTCTTCTCTTCACGGCGGTGAGCATGATGATCAGCGTCCTCCTTTTGGGCGGAAGTCTCACGCTTCTTCCCGCCGCCCTCGTCGGGGCGCTCGCGGGCGAAGCCGCGGTCTTTCTGACGGGCGGCGCGGGAAAGAAGTGGGCGCCCTGGGTCGCCGCGGGCGTCTACGACTTCGCGTCGAAGGCCCTCTCTTTGGGCGTGTCCTTTTTGTTCATGCGTGAGAGCCCGGCGCTCATGACGATGGTGGTGCCGATCGTTCTGCTCGGCTATGCGGGCTCCTTGGCGGGTCTTTGGTTCGGCTGGAAAACCGTGGGAGAACTCAAACATGCGGGCTTTGTTCGCTAAAACGGACGACACGAACATGATGCGGCGCCTCGACGCCCGCACGAAGCTCGCCGTCACCTTGGCGACGGCGATTCTGGCGGTGGCGTGCTCGGGCGTGGTGGCGCAGGGCGTGCTCTTTCTCGCAACGCTCGTTTACGTCCTCCTTCTGAAGCGCCCGGGACTGCTCGCCGTTCTCTACGGCGCGATGGCCGTCATGATGGCTGTCGCCGCGGGGTGCTCGGCCGTGATCGAAGCCCTGGCGCCGGGCCTCGGCGGTCTCTCGGTGAAGTCGCTCGTCATTCCCTTCCTTCGCGGTCTCTCGATGATGAACGTCGTGATGGTGCTCGCGATGACGACCCGCGTCGAAGACCTTCTCACGACGCTCGAGCGCATGCGCCTTCCCTTCTGTCTTTTTCTGCCTGCGGCCGTGATGCTCCGCTTCATCCCGACCTTCACGCACGACATCCGTCAGGTGTGGGAAACGCTCAAGATCCGCGGCTGGCCCATGGGCGTCGGGATGCTCACGCGCCACCCGATTCTCTCTTCGCGTCTTCTTCTCGCGCCGATTCTCTTTCGCGCCTTGAAGTCCGCCGAAACCCTCGGGACGGCGTCGGAACTGAAGGGCCTCGGCACGGCCGAGCGCACGCTCATGCCCGACCTTCGGACGATGACGACGCTCGACGCACGCATTCTCTCCGCGCTCGTACTCACGACCGCGGCGGCCGTGACGGGTGAAGTCCTCTTTGCCGACCTCTTCATGACGAACACCTACATGCCCTGACGATGATTGCATTTGAAGAAGTTTCCTACCGATACCAGAACACCGAAAAGACGGCCGTCCGCAACCTGAACTTCCGCGTGGAACCGGGCGAACTCAAGGTCGTGACGGGCGCTTCGGGCTGCGGGAAGACCACCCTCATGCGGCTCGCGAACGGGATCGCACCGCAGATTCTCGGGGGCGACGTGACGGGGACCGTGCGCATCGACGACTGCGATGTCTCGGAAACCCCCGTGGCGGACCTTGCCGAAAAGGTGGGGACGCTCTTTCAGGACCCCGAAGAACAGTTCTTCGCCCTGAACGTCGGGGACGAAATCGCCTTTGCCCTGAAGAGCCGCGGGATGACGCCCGACGACGTGAACGCGCGCCTCGAGCGCGCGGCCGAAACGCTCGGGATCACGCATTTGCTCGACGCCGACATCCATTCTCTCTCCGAAGGCCAGAAGCAGAAGGTGGGGCTCGCCGGCATTCTCGCGCTCGGACCCAAGGTGCTCGTGCTCGACGAGCCGAGCGCGAATCTCGACCCAGAGGCGACCGAACAGCTCGCGAAAATTCTCGACGAGTTGAAGCGCGCGGGCTCGGCGATCCTCGTCGTCGACCACCGCCTCTATTGGCTTCGCGACACCGCCGACGAAGTTTTCGTCATGCAGGCGGGCGAAATCCGCGAGCGCGGTCCCTTCTCGATTCTCGAAGACGACGCGCTTCGCGCCCGCTGGGGGCTGCGCCGCGACGCCGTGGCGGATCCGAGAGCCACGCTTCCCCGCGTGAAGGTGGAAGAGGGCCTCTGTGCCGAAGAAAAGGCGGGCGCCGTCTTTACGGCCGAGAAGCTTAGTTTCGGCTATCCCGGACGCGGAACGATTTTTGCGGACGCCGCCTTTGCGGTGCCTGCCGGGATCACGGCGCTGATCGGCGACAACGGTACCGGCAAAACGACGCTCGCGCGGATTCTCACGGGGCTTTTGAAGGCCGAAGGGACGTTCGCGCTCGACGGCAATGCCGTCGGCAAAGAAGGGCTCATGCCTTCGGCCGGCCTGGTTCTTCAAAACGCCGACCATCAGCTCACGATGCGCACGGTCGAAGAGGAAATCACGGCCGCGATGCTCGCGGGCCGTTGGGCGAAGGAAAGCCGCTCGGGCTGGTCGGGCGACCTCGGCCGCTTCGAGCCCTCCGACAAGGAAAAGTCGCGTCTGGAAGCCCTTCTCGTTTCGCTTCGTCTTGCGCCCTTGCGCGGACGTCATCCGCAATCTCTTTCTGGCGGCGAAAAGCAACGCGTCGTCATCGCCTGCGCGCTCGCGAAGGATCCGCGCATTCTGATTCTCGACGAGCCCACGAGTGGGCTCGACGGGGCGAATCTCGCCTCGATCGCCGGCATTCTTCGCGAAGAGGCCGACAAGGGGCGCGCCGTGTTTCTGATCACGCACGATCTCGAACTCCTCGACGCCTGCGATCGGGCGCTCGACATGACCGATTTTCAATCACTTCTCAAGGACTAAGCATCATGACGAACATTCAGCCGACCGAAGCCCAGAAGGCCAAGATCGAAGAGCTCCTTACGGCGCCTTATCCCGTGACGCTCGCCACCGCCGCAAAGGCCCTCGAAACGACCGAGGAAGAAGCGGCGAAGCTTCTCCCCGAAGGCATGGCCCGCTTCGTGACGGGCGACGCTTCGGAGCGCTTCGACGAAGTCTGGGAGCGCCTCGCCCTCTGGGAAAAGGTGACGCTCTTCATCGTTCACGACGGCCACGTCTTTGAAATCGAAGGCAAGCTCTCCAAGGGGAAGCGCGCCCAGGGCTACTACAACATCCTCGGCAAGGACGCGACGATCGGCGGGCATCTTCGCTACGACGGCATCGGCGCGATCGCCTTCGTGACGCTTCCCTTCATGAAGCGCGAGTCGCTCTCGGTGCAGTTCTTCAACAAGACGGGCGCCGTCGCCTTCTCGGTCTACGTGGGCCGCGAAAACCATCAACTGATCGAAAGCGTCAAGACGCAGTTCTTCGCCGACCGCGACGCGCTCACGGCCTGATCGACGAAAAGGAAGGACACATGACGAAAGCTTTGGTGGTCGTGAGTTCCCGCACCGGGAACACCCGCATCGTGGGCCACGCCGTGGCGGAAGCCCTCGGGGCCGAATACGTCGGCGCGCAGACCTATCTCGAAAACCCCGCGGCCTATGCCGAGTGCAATCCCGTCGTGCTCGGCTTCTGGAACGACCGCGGCATGGCGCCCGAAGACATGCAGGCGGTCGCGAAGACGCTTTGCGAAAAGCGCATCGGACTTTTCGCGACGATGGGGGGCGACCCCAAGTCGGAGCGCGCCGTCGCGTGGATGGAGAAGGTGACGGAGGGACTTCTTGCGCTCGGTCGCGGGAACGTCGCCGTCACGTCTCTTCTCGTGCAGGGGCGCATCGATCCGGCGCTTTTTGACCGCATGACGCAGATGATGGGAGGCGTCGTCACGCCCGAGCGCGAAGCGCGCCGCAAGGCGGCCGAGACGCACCCCGACCGCATGGACCTTTTGACGGCGGAAGAACATTTCAAGGCGGCTTTCCCGGAATGCCGCGCTGAGAACGAATGAGGGAAACGATGAGCTGGGAGAAATTCGAAGCCGTATACGCCATGATCGGACCCGCGGGGGTTGCGCTCGTTTTTGTCGCGCTCTTTGCGGTCTATCTCATCGTCTGGCAGCTCTGCTACATGACGGCCGTCTGGCGCAACTTCCGGCGTGATTTTCTCGACCTCGAACAGGGGAAGGACCGCTGCCTTCGGCACATCGATCCGAAGAAGGCCAATCCCCTGATCCGCATCATCTACGACATCGTGACGACGCACGGCGACCACTCGGACGACATCCGCGCGGAAGTGAGCTATCTCTTCTACCGCAACTTCAAGCGCGTCTCGAACGGCCTTTGCTGGCTCAAGCTCATCGCCGTCGTGGCGCCGCTGATGGGCCTTCTCGGCACGGTCTGGGGGATGGTCTGGGTCTTTCAGGCGATGGCCGACGTCACGCACGCGAACGCGGGCGTTCTGGCGTCGGGCATCTGGTCGGCCCTCATCACGACGATCATGGGGCTCTGCGTCGCCATTCCGACCCTCATGGCCTACTACTACCTGATGCTCAAGTTCCGGAGCTTTCACATCGAGGCGGTCGAGCACAGCTACCGCGCGCTCGAAGTGTGTCGCCGCATGAAGAAGACCGGGAAGGAATCCCGCTTTGAAGACGCCGACGCGGGTACGCCCGGTCTTTGAGGAGCCGCGCGATGAACAGCGACTTTTTCGGCAATTTCGACGAAGAGCCCCAGATCGATCTGACGCCTCTGATCGACTGCCTCTTCATGCTCATCATCTTCTTCGTGCTGACGATGAGCTTTTCGAAGCCCGTTCTCGAGGTGATGCTCCCTCAGGCGGCGCACGGAGAGGTTTCGCGCGAACGAAACGATCTGCTGTTGTCCGTCAAGAAGGACGGCTCGCTCTGGCTCGGCTCCGAATCGACGACGCTCGAAGGGCTTTCCGCGGCCCTTGACGCCGCGCCCGAGCGTACGCTCAACATTTACATGGACCGCGAGGCGCCCTTTGCGAAGTTCGTCGAGGTGATGGACCTTGCCAAGGTGAAGCGCGAAGGCCGCTTCGTGATCAGTACGGATCCGGAACCCGCCGCTTCGGCGGACACCGTCGCGGCTTCCGAAACCACCCGGGGAACGGTTCATGAATGAGGTGCGGGAGACTCAATTCGCCGACCGCGCCGCGCGCACGGTCGTGACGGTCGCGGCGGTCGCGCTCGTTCTGGCGGGCGGCTGGGAGGTGACGCAGAAGGTCATTCAGGTCCCGAACGTCGCGGCCGCGCTCTTTCGCGAGGAAACGGCGGTTCGTCTGGTCGACGTTCCGCAGGAAACGCTTCGCGAAGTCCCCGAGACGCCGATCGAAAAGCCCCTCGTCGAACATCTGACCGAGGAGAGCGACTTCGAGGTCCCCGCGCGCCCCGAGCCGGAACCCGAACCCGTTCCCGAGCCGGAACCCGAACCGGAGCCCGAACCCATTCCCGAGCCCGAACCGATTCCGGAGCCCGAGCCTGAACCGGAGCCTGAGCCGGAACCGATTCCCCAGCCCGAGCCGATTCCGGAACCGGAACCCAAGCCCGAGCCCAAACCCGAACCCGTAAAGCCGAAGCCGCAACCGAAACCCGCTCCGAAGCGCGTGGAAAAGCCGAAACCCGTGCAGAAACACGCGCCGAAGCCCGCCCCCGCGGCGGCGCCGACGCCGGCCCCTTCGCTTGAGGCGTTGGAGGGTCCCGTCGCGCAAGCCGGTCAGGCGGGACTCTCCGAAGGCCGCGAGGGCGGCGTGGGAACGGGCGTGAGCGGAAGCGGCTCCGGTGCGTCCGACGGCACCGATCAGGTGCTCGCGGAACTCCTCGCCGTGGTCGAAGCGAACAAGACTTATCCCCGCCGCGCCCGGCAGACGGGCCAGCAGGGCGAAGTGCAGCTCGCGGTCGAAATCGGTCCCGACGGACGAGTCGTCGACGTCTCGATTCGCAAGAAGCACGCCTCGGCTCTTCTCAACCGAGCGGCCCTAAAAGCCGCCGAACCGCTCGAAGGACGTCCCACAAAGCTCAGAAAGGCGGTTACCATCGTGGTGCCCGTTCGATTTGAGCTGCATTGACTTTTGCGCGGGGACGGATCGCCGTCCCCGCATCCATTCCAACCATCCGACTTTTTCGTTTCTTCATGACGCAACCCGCACTCTCTTTTGAGTCGCTCGAGAAAACATATCCCAACGGCGTGCGCGCCCTGAAGGGCGTTACGTTCACCGTGGAGGAGGGAGAGTTTTTCGGACTTTTGGGCCCCAACGGCGCCGGCAAGACCACCCTCATCACGTCGCTCGCCGGCCTCACGAAGCCGACGGGCGGACGCATCTTCGTGCGAGGGATCGACCGCGCCAAGGATCCGCGGGGCGCCGCGCGCAACCTAGGGATCGTGCCGCAGGAAATCACCTTCGATCCCTTCCTTACGGTGCGCGAAACCCTTCGCTATCAGTCGGGTTACTGGGGGATCGTCAAAAACGACGATTGGATCGACGAGATCCTTGAAAACCTCGGCCTCCTCGAGAAGGCCGAGGCGAACGTTCGGGCGCTCTCGGGCGGGATGAAGCGCCGCGTCCTGGTCGCGCAGGCCCTGGTTCACAAGCCTCCCGTCATTGTGCTCGACGAACCGACGGCGGGAGTCGACGTGGAGCTTCGGGAAAACCTCTGGACATTCATCGGGGGACTCCACAAGAAGGGACACACGATCGTCCTTACGACCCACTATCTCGCCGAAGCGCAGGCGCTCTGCCGGCGCGTGGCGATTCTGAAGGAAGGCCGTATTGCGGCGCTCGACACGACCGAAAAGCTTCTTTCGCGCTTTGAGGGACGCGTTCTGCGTTGCCGTCTCGAGGGCGGGGACCTTCCCGCAGGACTCGCCGGGCGCGTTCTGCGCCGGCACGGCGCAGACGTCGTGCTGCGCGCGGGCGACGCAGAGGATGTCCGCAGCCTCCTCGGGGCGCTTCACGATGCGGGGCTTCGAGTGGAAAACCTCACGCTCGGACAGCCCGACCTCGAAGACGTGTTTTGGGCCGTGACCGCAGGAGCGAAGTGATGTGGATTCCTTTTCGAACCCTTTTTTGGAAAGAAGTGCACCGTTTCTGGAAGGTGGGACTTCATACGATTCTCGCGCCCGTCCTGACGGGGTTTCTCTATCTCGTCGTCTTCGGCGAGGCGCTCTCGAAGCATCTTCCCGTCTACGAGGGCGTAAGCTACACGGCCTTCATCGTGCCGGGCCTCATCATGATGTCGGTCCTGCAGAACGCCTTCGCGAACACGGCGTCGTCCCTCATTCAGGCGAAGATCGCGGGACACCTGGTGTTCGTTCTGATGCCCGCGATTCCGGGGCCGCAGATGGCGGCCGCCTACATCGGGGCGAGCTTCGTGAGAAGTTTCCTCGTGGGGGCGGGCCTCTACGCCGTCTGTGCCTGGTGGGCGATGCCGCCCGTGCGCGAGCCCTTCCTTCTGATCGCCTTCGCCTTCTTCGGCGCCGCGATCATGGCGTCGCTCGGGCTCGTCACGGCGCTCTGGGCCGAGAAGTACGACCAGATGGGGGCGGTGCAGAATTTCGTCGTGATGCCGCTCACCTTCCTCTCGGGCGTCTTCTATTCGGTCGATTCCCTGCCGCCCGCCTGGCGCGAAATCAGCCGGTTCAACCCTTTCTTTTATCTCGTCGACGGCTTCCGTCAAGGCTTTTTCGGTCGGGGCGACACGGATCCCTGGGCGAGCCTCGCCGTGACGGGACTGACCGCTCTCATCGTCACGGCCGTTGCGGTGACGTTGCTGACACGAGGCTGGAAGATCCGAAACTGAGAAGGGAAAGCTACGAAAAAAAAAAGAGTGAACGACCGCTTCGGGAAAAGGAGAAGCAGCCGTTCATTTCTTACCAGCCCCGAACGTGCGTGAGCTCTTCGAGTATCTTTCCGTCCCGCACGAGAAGAAGTTTCTCGTAGGGCGCCGCTGCGGGACAGGCGTGGTTCGGGAGAATCCGAAGCCTCGTTCCGACGGGAAAGTCTTCGGGGCGAAGCGCCGGGCCCTCGGTCGCCTCGATGATGCCGTGTTCCTGATTCGCCCCCGTCATGAGGACGGTCCCGCCGCGAATCGGGGTCCCCGCGACGTCGCAGACGAGTCCGTAGCCATAGTCGCGCTTCTGGCGCGCTGTGCCGCGGTCGCGCGACATCGCCATCCATCCGGCGTCGACGATCACCTGGCCCTTTGCGGGCTGATGTCCGATCACGGTCGCGAGAACCGAACCTGCGATGTCGTCCACCGTCGCGACGCCGACGTTCGTCATGAAGAGGTCAAAAAGCGAATAGACGCCGCAACGCACTTCGGTGACGCCCGTTTCGTCCTCGGCCGTAAGAACGGTCGGAGTGGAGCCGGCCGAGACGATTTCGATGGTGTGTCCCGCTTCGCGCAGTTTTTGGGCGGCAAGGACAATCCCGTCGCGTTCGCGTTCGGCCGCGAGACGGACGTGTTCGAGGTCGGGTTCGTCGTAGCTCGCACCCGCGTGCGTGAGAACACCGACCAGACGGGCGCCGTCCCGAAGGTGTTCGGCGACAGTGAGAAGTTCCGGCGACTCGGGCGCGAGTCCCGAGCGGTGGCCGTCGACGTCCACTTCGAGAAGGACCGGAATCGACACGCCGTGTTCCCGGCAGAAGTCGGAGACGGCGTCCGCCGCCGCGGCATTGTCGAGAATGATCTTGAGGTCGCACCCGCGTTCGCCAAGCGCAGCGACTTTGGGAAGCTTCTGCGGCGCGATCCCGACGGCGTAGAGAAGGTCCGTGACGCCGTGCGAGAAGAAGTATTCGGCTTCCAGAAGCGTCGAGACGCAGGCGGGTCCTTGGGGCGTTTCCATTTGGCGCAGCGCAATCCCGATCGACTTGTGGGTCTTGAGGTGCGGACGCAGATGCACGCCGAGCGCGCGGGCTTTTTCAAGCGCGCGGCGAAGATTCTTGTCGAGGCGCTCCTCCTCGATCACGAAGGAGGGTGTCGGAACGTTCGGATCGGTGAGCGCGAGGCCGAGAAGCGAGGTCATGAAAGGTCTCCCTGGAAGACAATGCGTTGCCGTCCATTCTCGCACGGGGAGCCTCCCGTCTCAACGTCCGGAGGAAACCCTTCGTTTTCGGACGCACGAAACGAAAGAACCGCGTTCCTCCGAAGAGGAAACGCGGTTCTCAGAAGTGACCGATGGTCAGTCGGTTACTTGATCGACTTCACGGCGCTTTCCGCGGAGACGACGCCCGAGACGATGGCCCAGGAGTTCATCATGGCGGTCAAGCTGTCGGCACCGTTGGCGCCGCCCACAACGCAGCCCGCACCGTAGAGACCCGGGATGGGCTTGCCGGCCTTGTCGAGAATGCGCAGATCGGCGTCGGCCTTGAGGCCGCCCAGGGTCGTCTGGTAACGAACCTTCTGTTCGACGATGTAGTAGGGGCCTTCCCCCAAACCGCCCGTGATCTTGCGGTTGAAGTCCGTGTCATTGCCGGCCTTGACCATGTCGTTCCAGTGGGCGACGGTCTTGGCAAGACCTTCGGCATCCACGCCCATGGTCTTGGCGGCGTCGGCGAGATTGTCGGAGACGGCCATCACGGGACGGCCGTTGTTGACGATCTTCGTCCACGTCATGAGCGTTTCTTCATTCGGAACGAGCCTGTCTTCGAGCGACTTCCGAACGTATTCCTTCCAGGCCTTCGCGTCCATCACGATGTAGGCGATGTGGTCGGGCTGGGCGACCGTCATGTCCGTCAAGACGCCGAGCGCGGCGTTTTCATCGACGTAGCGCTGGCCGAGCTTGTTGACATAGATGGCGCCCGACTTCTTCATCGTGTCGGTCGAGGAGGCCGTGGCGGCGAGGCCGTGGCCCGGAACCGTTTCGACGCCCTGCGGATACATCTTGACGAGGTCGAGGTTGATCGTGCCCGCGCCGATGTCGGTGGCCATCTTGTAGCCGTCGCCCGTTTCGCTGTCGAGACCGTAGAAGACGTAGTTGCTCATTTCCTTCGGGAGCATCGACTTCACGGCGCCGTAGCCGCCCGAGGCGAGAATGACGGCCTTCGAGGTGAGTTCGACGGTGTTGCCGTCCTTGTCCGTCGCGCGGACGCCCACGACCTTGCCGGCGTCGTCACGGATGAGTTCCTGCGCGCGGGTCTGAAGCATCAATTTGCCGCCCATGCCGAGGAACTTCTCGCGCATGAGGTTGAGGTAGTTGACGGAACGACCCGTAACGCCGAGCTGACGGTTGGCGGAGTGGTCCGGATACTGCGTGGCGGCCGGACCGTACGGGATCTTCATGTCGTAGATGAGCCAGTCGACGACGCCGCCGACGCGTTCCGTCACCATCTTGACGAGCACGGGATCATTGCGGTTCTTGCCGACCGTGAAGATGTCCTTGTAGGCGAGTTCGGGCGAGTCCTTCGTTTCCTTCATGACTTCGCGCTGATACTTCGAGCCCGTGGCGATGAGCGTGCCCGCGTTCAGGGCCGTGGCGCCGCCGATCACCGGCATCTTTTCGATCAGGATGACGTTGGCGCCGAGGGTTTCGGCCTTGACGGCGGCGGAAATGCCCGAGCCGCCCGCACCGACCACGACGATGTCGGCGTTTTCCTTGACGAGCTTCTTGGCGGCCTTCTTTTTCACGACGGTCGCGGCGAACTGGGCGGGATCGCCGCCCGCCTTCTGAATCGCCTGAGCGACGGCGGCGCGGATGCCTTCAGACGTCATCGTGGCGCCCGCCACGGCGTCGACCGCGGTGCTCTGCGCCGCGACGATCGCCTTCGGGAAGTCGGCGACGGCGGCATCCGAGATGCCGACCGTTTCGGTGTGCTTCACCACCTTGACGGCGTCGAGCTTGCCGGCCTTGACGGTGACTTCGACCGTGATCGTGCCGTTGCGGCCCTTGCCTTCACCCGTGTAGGTGCCGTCGGTCATGGCGGCGAAGGCGCTGCCGCAGAGGGCGGCGGATACCGCCAGAGCGGCGAGTCGTTTGGTTCCCATGCGCATGTTCTTTCTCCTTTGATGGATGGTGCAGGGTGTCCTTGTGCAGGAGAAATTCTAGAAAACGCCTCCTTCTAGCGCTTCGGAACTTTTCCCTAAAAGAAAACGCATAGGGTGCGGGGAGTAGGAGAGGGGAAGGATTCGCAAGGGATAGCGCGGAACGTAAAAGAATTCCTACCCCGTTTTTGCAACAAATGGGGACAAACCCGCGAGTGTAGTCGCGGCTACAGACAGGATGGTCGACGGGGCCGATACTCAGGATCGAACCAAACCGCTCTTCTCAATTACGAAAGGAGTCAACCATGAGCAAAATGCATCTCACGCTGACCGCGGCGGCCGTGGCGCTTGCCATGTCGCCCGTCTGGGCCGCCGATCAGGAATACAAGACCGACATCGTCGTGATCGGTGCCGGCGCTTCGGGTACGGCCGCCGCCTGGGCTGCCGCCGAAAAGGACTTCAACGTCATTACGCTTGAAAAGGCCGCCATGCCGGGCGGCACGGGCCAGTTCTCCGAAGGTATCTTCGCCGTCGAAAGCAAGCTGCAGCGCGATTGGAACTACGGCCTCACGAAGGACGAAGCCTTCCAAAAAATCATGAACTACGGTCATTGGCGCGGCAACGCCAAGATGGTGCGCGCCTTCGTCAACAAGTCGGCCGACACGATCGATTGGATGATGAAGAACGGCGTGAAGTTCGAAAAGCTCTTCTCGAACTACCCGAACGGCCTCTACACCTGGCACATCTATGAAGGCCGCGGCGCGGGCTGGATCAACCTCTTCCAGCAGAAGTACAAGGAAAAGGGCCAGAAGCTTCTCCTCAACACCTGGGGTGAAAAGCTTCTGACGGAAAACGGCCGCGTCGTGGGCGTGGAAGCCACGAACAAGGCGGGCGACAAGATCACGATTCACGCCAAGGCCACGATCATCGCCACGGGCGGGTTCTTCGCCAACAAGGAAATGGCCAAGGAATACCTCCGCTTCCCGAACGCCGACGGTCTCGCGCAGACGGGCAAGACGGGCGACGGCATCCGCATGGCCTGGGCCGTGGGCGCCGGCAAGGAAGGCACGGAAGTGCAGGCATCCTACCGTCCGGGTCCGCGCGGCGTGGGCACGACCAACCACGTGAGCGCCACCGCCAAGCAGCCGCACCTCTGGCTCACCCCGAAGGGCGAACGCTTCTGCGACGAAAAGATCATGCTCGAATGGCCGTTTGCGGGCAACGCCCTCGAACGCATCGGCGGCACGATGTTCGTCGTCTATGACCAGGCTACGCTCGACCACATGGTGAAGGACGCGGGCATTGACCTCGGCGTCGGCGTCATGGTGCCGGTCGGCACGAAGCTTACGAACTTCGACAAGGAATGGGACGCCGCCGTCAAGGCCGGCTGGGCCTTCAAGGCCGACACGCTCGACGGCCTCGCCAAGGCGACCGGCATGAACGCCGACAAGCTCAAGAAGACGGTCGAAGCCTACAACGGCTTCTGCGCCATCCGTCACGACGAAGAATTCGCGAAGGATCCGCAGTATCTGCGCGAAGTGAAGACGGGTCCCTTCTACGCGATCAAGTCCGTCGCGAGCACGCTTGGCACGCTCGGCGGCATCAAGGCGAACGAACGCTTTGAAGTCGTCACGCCCGACGAAGAACCGATTCCGGGTCTCTTCGCTGCCGGCAACGACGTGGGCGGCATGTACGGCGACAGCTATGACCTCCTGATGGCCGGTTCCACCGTGGGCTTTGCGGTGAACTCGGGCCGCATCGCGGTTGATTCGGCTGCTGAGTACATCAAGACGCTCAAGTAAGACGCCTCGGTCGACCGGGTTCAAAATCCGGTCGACATTGTCGAAGGGTCGATTTTCACCATTGGTGAGCCGACCCTTTTTTGTGTGCGTCAATCTTCGCGCGTCGCCTGCGGCCATACCGGTTTGGCGGCGCGGTCGTTCCTTGCGAGCCAGTCGTAGACGTCGTCGAAGAGGGCGGGGCGCACGAAGAGGTCCGTCCCTTCGCGCTTTGCAAGGTCCTCGCGGAACCACGCGCTCAAAATCTTCGCGACGCTCACTCGGTTGAGGTTGACGACTTCGCCCACGAATTCCGCGGAGAGCCGATAGGGAAGCCGCCACCATTCCGCTTCCTCGACGCATCCGCCCTCATGGGTGAGCGCCGACTGAAAGAAGACCTTGAGGCGCTGCTCGGGCGGGAGCGTGAAGTTCGCGACCATGCCTTCGATGTGGCACTCTTCCTTGGCGATGACGCTTCGCACGAGCACTTCCGCAAAACCCCCTTCGCTGCGCATGGCTTTCGTGAGAATGGAGGCGGGCAAAACGAGCACTTTCCCGTCGGTGATCATCTTCGTGTGCACGTTGCAGCGGTTCTCGATCGCGGCCGTGAGGTCACCGGCCGCTCGTCCGGGCGGAAGGAGCCCGAGCACTTTGGGGCGTCCCGTGAGTTCTTCGGCGATGAAGTAGGCGGCAAGCCCCTCGGTGAGGAAGAAAAGCTTCGCGTCTTCGCCGCCGCGCTTCAACGTCTCTCCCCGTTTTACGATTCGTTCGGTCCCTCGCGCGCGATAGAGCGCGGCGATTTCCGGAGGATCGGCGGGCAAAACATAAGGCAGCGACGTGAAGATCTGACGCATGGCGGCGGACGGAGAGAAAAGGGGGAAACCTTTCGCAAGTATAGGAAAGCCTTGCGCACGGCTCCATCCGTTCGGTCCCGAATGGCGGAAGTAGGCAAAAAAGAAGCCCGCGGCCTTTCGGCCGCGGGACAACCTTCAGTCAGCTTACAGATTTCTTGCGATCTCAGAACTTGCTGTTCCACTTGACCGTGAAGTAACGGCCGGCTTCGTAAATCGCGTCGCTCGTCTGATAGAGCTTGTCCGTGATGTTGTAGAGGCCGACGTCGATCGAGTGGGCGCTGTCCTTGCCGAAGCTCACGCCCGCCGTCAGATTGAAGGTCGTGGCGCCGCCGAGGTGGAAGGATTTCTTCTCGCTCGTGGCATCGGTCGGATCGTAATCGAAGTTGTGCTGCACCGAGTCGGAGCGCGAAATCGCAAAGGCGTCCGCGCGGAGGTTGAGACCTTCCACGACGCCGTTCCAGCGAACGCCGTAACGAGCCGTCATTTCCGGCGTGCCGGAATCATAGGTCGAGATGCCGTTCTGCTCGAACTTACGGCGCATCAGCGTGAAGGTGGTGTACGGTTCGAAGTTTTCAAACACATTGAACGAGAGGCTCGTCTCGAGACCGTAAGTCGTCGCTTCGCTCACGTTCGTATACCGATAGGTCTTTCCCATCATGGTCTTGGCAGTCAACAGCGAGTCGATGTAATCGTCCGCCTTGGAGTAGAAGATCGCGGAATCCACGCTGAAGGCCGAATTCGACCAACGAAGACCGATTTCAAAGTTGTCCGACGTTTCCGGCTTCAAGTCGGGATTGCTCAGCGTCGTGGCCCCGCCCATCGTGGAATCGACGAAGAGTTCCTGAATGATCGGGAAACGGTAGCCCTGCGCCCAACTGGCTCGCAACGAGACGTCTTCGGCGGCGCGCCAGACGGCTCCGAGATTAAAGACGGCGTGACCGTCCGAGGAATCGCGAGACCAGGATTCCGGTGTGCTCGGTCCCATGCTCGTTGTGCCCGTTTTTTCGTAGTCCGATTCGCTTTGAACCCAGGTGTATCGCACGCCGTAGGTGAGAGAGACATCCGATAGAACAGGTGACTCCATACTGGCGTATACCGAGTGTTGTTGCTGAGAGGCATCCCAAACGCGAGTGTTTCTAACGGTCATGATGGGAAGGGGCGACGTGATCGAGTAAGTTTCCGCATCAAGACTGTCGTAGGAAAATTCATAGCCGGCAATCAAGTAATGATCACCGAGTTGCCAATCGGACTGCACCGAAAAACCGGTTTGATCCAGTGTGTTGTCGGCAAAGCTGTCAACTTTGGTTGAGCCCTGAATCACGTGGTTTTGCATGTCCTTGTTGGACCGCTGATGGAACACGTCCAAACGCAGGCGCGCGAGGTAGTCGTTGACGTTGTTCATTTCGAAGAAGAGCGCGCCCTTCGTACGGTCCCACTTTGGGACATCCACGAAGAATTCTTTGTAGCTCCCGTCCTGGGTTCCCGACATGAAGTCAAGGTTGTAGTAGTCGATCGTGCCGCCAACCTTCATGTTCTCGTTGATGTTGTAGGCGAGATAGAGCGACGCGGAGCGCGAATCAAATTCAGTGTAGGGCACTTCGCCGATCGGCGTTTCGAGGTTGTCGTAGTTTTCCGTCGCGGCGTTCAAACGGTATTCCCAACCGTTGACGGTACCGTAGATGCCGGCGGAGACGTTCTTGCCGGAAGCGGACGTATCCATGCCGGCCGAGATTTCACCCTGCACGGCGCGCGTGCCGCCCTTCTTCGTGATGATGTTGATGGCGCCGCCGATCGCGTCGGAGCCGTAGAGCACGGAGGCCGGCCCCTTGATGACTTCGATGCGTTCGATCATGGACGGATCGATCAGGATGGGCGCGCCCGACATCGACTTGTGTTCGGCAACCTTCTGGCCGTCGATCATGACGAGCGTGCGGAAGGCGTCTTCGCCGCGGATCTTCACGCGGTCGATGCCCTGACCGCCGTCGTTCTTGATTTCCACGCCCGGGATGTCGGAGAGGAGGTCCCCGACGGTCTTGGCGCCGGACTTTTCAATGTCCTTGCTCGTGATCACCGAGACGGACATCGGAACTTCCATGAGTTCCTGTTCGACACGGGAGGCGGTCACGTGAACGGTTTCGGTCTGGAGAACGTCTTCGGCCGAGACGGTGCCGGCGGAAAGAGCGAGGGCGACGGCTGCGGAGAGGCCGCTGATGGCGTGCGTAGTCTTCATGTTTGTTTGGAAGGTTGAGTGTTTGTTCTTTGCAAACGAGAATCGTTCGCAATCAAAGATTCGCCAAATCTATCAGATGAATAGGATTACGTCAAGCAAAAAGCGAATGATTCGGGAGAGAGGAATTTTTAGATGGGCACTTGCCGTGTGCTTTAGAAAGCTTTTTGGGAGACAGGGGAGGGAAATGAAGAAGCGGCAATCGCGTTTTCGTCGTCACGAAAAGAGCTGTATGAGAATAAGACCCGTTCTCGTACTTAAAGGGTAATTTAGCGTGGCGATCCGAAGTGTGTGCGACTATGGCGTGCCAAGCGTTGCGTCGAGGGAGGTTTGACTGGCGATTGGGAGGGCAGGGAAGAATGGAACCCGAAGGGGGCTTCATGAAAAAGGGGCCCCGAATGTCGGAGCCCCTGAATAAGCGTGCGTTAGCGCGTCAGATATTTTCGGGCTTCTTCCAGCCCTTCACGAAGGCGGGCGGCTCGCGCGTTCCGGCGCTCACCGTGAGGACGTCGTAACCCGTTTCGGTGACGACGACCATGTGCTCCCACTGGGCGGAGAGCGAACGGTCCTTCGTCACGACGGTCCAGCCGTCGCCCAACATCGTGACGCCGTAGCGGCCGGCGTTCACCATGGGTTCGACCGTGAAGACCATGCCCGGGAGGAGTTCGGGACCGGGCTTGCGCGTGTCGTAGTGGTAGACGAAGGGTTCTTCGTGGAATTTCTTGCCGATGCCGTGTCCGCCGTAGTCGTGCACGACCGAGACGCCGTTCTTGCGCACGAATTCTTCGCAGGCGACGCCGATGTCGTTGAAGTGTCCGCCCGGACGAATGGCGTCGATCCCGGCCCACATCGTCTCGAAGGCGAGGTCGACGAGGCGCTTACCTGCAATCGTGGGTTTGCCCACAACAAACATGCGGGAGGTGTCGCCGTGATAGCCGTTCTTGATGCTCGTGACGTCGATGTTGACGATGTCGCCCTGCTTCAGTTTCTTCGTCTTCGAAGGAATGCCGTGGCAGACGACGTGGTTGATCGAGATGCAGCTCGTCGCGGGGTAGGGCGTCATGCCGGGCGGCTGATAGCCGAGGCACGCCGGAATGCAGTCCTGCACGTTCACGGTGTAGTCGTGCAGGAGTTCGTCGAGCTCGCCCGTCGTGACGCCGGGCTTCACGAAGGGCGTGATGTAGTCGAGAAGTTCCGAAGCGAGGCGGCCGGCGACGCGGAGTCCCTCGATGTCTTCGGGTGTTTTGATCGTGATCTTGGCCATGGGATGGTGCCCTAGTTAAGAAAGTGTCTCAATGATAGCCCATCGGAGCCGGGCGACCGAGCGGGGCCGCTGAGAAGAAACGGGACGGCGCCCGAAGACGCCGTCCCGTCGGAGAAGGGTTCGCCGAAGGTCAGACGGGGAGGATGCCGTTTCCGAGGAAGTAGGAGCAGCCCACGCCGATGAAGATGGCGAAGATGTTGAGGATGAAACCCGCCTTGATCATGTCCGAGATCTTGAGGCGCCCCGTCCCGAAGACGATGGCGTTCGGAGGCGTACCCACCGGCATCATGAAGGCGGCCGACGCGCCGATCACGGTCGCGAAAAGAGGACCTTCCGCACTGATCTCGAGCGTGTCGCACACCGCCGCGATGAGCGGCATGATGGTGGCGGCGAGCGCCGTGTTCGAGGTGACTTCCGAGGCGAAGGTCGTGAGCGCCGAGACGCCGAGCATCATCGAGAAGCGGCTCGCGCCCGCGAAGACCGAGGCCTGCGCGCCGATGAGGTCGGCAAGACCCGTCGCCTGGATGGCCGCCGCCATCGTGAGGCCGCCGCCGAAGAGCAGGAGCACGTCCCAGGCGACGACGTCCTTCGTCGAATCCCAGTCGAGGGCGTGCACGCCGCGTTTGACGTCGATGGGGATCATGAAGAGGATAAGCCCCGCGCCCATGGCGATCGCCTCGTCGGAGAGGGCCTTGAAGGGACGGACGCCGTCGATTTCAAAGCCGCGCACCAAGGGACCGCACATCCAGAGGACGGCCGCAAGGGCGAAGACCACGAGGACGACCTTTTCGCCCGCCGACATGGGGCCGAGCTTGGCGATTTCGTTCTTCACCCATTCCTTGCCGCCCGGAATGCCGGTGAGCTTCGTTCGGAAAAGGAGCTTCGTGAGAACGAAGTAGGTGGCCGGAAGGAGCAGGAGCGTCACGGGAAGCGAGACGCGCATCCAGGCGAGGAAGGAGACGGGTTCGCCGTAGCGGTCTTCCACGAAGCGCGCGAAGATGCCGTTCGGGGGCGAACCCACGAGGGTCGCGAGACCGCCGATCGAGGCCGCGTAGGCGATCGCGAGAAGCACGGCGATCGCGAAGTTGTTTTCGTCCTTCGAGGGCGTTTCCGAATTCTGCGTCGAGCGCACGACCCCGATCACGGCGATGGCGATCGGAACCATCATGGCGGCGGTGGCGGTGTTCGACACCCAGGCCGAGATGAAGGCGGTCGAGAGCATCAGGCCGAGAACCATTTGATTGGGCTTCGTGCCGAAGAGCGAAATCGTGTAGAGCGCGATCCGTCGGTCGAGGCGCCAGCGGTGAATGGCCGCGGCAAGGAGGAAGCCCCCGAGGAAGAGGAAGATCGTTCCCGAGGCATAGTGCTTCATCGTTGCCCCCGGCGTCGCGATTTCCAGAATCGGATAGAGCACGAGCGGCAGCATCGCCGTCACGGCGATCGGAAGCGCTTCGGTAAACCACCAGACGGCCATGAGGACCGTCACGGCGGCGCAGGCCTTCCCGGCGTGCGCGAAGGCGACCGTCTCGCCGGCTGCGTTGACGAACTGGTCGGGCATGAGCCAATACGTAAGAAAGGCCAACACGGGACCCGCGATCAAGGCCCATGCTTTCTTGCTGTTCGGCATGACTTCAAGGTCGAGTTGCGAACGTGGCATGAGTCGTTCTCCTAGTCAGTAAGTTTTTCCAACCGTATGCGTGCGGTTCCTCTTTGTAAAGACGCATGCAAACCGTAACCTATGTCAAACATAATGCCAAAAAAAAGGAAAAATCCGTGGGCAAACACGCGACTTTTTTGCGATTTTTTCCTTCGAATACGCCGTTTGGCGGAGGAAAAGGCAGGGGGCGGGGAAGATGCGGCGCGGGGATGCGGAAAAGTTCCAAAAAATCAAGGGGTTCGGCTTGCGTGCTTCCTGCGCCCCTGATATGATTGCGCCGTCCCGCGAAGTCCTTTCTTTCGCGAGACTTTTTTCTTTTTTCATCACTGCGGTGCGGAACCTTTTGTTCAACGGCCGCGAATCGCACGCGTCCCGCACCCGAGGTGGCGCCTCTTTCTAAGAAGAACGGCGTTTGCCCGCGGACGCGTAAGACACAACCTTGGAGAAATTTCAAATGATCAGCATGCGCGATATGCTCGAAGCCGGTTGCCATTTCGGCCACCAGACCCGTTTCTGGAACCCCAAGATGGCTCAGTACATCTTCGGCGCCCGCAACAAGATTCACATCATCAACCTCGAAAAGACGGTCGTCAAGTTTGAAGAAGCCTGCAAGTTCGCCCGCGAACTTTCGGCCCGCGGCGGCAAGATCCTTTTCGTGGACGCCAAGCGCGGTGGTCGTGAAATCATCGCCGAAGAAGCGCAGCGCGCCGGTTGCGCCTGGGTTGACCAGCGCTGGCTCGGCGGCACGCTCACGAACTTCAAGACGGTCAAGGGCACGATCAAGCGTCTGAAGGACATGGAACAGCAGTTGGCTGACGGCACGGCCGCCACGCTCACGAAGAAGGAAGCTCTGGACTTCTCCCGCAACGTCGAAAAGCTCAACAAGTCGATCGGCGGCATCAAGGAAATGACGGGTCTTCCCGACGCTCTCTTCGTCGTGGACGTCGGCTACCACAAGATCGCCATTCAGGAAGCCAACAAGCTCGGCATCCCCGTCATCGGCGTGGTCGATACGAACCACTCGCCCGACGGCATCGACTACGTGATCCCGGGCAATGACGACGCCAGCAAGGCCGTCGCCATCTACGCCAAGGGCATCGCCGACGCCGTCATCGCCGGCCGCAACGACAGCCTCGAGGAAGTCGTTGAAGCCGCCAAGGACGAAGAATTCGTCGAAGTGGCCGCCGAAGAAACGCCCGCCGCCTAATGTCCCCTGTCCCTGCGTCCCTTCCGGGCCGCAGGGCTTCGAACTTTATTCGTCGCCCGTCGTCGTTCGGACGGGCGCGTTTTCACACCTCTCTAGGAGCAAAGAATGGCTGCTATTTCCGCCGCGATGGTCAAGGAACTGCGTCTGAAGACCGACGCGCCGATGATGGAATGCAAGAAGGCCCTTACGGAAGCCGACGGCGACATGGCCAAGGCTGAAGAAATCCTTCGCGTCAAGCTCGGCAACAAGGCCACGAAGGCCGCTTCGCGCATCACCGCCGAAGGCGTCGTCGCCGTCTACATCTCCGAAGACCGCAAGGTCGGTGCCATCCTCGAAGTGAACTCCGAAACGGACTTCGTCGCGAAGAATCCCGAATTCATTCAGATGGCCAAGGACGCCGTGCGCCTCGTCGCTGAACAGAACCCGGCCGACGTCGCCGCCCTCGGCGAACTCGCCCTCGGCGACAAGACGCTCGAAGCCGTCCGTACGGCTCTCGTCGGCAAGATCGGCGAAAACATGACCTTCCGCCGCTTCACGCGCGTTGAAGCCAAGGGTCTGCTCTCCTCCTACGTCCACGGCAGCAAGATCGGCGTCATCGTCGACGTCACGGGCGGCGCCGACGAAGTCGCTCACGACATCGCCATGCACATCGCCGCTTCCAAGCCGAAGGCCCTCAACGAAGAAGGCATCGCCGCCGAAGCCATCGAAACGGAACGCCGCGTCGCCATCGAAAAGGCCCGCGAAGCCGGCAAGCCCGAAGCCATGCTCGAACGCATCGCCGAAGGTTCTGTCAAGAAGTTCCTCAAGGAAGTCACCCTCTTGAACCAGCCCTTCGTCAAGGACGACAAGAAGACGATCGCCGAACTCTTGAAGCAGAACGACGCCGTCGCCAACGCCTACACGCTCTACGTCGTGGGCGAAGGCCTTGAAAAGCGCAACGACGACTTCGCCGCCGAAGTGGCCGCGCAGGTCGCCGCCGCCAAGCAGGCTTAATTCGGATTTCGTCCGACGGGCGTTCTTCGGGACGCCCGGCACGCACAAAAAACTCCGGCGGGCTTCAGCCCTTCCGGAGTTTTTTGTTGCCCGGGAAAATCGAAGTCTTCGCGACTTCAGAAACTCACCGTGTCGGGGTGCAGACCCGAGAAGCCCGTGACGGGAAGTTCCGAGAGCGTGCGGATTTCCGCTTCGTCGAGCGTAAAGTGAAAGACCTTCAGATTTTCCTTGAAGTGCTGCGACTGATGCGAGCGGGGAATCGTCGGAACGCCCTGATCGAGGCACCAGCGGATCAAAACCTGTGCGGGCGTGGCGCCGTGTCGCTCGGCGATTTGTCGCACGACCGGATTGTCGATGAGCTGCCCTCGCCCGAAGGGCCCCCAGGACTGCACGACGATGCCGGCACGGCGGCAGAAGTTTACGGCGTGCGCCTGAGGATAGCCCGCGTGGATCTCGAGCTGGTTGATCATCGGGGCGATGCGGGCGCGCGAGAGAAGCGGCACGAGGTGGTGCGGCAGAAAGTTCGAGACGCCGATCGCGCGCACGACGCCCGCCTCGTAGAGATCTTCAAAGGCGCGCCAGGTTCCGGCGTTGCGGCTTTGCCAGAGAAGAGCGTCGCCGTGGGCCGACGGCCAGTGAATGAGAAGCGCGTCGAGGTAGCCCGTGCGGAATTCCGTGAGCAGGGTCTTCACCGCCTCGATCGTGTCTTCGTACGAGTGGTGCGTCACCCAGATTTTGGAGGTGAGGAAGAATGCCTCCCGAGGAATGCCGCAGTGAGCGATCGCTTCGCCGAGAAACGACGCGTTGTTGTAGATCTGTGCCGAGTCAAAAGACCGGTACCCCGCTTCGATCGCGGTCGTGAGAATGCGGTTCGCCTCTTCCGGGTTCGTGAGATGCCAGGTACCGAAACTCAGTCCCGGCAACCCCGTCCCGTTCTTGAGCGCAATGCCGCTGTGGGGATGATTGAGCACGATGAAGTTCCATTTGTTTTTCTCTTGGCGCAATGTTAGCAAAGCCGAAAACTTTGCGTTAGCGCAAAGGTGGAAAAGTTTTTCCAAACCTTCTGTCAGCGTAAGGCTACGCGTATAATGTCGACTTCCCCGAAATTTTTCGCTTTCCTTTCGGGGCGAATTGCCGCCGATCGGTCTTGACGGACCGCGGACGCGGGAAGGAAATTCTTTTGCCCGGAGAGTCGGGCCGCCCGTGAAAAGGAAGGCGAAGGACAAAACCTGCGCAGCGCAAGCGCGTTCAAGAAAGAGGCCGCAAGGCCCGATGCGGAGTTTGACAAATGGAGAATGACATTCTCACGTGGGCCCTCCTCGGAACGGGGGTGCTCGGTTTCGGTGCGGGCGCCGTCTGGCAGACGATTCGCAGAAAGCCCGCGAAGGCTCCGCGCCGCGTGGAGCGCGTGGCGGCCCGTGCGTCGAGCCCCGAAAAGCGTCCCGCGTCTCCCGAGCCCGTCCGCGCTCCCGAAGCGGGCGTTCTTCGTCCGACGACGTTGGCGGTCACGCCCGTGGCGGGCGACGTCACCGCGGCGGAACTCTTCCTGCAGCGCGCCCACGAGGGCGACCTTCCCTTTTATCGCGAGCTTGACGTCGATCCCCACGACCTCAAGGGCGTTTCGGCGCTCTTCTCCCGTTGTTCGACGCTGGAGTGGACGCCCGAGGACGACTGGGCGCACGACGTCTACACCGTGAGCTTCTCTCCGGTCGTCACGACCGCCTGGGCGGCGGGACACATGCCGCGCGTGAACGCCACGGCCATGGACCTGCAGATCATTGCGCTCGGCGACGCGGGCGTGCAGCTCGGCACTCCCATGGGCGTGGCCGACCACGAGTGGGGCGACGCCGGACGCATTCAGACGCTCTGGGAACTCATGAATCCCGCCGAGAGCGAACACGTCCTCGCGGGCGAACTCAAGGCGGAAATCGAAGAGATCGACCGGCGTCTTCCGAAGGTGAAGCTCATGACGACGGCGCTCGGCGGCCACGAGTGGAGCGAACGGCGCGACGAACTATTCGACTGCGCGCGCGACGCGAATCGTCTGGGCGCCGAAGAAGGGCGCGCCGTCGACCGCGTGGAGCGCCTCGAAGCGCTCGCGAAATTCATGCGCGCGAAAAACGACGAGATCGACCGTACGCTCGACGAACTCGCCGAAAACATGAAGACCGCCCGGGACGCGGACGAGGCGCTCACGAAGGCGATTCCGCTCGCCTACGAGCGGGAACTCTCGGTTCTTTTCCTTCGCGCCATCGCGCTCCTTCGCGTGATCGTGGGGGACGACTACTGCCACGGCATGCGCTGCTCGAATCACATTGCGCTCAACGTCAAGAAGTTCCCCGACATGCACCGGCTTCTCGATCGGGCGCGCAACCTCGCGCTCACCGCCCTTACGAACGAGAGCCGCCGCCTCAACGACGCCGAACTCAAGGCCTTGGGCGACGTCAAGAAGGACGCCGATCTCCTTGCGGCCGCTCACGACGAAGTCGTCGCGCGTCTCGAGAGGGACGTCGAACGCCTGCAGACGGCGATCGACCGCCACCTCATTTTGCAGGGGCGGCCCCGCCGCTTTGCGGTGCGCCTTGACGCACGGGGCAGACTGGAAGCCCTCCTCGTTTTGGAACATTGAGGCTTGGGCGCAACCTTGCTACACTTTTGCCACGAACCTTGGCGTCGCGGCGACCGAGGGGATTTGTCGTGCGCGGGGAAACGCTGAGTTTTGCGCGCCCGAAAGTTTCCCGTAAGCGAAGCGCCGTACGCTTTCATCGATAAAACGCCGCGGACGTTTTCCCTTCCGAAAATCTCCGCGGCCCCAACCGAAAGACACTCATGGTCAACATTCATCCGACTGCCCGTATTCACCCCACCGCGCTTGTCGACGAACGCGCGACGATCGGCCAAGACGTCGTCGTCGGGCCCTTTTGCTTCGTCGGCCCCGACGTGAAGATCGGAGACCGCACGGTGCTGCGCAGTCACGTGACGGTCGAAGGCCGCACGACGCTTGGCACCGACAACGTCGTCTATCCGGGCGCCGCCATCGGGTGCGAACCTCAGGACAAGAAGTACGCCGGGGAAGACACGGTTCTGATCGTCGGCGACCGAAACGTCATCCGCGAAAACTGCACGCTTTCGATCGGGACGGTGCAGGACGAAGGCGTCACCCGCGTGGGCAGCGACAACCTCTTCATGGCCAACGCCCACGTTGCGCACGACTGCCGCGTCGGCAACGGAACGATTCTCGCCAACAACGTGGCCTTGGCCGGTCACGTGACGCTCGAAGACTACGCCATCGTGGGCGGTCAGACGGGCGTGCATCAGTTCTGCCGCGTGGGCGCCCACGCGATGGTGGGGGGTGTCGCGGCGGTGACGCGCGACGTGCCGCCCTACGTCATCTGCGCGGGAAACCCCTGCGTGCCGCACGGGCTCAATCTCGTGGGACTTCGCCGCTCGGGCTTCAACGACGCCCAGATGCGGGCCCTTCGCCGCGCCTACGGTGCGCTCTATCGTGAAAATCTCACGGTGAAGGAGGCGCTCGAGAAAATCGATGCGCTCAAAACCGAATTTCCCGACGCGGCCGAAGTCCTGACGCACTTCGGCGACTTCGTCGCCGCAAGCACGCGCGGGCTGATCCGCTGACAAGAACGATTTCAACAACCCCTTTTCCAAGGACCGATTTATGGGAACCCATCATCCGACCCCGACCCCCGAACGAGAGGGCGCCGTGTGGCTTGCCGGCGAGGCAAGCGGCGACTTCATTGCAAGTCTGGTTCTTCCCGAAACGATTCGCCGCATGGACGGCGCCCCGCAGTACGGCGTGGGCGGCGAAAAGATGCGCGCCGCGGGCTTTCACGCCTGGCACGACATTCGGGAGCTTTCCGTTCGCGGCTACGTCGAGGTTCTTGCGCATCTGCCGCGCCTTTTGCGCCTGCGCTCGGAACTGGTCGAGCGCTTTGCCGCGTCGGACGCGCGCGTCTTCGTCGGGGTGGACGCGCCCGACTTCAACCTTGGAATCGAAGCGCGTCTTCGCCGCAAGGGCATTCCCACGGTCCACTTCGTGAGCCCGGCCATCTGGGCCTGGCGTCCCGAACGCATTCAGAAGATCCGCGAGGCGGTCGACCGCATGCTCCTCGTCTTCCCGTTTGAGGAGGCGATCTACAAGAATTCGGGCGTACGCACGACCTATGTCGGCCATCCGCTCGCAGGCGTCATTCCGATGAAGCCCGACACCGCCGGCGCGCGCAAGGCGCTCGGAATCGACGACGGCCTGCCCGTCGTCACGGTGATGCCGGGCTCCCGCCCCGATGAAATCGACGGGTGCTCGGACGCCTTCTTCGGGGCGGTCGAAAAGATCATGCACCGCGTGGGCGACATGCACGTGCTCGTCCCCGCCGCGAACGATCAGGCCCGCGCGAAGATCATCTTCAATTCCGGTCTTTTCCCGCGCGTGGCGTCCCGCATCCGGATCGCCGTGGGCGAAAGCCACCGCATGATCGAGGCGGCCGACGCGGTGCTTTGCGCTTCGGGAACGGCGGCGCTCGAGTGTGCGCTCTTCAAGAAGCCCCTCGTCGTGGGTTACAAGATGCCGGCTTTGACGGGCATGATCATGCAGAAGAAGGCCCTCATCCGTCACGTGTCGCTTCCGAACATCCTTTTGGGCGACAACGTCGTGCCGGAATTCCTGCAATATTTCTGCGAAGCCGACTGGATTTCCTACGCGCTCGAAGACGCGCTCACGAACGACGCCAAGCGCCGCGAACTCGAGGAGCGCTTCACGAAGATGCACGAAAGCCTCCTGGCGGACACGCCGGCCCTGGCGGCGGAAGTGATCTGCGACGCCGCGAAGCGCCGTCGCTGAGAACGCTTTCTTTGCACGAATCTTCGCTCGCTCCCGAAAGGCTCCTTTCGGTGGGCGGGCGTTTTCTTTTTTCCCGAATGAAGAAAAGCCAACCGACATCGGAGCCGTCGCTCTTTGACGAGGACTACGAAGCGCCCGTTTTCGACGGACTTCTTGCGGGCGTCGACGAAGCCGGACGCGGGCCGCTGGCCGGTCCCGTCTGTGCGGCCGCGGTGATTCTTGATCCCGCGCGTCCGATCGAAGGGCTCGCCGACTCGAAGAAGCTTTCCGCGAAAAAGCGCGAGGCGCTCGCCCCGCTTATCCGAGAACGCGCGCTCGCCTGGGCCGTCGCTTGGGCGGAACCCGAAGAAATCGACCGCATCAACATCCTGCGCGCCACGATGAACGCGATGAAACGAGCGGTCGAGGGCCTCGGAGTCAGGCCCGAATGCGTGTGGGTGGACGGCAACCGTCTTCCCGATCTGCCGTACCCCGCGGAAGCGATCGTGAAGGGGGACGCCAAGGTCCCCGCGATCTCCGCCGCTTCGATTCTCGCAAAGACCGCCCGAGACGCGAAGATGCGCGAATATGCGCGAGCGTATCCGGAATACGGTTTTGAGCGTCACGCGGGCTACGGCACGAAGGAACACGTGGCGGCGCTCGAACAGTACGGTCCGACGCCCATTCACCGCAAAACCTTCGAGCCCGTGAAGTCCCTTCTGCGCAAAGTCGGGGCGAAGGTCCGCGAGCCGCAATCCGACGACAACTGACGAGGCGAAAGCCGGAAGCATCATGACGAACATTCGAAACGACCGATCCGAAGTCCTCGAGAGCGACGCGAACCCCAACGTGAAGCGCTGGCGCCGTCTGGCGACGGATCCGCGATTCGTGAAGAAGGCCGCGGCGACCCTTCTGGAGGGCGCGCACCTGGCCGAGTGCTATTTCCACACGGGCCTGCCCGTCACGAACCTCCTCATGGCGGAAAGCGCCAACGCGGAAGCCCGCGCCTGGATCGAAACCTATGAAAAGGAAAGGGGGCTTCGCGCGCGCGTCGTCGCCGACCGCCTCTGGCAGACCCTTTCGCCCGTCGAACACGGCGTGGGGATCATGCTCGAAGTGCCCGTTCCAAAGACCGGGGCGGTCGACTACGCCCGAGAGGACGTGCTCTATCTCGACGGCGTGCAGGACGCCGGGAACGTAGGCACCCTCATTCGAACGGCCGTGGCGGCGGGTTTCCGCACGATCGCTGGATCGCCCAAGACCGCGGGCTTCTGGGCGCCCAAGGTGATGCGTGCGGGCATGGGAGCGCATTTCGGAGCGAAACTCCTGGAAAACTGTCCGATCGACGTTTTCGCCGAACGCTACGAAGGAACGATTCTCGCCGCGGACGCCCGCGGCGGCGAAGACCTCTTTGCGGCAGCCGATTACGCGCGCGGCCCGGTCTGCTGGATTCTCGGCGCGGAAGGCCCGGGCGTGTCGTCGGAAGCCCTCGCGAAAACCGATCGGCGGTTCTATATTCCGATCGAAGAAGCCTGCGAAAGCCTCAACGTGGGTGCGGCCGCGGCCGTGTGTCTCTTTGACGCGCGGCGCCGTCGCCAAGCCCGCCGTTGACCGCGCGCAGTGGCAGGAACATCATCATTTCAAAGGAGAGAACCATGTTGGGATTCCAATACGCGAACACGACGCGCCTCTTTTTCGGGCGTGAAGCGGAAAAGGCGCTCGTCGCCCGACTCGCCGACGACCTCGGGCACGAGGGCGACGTCCTCGTCGTCTACGGCGGGGGCTCCGTCGTCCGTTCGGGGTTGCTTCCCCGCGTGACGGCGGCCCTCGGAGAGGCCGGCATCACGGTGCACGAAGAGGGCGGCGTCGTTCCGAATCCGCAGATCGGGCTCGTTCGCACGTGGATTGCAAAGTACGCCGACAAGAAACCCCGGGCGATCCTCGCCGTGGGCGGCGGATCGGTGATCGACAGCGCCAAGGCGGCCGCCGTAGGATTCGAAGCCGACTGCGACGTCTGGGACTTTTTTGCAGGGAAAGCTGCGGTTGCGAAGGCTTTGCCCGTCTACACGATTCTCACGCTTCCCGCCGCAGGGTCGGAGCAGTCGATCCGCGCGGTTCTCTCGAACGAAGAGGGGATGAAAACGGGGATCGGCGTCGAAGCGATCCGCCCGAAGGCCTCGGCCGTGAATCCCGAACTCTTCTTCACGCTTCCCCGCTGGCAGATCGGTGCGGGCGTCACCGACATGATCTCCCACATCATGGAGCGCTACTTCACGAATACGGAACACTGCGAGTACGTCGACGCACAGGCCGAAGCCGCCATGCGCACGGCCGTCGACTTCGGACCGAAGGTCGTGGCGAATCCCTCCGACTGGGACGCCTGGTGTCAGATCGCCATGGTGGGTACGTACGCCCACAACGGCTACTTCGGACTCGGCCGTGAAGAGGACTGGGCCTGCCACGGGATCGAACACGAGCTCTCGGGCTGGAACGGCGAAGTGACCCACGGTGCGGGGCTCGCCGTCATCATTCCTTCCTGGATGGCCTTTGTTGCCAAGACCCGTCCCGCCCGCGTCGAAGACTTTGCGCTTCGCGTGATGCGCGTCGAGAAGGGCGCAACGCAGGAAGAAACCGTCGCACGCGGGATTGAAGCCCTCAAGACCTTCTACCGCACGCTCGGCATGCCCGTGACGCTTGCGGAACTGAAGGTTCCCGAGGCCCCGATTGAAAAGCTCGCGAAGGGCGCCGTCAGAAAGGGGTTCCTCGGCAAGTACGTGCCGCTCGACGAAGCGGCCGTGAAGACGATTCTCGAGAACGCCCGCTGAAAAAGCGCAGGATCCTCGAGTCGGCGCCGGGGTGCGCCATGGAAAAAGAGGACCGGCTCCGGGGACGGAGCGTCGGTCCTCTTTTTTTTTCCTCGGACGGTTCTCCTGCGGAGGCCCGCCCGAAGAAAACAACTCAACGCGAGGCGAAGCGGTGAATCGCTCCGGATTCGTACAGCCGCGCTTCACGATCCTCCGACTCGGTCTTGCGCGGCGCGGCATAAAGCCACGAGGGCGCGGGCATTCGGCGGCTGACTTCCGCCATTGCCTCGTCCGATCGAAGGAGCGCTTCCGCCTCATCCGAGAGATGCCAAAGCACGATCGTGCGGTGCACGTCGTAGAAGGCGGTTCCCTGCGCGCCACGAACGAGCCAGTCGGGTTCCGTCGACGCGGCCCGGTCCGTGAGAGCGGCGCGCAAAAGAATGCGGCAGGTCGACTTCTCCGGAGAGGAGGACTTCGGGCAGCCGAGCGAGTCGTTCGCAAGCGCGACCGCGGCTCGCTCGAGGGTTTCGTCCTGCTGCGAGGTTTCTCGCTCTTCCCGAAGCACCGTGGCTTCGAACCCCGCGCGGCGGGCCGTGTCGGCGAAGGCTTCGGCCGTCAGGCGCAGAGACTGTTCGACGGCTTCCGAGGCGTTTGCGGCGTCCGAATTCGCTACGAGGGCGAACCAGTGGTCGAACGCTTCAAAGGCGGTGGTGTCGGGCTTCCACCCCAAGTTCATGAAGTCGAGCCCGAGGCTCGTCGAGAAGGGGCCTTTGGAGGCTTCGGCCAGGGTCTTCCCCTGAAGCGGACTGTTGGCGAGAATCGTGGTGCCGATGTTTCGCATCCAGTGCGTTTCCGCGGCGGCGGCCTTGCGTTGTTCGGCCGCCGTCATGTCGTCGGAGAACCGCAGAATGCCGAAGCGCGCGCCGACGTTTGCGGCGTAGGAGCGCTCCGGGAGATAGCGGGAGACGTCCTGCGGAGAGGAGGAGGGAAGGTCGGTCGACGTGGCGCAACCGGCAAGAAAGGCCGCGCAGAGCGACGCAGGCAAAAGAAGGTACGGGCGCATCATTTCTTTTTGTGAAGATATTGAAGACGAGATGAGTCTAGGGTAAGCGAGTACGTGTTTACCCTTTGTTTAACAAGAGAAATTGAAACAAAATGTATCTGATCGGAAGGGGGAATTCGGAGGGACGGCGGGGAAATGCGACAAAAAAACGAAACCCGCCGAAGAGGCGGGCTGTCGGACGCTGCGGTCGGCGTCCGGCCGTGTTCCGGGCCGGACGCAGGGCTTTCAATGAAGGAACACCGTGCCCGAATCGTCTCCGACGGGACGGGCGTTTTTCGGCGCATGGACGGCGAGGGCGGGCTTCGTCAGCGTGACGGGAGGCAGCGGCGCCACGGCCGTTGATCCGTACTTCTTGCGAAGAGCGTCGATCGGTCCGAATTCGATCGCCCGCTGCGTGCAGGATTCGACGCAGACGGGGGAGAGTCCCTTTTCGAGGCGATCGAGACAGCCGTCGCACTTGAGCATCTTCTTGGCCTTCACGTCGAGCTGCGGCGCTCCATAGGGGCAGGTCGAGGCCCAGACTTTAGAGCTAATTGATAGACTTCCTTTGTTTCCTCGCTAGAGAGACAAGGTCTTTATGCGATTATCGAACTATCGATTTTTGTAGGTAGCTACTTCATAGGTAATTTGAGACGAAGTTTTTTGCGAATAGTCGAAGCAGTCTCCACTGCATTGAGTGGTTCCATACCGCAGACGACGAGGATTTCGTCGCAGAGCTCAGACAGGCTTTCTTTTCTCCACTCTCGTCCCTGGCAGTCGCTGCTTCGACCTCGAGGTTGCCGCAGGTGTAGACGTGACTGTTGGCTTTCTTCAGGCCGCTCACGTGCTGTATTTTCATAGACTCCAATGCCTCAACGATCTCGGCGGCTGACAAAGTTAATCCCTTCTCCTGCAATCGTTTTGTAAAAACCTTCTGGAGTTCGCCGTTGAGCCAGGAAGGGACCGAACGTGTACTGCGCCACAAGGGGACGAGCCTATCCAAGCAACAGCGGCTCATTTGTTTTTCTACCCCTTTGAATCTCTAAAGAGGTAAGATAGTAAGCAAATAGGTATGTATTGATGGAATTTTGCTTATATCGGAGGTTCTATGACCGATCTCGCAAGTCTCAACCTGAAAGTGTCTCCGGACTTTAAAGCCGAATTTACGAAAACCGCAGAAGCACTGGGCATGCCCGCTTCTACCGCGCTCAAAGTTCTGGCAATGCGTTTTGTAATGGAAGGTGGGTTTCCGTTTGATGTTCGAATTCCAAAGCCTTCCCTGAACTGGAACGACCCAAGAATCATTCACACTTATCAGCGCGATGGCAAGACGATGATGCCACCCTCGTGGCGGGACGATGACGATGACGAATAATGCGCATCTTCCTCAGCCCTATGACGTCTGGCGGCTCGCTTTCTACTTTGAGGACAAGCCGGATGTCGTAAAAGAACGTCCGGTTGTAGTGCTGAATTGCAACAGCAAAACAGGCCAGGTTCTCATCGCGGGTGCAAAAGTCACAAGCCATGCACCACGTCCAGATTTCCCTGGCGAGGTGCAGCTGAAAAACTGGATGCAGGCCGGCTTGCAGAAGCCGTCCGTCGTTCGATGCTCCAAAATCGCGCAGTTCAGCCTAAGTGCCTTTGAAGGCCAGATCTGTTACGGTCGACTGACGGCGGAAGACCGATACGCCGTATACCTTGCGTTGAAGGATTTGGGTTTTTTGGCTCCCGAACCAGAGCCGTAAACGTAATGCGTCAGGTGCCTGAGACCGACATCGCGTAGCGCGTCGGCCTCTTGTCCCCACGGATTCGCAACGAATGGAAGTCTTTGACGCGCAACACGTCTCTGAGCGATCCTGCGGGCTCCAATGCGAAGAGAATCTCTTCGATTCTCTCCGTACGGCCGGGGAGGATTCCCGTAACTTGAGCGTCTCCTCGATAAATTTCGCGGTGTTCTCCAGGGCGTGTTCGCCTGCTTGCCGTGACTTCATGTACAGTTTGTAGTCCTCCGCGTACCGACAGAAGCCGATTCCGTTCCAGAATTCCTTTCAAATCTACCAGGGCGGTCCAACCCGGAATTCATGGTAATTATTCGCTCTCACTTCAAGTGAGTCTGGCCCCGGACGGTATAACTTC
>OOBI01000177.1_pt1 | contig 72878 bp, 59 predicted proteins | sample 1671081 | NCBI WGS metagenome assembly OOBI01 (sample SAMN06348120, study PRJEB24527) | human gut metagenome | biome: human gut; feature: ankylosing spondylitis patient; material: feces | host: Homo sapiens | place: China | collected 2015-10 | reverse complement strand
TCTTATACCCTGCCAAGGGCTACGGGGATTTGATAGCATTTCTTTACTAACTCTCTATTTACATCTCTGTGCTGATAGTACCACTTGTAAAGTCTTGTCGGAATCGGTATAATATAGATAGATTGGGAGGTAAAAATATGCTGCTTACATTAGTACCGCTTTTTGATGAAAATATGGCCGTTTGTGCCTACTCCTTTTTTACCCAGAGGGAGAATTTCCTGTTGAATCCTCTGTTGCTTGGAACCGCACAGTTCGACGGGGCATCCCAGATCACGGGTCTGGAACTGATCCAGAAAATGGGTATTGATACCTTGTCTCAGGGAAAAGAAATCTTCGTACCGATCAGCAATATCTCGATTTTTGCGGATATTCCGGAGCAGTGCGATGCACCTCATGAAAAAATCGTACTTTTGATCGATAATACCATTCCGCCGATTGAAATGTATGTCAATCGTCTGAAGGAATTGAAACAGCAAGGCTATAAACTTGCCATTCGCAAGCTTGCGGTCAGTGATTTTGAAAATTACAGAGAAGTCCTGAAGCTGATGGATTATGTTCTTCTGAATAATCGTAAAATCGCCATTGACAAAGCCAAGATTTATTTCGGAAAATTATTCCCGAATATCAGTCTGTGTGCCGGTAATATTGATACCATGGAGGACTTCGAGAGACTGAAGGAGACCGGCGGATATCGTTTCTATGAGGGTAAGTTCTATCGAGTTCCCATTACGAAGGGACAGACGGATGTGGCACCCTTGAAGGGTAACTATATTGACCTGCTGAATATTGTGAACAGCCCGGATTTTGAACTCACGACAGCGGCGGATATCATCAGCCGTGATACCGCACTTACGATCGATCTGCTGAAAATGGTTCAGCCACTGGCTGTAAATTCGGAGATTACATCTATCCGTCATGCGGCTGCCATGCTGGGACAGCGGGAACTGAAAAAGTGGATCAACACGGCAGTAGCCAATGCTTTGTATGCGGATAAGCCGAATGAGGTTACCAGACTTTCTCTGCTTCGTGCGAAATTTGCCGAGAATCTGGCGGAAGCGTTTGGCCTGAAGGCGCAGAAGGATGAATTGTTCCTGATGGGATTGTTCTCCGTGCTGGATGTGATCCTCGAGAAACCCATGGCAGAGGCTTTGAAGGTGGTCCATGTGGCTGGCGAGATCAGCAATGCACTGATCTACCGCATCGGCGTACTGGCACCGGTGTACGATTTTATGCTGCAGTATGAGACAGCCAACTGGGCGGAGGTATCCCGCCTGATGCTATTAAAGAATATTGATATGAATACAGTATATGAAGCCTATACATCGGCGTTGAAGTGGTATCGCACCGTACGTTGATTGTATTAAAAAATGTACTTGTATTTTGTATACATTTATGTTATTTTCTTCAAGAACTTGTAATTATATCCTCCATAAAAGGGGAGGAATAGTAGCAAAGGCGCAAAAAGCGCGGAAAGGAAATTTCATATGAAAAAAAACAAGACACTTGAGATGGTACAATTGGCCGTACTCATCGCGATCATGCTGATTCTGGCATTTACCCCGCTTGGGTATCTGCGCATCGGACCGTTAGCAATCTCCCTGATGACCATTCCCGTAGTCATCGGTGCAATGATCCTGGGACCCGCAGGCGGAGCCGTTCTGGGACTGGTATTTGGACTTACCAGCTTTTACCAGTGCTTTGCAGGAGATCCTTTTGGAGCAGCTTTGGTAGCAATGAATCCGTTTTTCACTTTCCTGGTATGCATCCCTACCAGAACTCTGATGGGATGGCTGTCCGGTGTGATCTTCAAGGCACTGTGGAAGATCGACAAGACGAAGACCGTAACTTACTTCGTGACCGGTCTGCTGGGAGCATTTATGAACACCCTGTTCTTCATGTCCACTTTGATGATCTGCTTCGGTCATACCGAATATCTGCAGAGCATGAATGCAACCGGAGCGAATCTGTTTATGTTCGCCGTAGCATTCTGTGGTATCAACGGAGCACTGGAGATGCCCATGAGCTGTGTAGTAGGTGGTGGCGTTGCGAAGGCAGTCAGCGTAGCACTGAAGAAGAATGCAGCGATCGAAGAGCAGTAATCGAATCTGAGATTTACAGGAATGAAAAATAAATAGCAAAGAAGATAAGACCCCCGGGAGAATGGCGAGACGTCATAGCCCGGGGGTTGTTATATAAAATAATAAGAAAATGATTCAGAGGGTATTCGAACTGCTTCGTTAGGGAAAAATGTCTGATGCGTTCCATCCCAAAATGCAGGTACTTGACAATTGACGAGGCTGTAGAATGGTTAGCCGGGACTACAAGGTCTCCCACATTTTCCGCAGAGCTTCAGCCGTGGCACCGACATTGCCCTGGATCATGGGAGCGGATCCGCCGCCTTTGGCCTGAAGTTCCTGCCGCATACGGGTCGCCAGTTCCTGACAGTTACAGGAGGAACTGCCCACGATAAAGCGGTAGCCGTTTGCATCGTCTCCGGCAAAGATGCCGCAGTAGCCGGAATATTTTTCGGTCAGGGAATTGACGGCATTACGCAGGGCAATGGCATCCAGTTCGCCGACGAAGAGAAGCACGTGACAGGTCTCTTCCGGGGAGAGCAGTGCATTCATCTGTACCTTCAGAAGTTCCGCCTGCAAAGCATTGGCGCGTTCTTTTTGCTGGCGTGCATCCTCTTTGACCCGGACAACGGCATCGGCCACTTCCGGCTGCTTTGCGGACAGCAGAGAGGAGATGGCCCAGACGGAATCCTGTTTTTCGGTATAGTCGGCCAGAGCACGGCCGCCACAGAGAATATTGATACGGACACCGCCTCTGTGGCTCTGGACATTCACGATCTTGATGAGACCGATCTGACCGGTAGTATCCACATGGGGAGCACAGCAGGCGCACAGATCCACGCCAGGGATCTCCACGATGCGGACATTTTCCGTGAGAGCCAGCTTACTGCGATAATTTAAGTTCACCAGTTCTTCGGAGGAGGGCCAGCTGATGTTGACCGGAAGATTTTTCCAGACGTAAGCGTTGGCTTCCTGTTCGATAAGGCGCAGTTGTTCCAGAGAGACTTCCCCGTTCATATCCAGTGTCACTTCTCTGTCACTTAAATGAAAACCCACATTTTCCAGACCGAAATGGGAATGCAGCAAGCCGGAGATCATATGCTCCCCGGAGTGCTGCTGCATGAAATCAAACCGGCGGTTCCAGTCCACATGACCGGTGACTTCAGTGCCTGTGGGAAGCTCACAGGTCATTTTATGATACAGGATGCCCTGCTTAATGCTGACATCCAGTACTTCCTGACCGTTTAAGGTGCCTTTATCGGCGGACTGGCCGCCCTCTTCCGGGAAAAATGCGGAAGCATCCAGAACGATCAGATAATATCCTTCTTCTTTGGCAGGAACACATTCGGTCACCACGGCGGTAAAATCCGTCTGATGTACATCTTCATAATATATTTTACGTGTGCCAAGGGAATTCATTTGTGCATTGCTGATACGATCCATAGATGCCTGTCCAATCTGCTGTAGGAAAACAGCGTTTTGTGATAATTGAAAAATAGAAAATACATATCTATTCTATATCAGACCCGGTGGAAAAAGCAATGGAAAATGTAAGCTTTTACACAGCTTTGTCAGATTCTCCAAGGAGTATCGGGATTGCGTAATTGTTTTTTGTAGGTTTTTACGCAGACAGGGTCTATTGCGACGCATTTTTTTTTATGATATAATAAATCGATTAAGCAGTAGAGAAACACACTGGAAATACAAACGTCGCAAAAAGCGGCAGAATGTGAGGAAAGAATGAAGGCATTTTTGATTTTGGAAGATGGAACGGTGTTCGAAGGAACGCACATCGGTGCAGACAAAGAGATCATCAGTGAAATCGTATTTAACACATCCATGGCCGGATATCTGGAGGTCCTGACGGATCCGTCCTATGCAGGACAGGCTGTATGCATGACTTACCCCCTGATCGGTAACTATGGCATATGTAGGGATGACTGCGAGTCAGAGAGACCCTGGCCGGATGGATTCATCGTCAGAGAGCTTTCACGTATTCCCAGCAACTTCCGCTGTGACTGCACAATACAGGAATACTTAGAGGAGAACGGTGTGCCCGGTATCGCCGGAATCGATACCCGTGCGCTGACCAAGATCCTGCGTGAGAAGGGTACCATGAACGGTATGATCACCACCAACGAAGCCTATGACCTGAACGAAGTGCTTCCGAAGCTGAAAGCATATACCACAGGCAAGGTCGTGGAAAAGGTGACCTGCAAGGAGAAGTATGTAGTGAATCCCACCACGGATCTGGCACAGAACGGCCCTCTGTCCGGTGCAGCGCGTTTTGATAAAGAAGCTTATGAAAAGGGTGTCAGAGAGCCCAAGCCAGCACTGGTAACGGAGCTGTCCGGACAGGGACTAAAGGTAGCTCTGTTAGACCTGGGAGCCAAGAGAAATATCGCCAGATCCCTGGCAGAGAGAGGCTGTGAGGTGACCGTATACCCCGCTGGAACTCCCGCACAGGAGATCATTGATGATAATCCCGACGGTATCATGTTAAGTAACGGACCGGGAGACCCCAAGGAGTGTACCGGTGTGATCGCCGAGATCAAAAAGTTATACGATACCGAGATTCCTATTTTCGCAATCTGTCTGGGACATCAGCTGATGGCTCTGGCTACCGGCGCAGATACCCACAAAATGAAATATGGACACAGAGGAGGCAACCATCCGGTAAAGGATCTGATGACCGGAAGAGTATATATTTCTTCTCAGAACCATGGATATGTGGTAGATACCGACAAGCTGGATCCTTCCGTAGCGGTTCCCGCATTTATCAATGTCAACGACGGTACCAACGAGGGTCTGTCCTACACCGGCAAGAACATTTTCACCGTACAGTTCCACCCGGAAGCATGTCCGGGACCCCAGGACTCCGGTTACCTGTTTGACCGGTTCATTCATATGATGAGAGGAGAGAACTAAGATGCCCAAGAATCCTAATGTAAAACGAGTAATGGTAATCGGCTCCGGTCCTATTGTCATCGGACAGGCAGCGGAATTCGACTATGCAGGTACCCAGGCCTGCCGTTCCCTGAAGGAAGAGGGAGTAGAGGTAATCCTGGTGAACTCCAACCCTGCGACCATCATGACTGATAAAGATATCGCAGATAAGGTATATATCGAGCCCCTGAACGTAAAGGTTCTGGAGCAGATCATTGAAAAGGAAAAGCCCGACAGCATCCTTCCCACTCTGGGAGGACAGGCTGGTCTGAACCTCGGTATGGAGCTGGAGGAGTCCGGTTTCCTGGCTGCTCATAATGTAAAGCTGTTAGGTACTACCGCAGCTACCATTCGTAACGCCGAAGGACGTCAGGAGTTCAAAGACCTGATGGAGCGCATCGGTGAGCCCTGTGCAGCATCCAGGGTCGTTGAAAATGTGGAAGACGGTGTGGAATTCACCAATACCATCGGCTATCCGGTCGTACTGCGTCCCGCTTATACCCTGGGAGGTTCCGGTGGCGGTATCGCTCACAATCAGGTAGAACTGGAAGAGATCCTGGAGAACGGTTTACGTCTGTCCCGTGTGGGTCAGGTACTGGTAGAGCGTTGTATTGCAGGCTGGAAAGAGATCGAGTACGAGGTAATGCGTGACAGCGCAGGCAACTGCATCACCGTATGTAACATGGAGAACATCGATCCCGTCGGCGTGCATACCGGAGACAGTATCGTAGTAGCTCCTTCCCAGACCCTGAGCGACAAGGAGTACCAGATGTTACGTACTTCCGCTCTGAAGATCATCAACGAACTGCAGATCACCGGTGGATGTAACGTACAGTTTGCACTGCATCCCACCAGCTTTGAATATTGTGTTATCGAGGTTAACCCCCGTGTCAGCCGTTCTTCCGCACTGGCAAGTAAGGCGACCGGTTATCCTATCGCAAAGGTAGCAGCGAAGATCGCACTGGGCTTTACCCTGGATGAGATCAAGAACGCCATCACCCACAAGACCTATGCCAGCTTCGAGCCGACACTGGACTACTGTGTCGTGAAGATTCCCAGACTGCCTTTTGATAAATTTATCACTGCAAAACGTACTCTGACCACCCAGATGAAAGCAACCGGTGAGGTTATGAGTATCTGCAATAACTTCGAGGGAGCACTGATGAAGGCTATCCGTTCCCTGGAGCAGCATGTGGACTGCCTGCGCAGCTATGATTTCAGCGCTTTGTCTGTGGAGGAACTGTTAGAGCGTCTGAAGATCGTGGATGACCAGCGTATTTATGTCATTGCGGAAGCTATCCGTAAGGGCATCAGCTACGAGCAGATCCACGACATTACCAAGATCGACCTGTGGTTCATCGACAAGATTGCCATTCTGACCGAGATGGAGCATGCGCTGGAGACACAGCCGTTGACGGTTGATCTGTTGAAGGAAGCCAAGAGAATCGAGTTCCCGGATAACGTGATCGCAAGACTGACCGGCAAGACCGAGGAAGAGATCAAGAAGATGCGTTATGACAACGGCATTAAGGCTGTCTACAAGATGGTAGACACCTGTGCTGCAGAGTTCGCAGCTTCCACTCCTTATTACTATTCCGTATTTGGCGGCGAGTGCGAAGCCAAGGAGACCACCGGACGCAAGAAAGTCCTGGTACTGGGTTCCGGTCCTATCCGTATCGGACAGGGTATCGAGTTCGACTATTGTTCCGTACATGCTACCTGGGCATTCTCCAAGGCAGGCTATGAGACCATTATCATCAATAATAACCCGGAGACCGTAAGTACCGACTTCGATATTGCGGACAAGCTGTATTTCGAGCCTTTGACTCCGGAAGATGTGGAATCTATCGTAAATATTGAGCATCCCGATGGTGCTGTGGTACAGTTCGGCGGACAGACCGCTATCAAGCTGACTGAGAGCCTGATGAAGATGGGCGTGCCTATCTTAGGTACCAAGGCGGAGGATGTAGATGCCGCTGAGGACAGAGAACTGTTCGACAAGATTCTGGAAGAGACCGGGATTCCCCGTGCAGCCGGCGGCACTGTATACACCGCAGAGGAAGCTAAGGCGGTTGCTAACAGACTGGGCTATCCCGTACTGGTGCGTCCTTCCTATGTATTGGGCGGACAGGGCATGCAGATCGCTATCTCCGATGAAGAGATCGAAGAATTCATGGAGATCATCAACCGTATCGCACAGGATCACCCGATCCTGGTAGATAAGTATTTACAGGGTAAGGAGATCGAGGTCGATGCTGTATGCGACGGTACCGATATCCTGATCCCCGGTATCATGGAGCATATCGAGAGAACCGGTATCCACTCCGGAGACAGTATCTCCGTATATCCGGCTCCGACTATTGATAAAGTAGTAAAAGAGAAGATCGCAGAGTACACCAGAAGGCTGGCAAAGGCACTGCATGTCAAGGGACTGATCAATATCCAGTTCATTGCCATCGGTGACGAGGTATATGTCATTGAGGTTAACCCCCGCTCTTCCCGTACCGTACCTTATATCAGTAAGGTAACCGGTATTCCTATCGTGGATCTGGCGACCGAAGTGATCATCGGCAAGACCATCCGTGAGCTTGGCTACGAGCCCGGCTTACAGCCTGAGGCAGAGTATTTTGCCATCAAGATGCCCGTGTTCTCCTTCGAGAAGATCCGCGGTGCCGAGATCAGCTTAGGACCGGAGATGAAGTCTACCGGTGAGTGTCTGGGTATCGCCAAGACCTTCAATGAGGCTCTGTACAAGGCATTCCTGGGAGCAGGTGTAGAACTGCCCAAGTACAAGAACATGATCATCACCGTGAAGGATGCGGATAAGGGTGAAGCCATTGAAGTCGGAAGACGCTTCGAAAAGCTGGGATACACCATTTATGCTACCAGAAGTACCGCAGCTGCTCTGAATGAAGCAGGTGTGAAAGCAAGAAAGGTCAACAAGATCTCTCAGGAATCCCCGACCGTTATGGACCTGATCCTGGGACACAAGATCGACCTTGTCATCGATACCCCGACCCAGGGCCGCGACAAGACCAGAGACGGTTTCCTGATCCGCCGTACCGCTATCGAGACCGGTATCTACTGCATCACTGCAATGGACACCGCCAATGCTCTCGTGACCAGCATGGAGCATATGAACGATTGTAAGGAACTGACGCTGGTGGATATTGCACAACTGTAAGATATAAAATGGATAAGAACAGTGGAGTCGCGAAAGTTGCTCCACTGTTTGTGTTTGTGACAAAAACAAAGTGTTGACAAATGTCCGCGAAAGGAATAAAATACAAACAGTTAAAGACATAAAGGCTGTGAAGAGAAGAGTAGGAGAAGAGATACGTCGCAGAGAGTCCCGGCAGGTGGGAAGGGATATGGAAGGCTTCTTTGAACATGGTCTCGGAGCTTTGCACCGACTTCGTATTCGGACAGGATATCCGGCAGATACGGACAGGCTGCAACGAGAGTACCCGTTATCGTACCTGACTATCGATGAGCGTTTGTTTGTCCGTAGTTGCAGAGGCCTGATCCCGTGAGAGATGGGCGAATTAAGGTGGTACCGCGGAAGAATGTTCCGCCCTTAAATTTTAATTTAAGGGCGGTTTTTTATTATGTCAAAAAGAGAAGAACTGATCAGAGAATATTGCAGACAGGTAAATGAAAGCCTGCATTTTATACAAAAATACATGGAAGGGATCGTTCCCGCTGGCCGATGCAGCGAAGAACTGTATTGGGAGACCAAGAAGATCAGTGAGGAACTGCAGAAGAGCAATCATGAACAGACCGCATTGATCCGGGCCTATCTGCGGGAGGCGGCACAACTGTACGTAGAGGGGGAGCCCTGGAAAACCCGCATTACGGACCGAAGACTTTGCCGTAATACGATCCTGAATCATTTACAGATGCTGGCGAATGTCAGCTTCTGGCTGAGAGAACAGGGAGAGCCACTGGCAGAGGAAGTCTGTGGATGGCTGTTAGCCCAGGAGACAGCGGATGTGCAGAAAGTTAGATCCGGACAAAGTCTGGAAGTTGCCAGAGAGATCTATCCGGCCGTGCAGAGAAAGAGAGCATAGGAGCGGTCGGCTGTAAAAGCACAAATTTGAAAATAAAATCCGTGGGGACAGCATATACTAGGCGTATGGTAAATATTGTATGATCGTAAGCCTGTATCCCGCAGGCGGATTGGAGTCTCATGTTAGAAGAACATTATCCTTTTGTTGCGCAGCCTCTTCCCTACGAATATGATGCCCTGCTTCCGGTATTAGATGAGGAAACACTTCATTTTCATCACGACAAGCATTATCAGACCTATGTGGATAAGCTGAATGCCACCCTTGCCGATTATCCGCAGTTACAGCAGATGTCCTTGACGGAACTGCTCACTTCGGAGGATAATATACTTGCGTCCCTGCCGGAGGAAGCCCGGAAAAGCATTCACAATAACGGTGGCGGTGTATATAATCATCAGCTGTATTTTGACAGTATGCGAAGCCCGGCAGGACAGGAGCCCTGTGGAGCTCTGGAGGAGGCGCTGGTCCGGGATTTTGGATCGGTGAGACAATGGAAAGAACAGATGTCACAGGCAGCCACGGGGGTATTTGGCTCTGGATGGGCATGGCTTGTGAGTGACCAGGACGGTACTCTGATGGTCCTTACTACAGCGAATCAGGATGTCCCGGATTTGAAATTGTATACCTCCATATTTCCCATAGATGTGTGGGAGCATGCCTATTATTTACAGTATCAGAACCGCAGGCCGGATTACGTGGAAGGATGGCATAAGCTGATCCACTGGAAAAAAGCGGGACGACGTTACGAACAGGTACTTTGCAGACTGGAAAGAGCGGCCGGGGAAGCGGAAAAATTGCAAAATGACAGCCGCACAACAGAAGCGAACGACAGATAGTGTGCAACGTGCGGAACAGAAGAACAGAAAGAGGAAAATGACTATGGAGAACAGACCGATCATAAAAAAGGAACAGGTAGAGACCGTCTACGACAGCAGATTTATCAAGGTATTTGATCTGCAATATGAGCCGGGAAAACATTATTTTGATGCTACCAGAAGAGCCAAAGATAATCTGGCAGCGGTAAAGAGCGACGAAGAATTCAGACAGATGCTGCCGGATGCAGTCAGCTGCGTTGTGATCCTGAAGATCAGAGGACAAGAACCGAGACTTTGCTTAAGCCGTGAGTATCGTTACCCGGCAGGACATTTTCTGCTGAGCGTTCCGGCAGGACTTTTAGACCCGGAGGATGCAACGGAAGAAAATCCCGTATTCCATGCGGCAGCCCGGGAGCTTCGGGAAGAGACCGGCATCACACTGGAAGAGAGCGACAGCATCCGTCTGGTGAATCCGCTGGTATTCAGTACCCCCGGTATGACGGATGAGAGCAATGCACTGGTGCAGATCATATTGAACCGTGAAGAGATGCCGAAGGTAAGTCAGGAAGGCGCCGTTGGAACGGAATGTTTTGATGGTTTTCTGCTGCTGACCAAAGAAGAAGCACAGAAAATCTTAAAAGACGGCGTGGATGACCAGGGATTTTTTTACCCGTTATATACCTGGGCGGCATTGATGTGCTTTGCGACGGGAATGTGGAAATAATTTTTGAATAAATAAGACGATGAACGAAAAGCGTGTGGAGAGATCTGCACGCTTTTTTGAAATTTGTAACAAATAGCGAAAAATTCTTCGTTATGATTAACAAAGAGGAAGGTTGCCGTTCGCTCAATTGATTTTCCAATTGCTCAATTGTATAAGATGTCATTATATTGTATAATGATGTCATTATCAAGTACAATTAAGAAGCAAAGACATCATGCAGAAAGAGCAATTTGGTATATTGCTTACGACTTTAAGAAAGAAAAACGGAATCAGCCAGAAAGAGATGGCGGAGTGGTTGTCGGTCTCTGTTTCGGCGGTAAGCAAATGGGAACATGGAAAGAATCTTCCGGATATGACGATGCTTGGCAGCATTGCGGAAATCCTTCAGGCATCCTGTGATGAATTGCTGAATCCGGAAAAGACATTGGAGAGATTAGCGAATCCAGAACCGCAGAAAGGAGAGACAGAGGAAACGGATATGAAGGGATATACATTCCTGAATGTAGAATGAAAGGAGCAGCTATGAAGAAAATTTTTTCAAATTACTACAAAATTATTTTGTCGGTTGTGATCCTGATTGTCCTGGTGGCACTGAAGGAGAATTACAAAACTTCTTTTGATGAAATGAGCGGAGTCCGGACGGTGGTACGCATGCTGCTCTACACGGCATGGGGATTCCTGCTGGCAACAAAGACCAGACGGGACAAAGCAAAAGCTGTGGAATATGTTGCTTTTGCTGTTGTCTGTGTGGCTGCGCTTAATCTGCTAATTCCCATCTGGAAATTTCAGATAGCGTTTTATGCTTTTGTCGCAGGTGTTCCGGGACTTTATTTTATGGTATTTATCCTGACCGGAATGTTAGGCGGTTATATATGGGGACCGGTTGATAAAACGGACCGTAAATAGTGCCGGATATATCAGGAGCATTGATCCGATGGCAGAAGATATTGCCCAGGGTGTAGAGATAGCAACAGCAGAGTAGAATGGCGGAGGTGTCTATGGGTAAAAAACTGATTAAGTGTCTGATGATTTTAACAATAGTATGGGCAATGACCGGTTGTGGAAAGCAGGAGATGATCCGCTGTGAGTATACAAATGAGGCAGCAGGGTACACCTTAAGCATAGACAGACCGTTAGAGTGGACGGCAAAGCTCCAGGAAGGGTGGCTGGCAACCGAGACAGAGGAAGCCAGTCCCGACGAGGGAATCCGGATTTATACGGATAACAAATACAAAATCGTAGATGAAGTCGAGATGGATTAGTGATTGCTTTGAAAAATAAATATTGACATATATAGATAGCCGATATATATTATAGACAACGATATATATCGGCTATCTATATAAGGAGGACAAAAAATGGCTGTGGACAAATCACTGATGTCGGGAAGTATGACGATGCTTTTGCTCAGATTACTGGCGGAGAAGGATATGTACGGATACGAGATGATCGATACACTGCGGAAAAAATCCTGTAACGTGTTCGAGTTAAAAGCAGGTACGCTGTATCCGCTGTTGCATGGGCTGGAAGCGAAGGGCCTGCTTACGGTATATGAGCAGGAATATGCAGGCAAGACGAGGAAGTATTACAGTATTACGAAAGAGGGCAGAAAATTACTGGAAACCAAAAAAGCGGAGTGGATGGAATATCAGTCTGCAGTGACCAGTGTTCTGGCAATGGGGGTATAGGGATGGAGACATATTTGGAAAAACTGCTGTCACAGATTCGCTGCAAAAAAGCCAGACCTTATATCGCTGAGGAGATAAGAGACCATATAGAATGCCAGATTGCAGACAATCTTTCCGAAGGGATGACCTCTGAGGAAGCAGAGAAAAATGCGGTTGCGGACATGGGAGATCCGGTGGAAGTCGGTATCTCACTGGACAGAATCCACAAGCCTAAGATTGCATGGAGGTTACTTGTGATCGTAGGAATTTTAAGCCTGCTGGGCATTCTGATACAGCAATCCATTCTCAGACAACCCGGTTATCAGGAGCTGGAAACATGGAGACAGGAAGTGTACCGCTATACTACGGAGGGTTTTGTCTCATGTATTGCTATTGGATTCCTCCTCATGTGTGTGATCTACTTCCTAGATTATACCGTAATTGCAAAGTACTCCAGGTTCATCGGAGGAGCTATTCTGATTCTGGGAGGGCTGCGGGTGGCAGGCTTCGGTGGTCTGGATGTCAACGGAATCGGCAACTGGATCGGATTTGGAAGGCTCCGGGTGGCGGTTACTTCCCTGATGATGTTCTATGTGCCGATTTACGGCGCTATCCTATATAAATACAGGGACGGTGGTGTATCCGCACTGTGCAGGGCGATCCTGTGGCTGATCCTTCCGGTATTTATTACATCCCGAATCCCCAGCCTCGGTGTGGCTGTCATCATGATGGTCAGTATGCTGATAGAACTTACGGTGGCTGTCTGGAAGGGGTGGTTTCAACTGCCTGTGAAAAAGACGATTATCGGTGTGTGGCTGTTTTTCGCAGCAGTACCTGCTATCTTACTGACTGTAAAGTACGCATTTCATATGCTGGAAACGTATCAGGAAGCCAGGATCCGTTCCTATTTATCCCATTCCGGAGATGCCAATTACATGACGGCCACGCTTCATAAATTTAATGAAAATATTTTACTTTGGGGCAACAGTGGAAAAGATGTGGTGGGAGGTTTGCCGGAATTCAATCAGGATTACATTTTCTCTTATATTCTGAACAGTTACGGACTGCTGGCCGGAATCTTTGTAGCCGCAATCCTAGCAGCACTGGTATTGTTTATGTTCGGAGCTGCGGCCCGACAGAAAAATGAACTAGGCATGGTGATGGGATTCGGATGCGGAATGATCATTTTATTAAATATTTCTCTGAACTTTGCGGGAATGTTGGGATGGATCCCGCTGACATCGACCTTCCTGCCGTTCTTATCTGTTGGCAGAAATAATATTTTACTGTGCTACGCACTGGTGGGAATTATCCTGAGTATTTACAGATACAAAGATGTATATCCAAAAAAGTTCAAGGCGTCACAGGTATCATTGCAGAAGACCATTACTTTGAATCTGAATATGTAACATGGTAATAAAAGTAATGCAAATAAAAAGTCCATGAGCAGGAAAACTGTCCATGGACTTTTCTATATCGTGAGCAGAACTCATTTAATGCATTTCGTAAGCTTACGAGGGCAATACCGACAAAATCAGTATCTCTACACTCATCATATCGTTCATCCGTCCGGATTTCACGGCTTCCTCAGTCTCCACGCACTGCTTTACCGCATTTTTCAGCACGGAAGTCTTGAAATGGGATGCCTGTGCCACATATTTTCCGGCGGCAAAGGGCGGTACACCAATCTTGGAGGCAATGGTCTTGTTGTCGTGGCCTCTGTTTTTTAATTCTTTGGTCTGGAGCAGCAGGTTACACTGCCTGGCGATCAGGAACAGCACCCGCATGGGTGGCTCCTTCAGTGCCAGCAGATCGTAATAGAGCTGCAAGGCTTTCTGCGGCTGCTTTTCCGCAATGGCATTGACCATATCGAAGATGTGGTTGGTGATGCGAGTGGTGCAGACCGCTTCCACATCCTCTGCGGTGACTACATCCCGGTCCAGACAGTAGCAGATCAGCTTTTCCAGTTCCATCTGGATATTTTCCATGTCCGTGCCGGTTTTGGAGAGCAGCAACTGTGCGGTGTTCTCGGAGATTTTTTTCCCTTCCCGGCCCAGGATACCGGCAATCCAGCGTTTTAGGGAATTCTCATCCTGTACCGTGAATTCTGCCACATAACCCTTGGATTGCACGGTCTTATACAGTTTACTCCGCTTATCCACTTCGCTTTCCGTGAACACGAAAAAGGTGGTGTCATTGGGACTTGCCAGGTATTCCGCCAGCTTTTCCCCACCGGCTTTGAAGAGCCCGGTATCTTTGAAAAACATGACACGGCGCTCTGCCAGAAAAGGCAGCGTCTCTGCTAGATCAATGACCTCTCCCACAGAAAAATCTTTTCCCTGATAGAAGTGGGTGTTCATCTCGTCCCCCTCCTGACACAGAGCCTTGCGCAGACGGGTCGTGTACTGGTTTTTCAGATAACGCTCCTCTCCGTAGAGCAGATAGATCTGTTTGAAATTGCTGTTCTTGATGTCTTCGTTGATCCGCTGCATGAATTGATCCTTTCTGGGAAAATGCGGTTACTTCTACATTAGATTCCTAAAAGAGTATACCCCATTTCCTATTGAGGTTTCAAGGGGTGTATGCTATTATGGAACAAAACAGTTTGACCATGGACATATACGAGAGACAAAATTATGCTTGCATGATTTTGCAAACGAATATGTCCGTGAGTTAAGCGCCGATTCATGAGCAAAGGTAGTCACGAAGTGACGGAAAGCGCGGCAGCGCGACTTTGCGAATGGCGCGGTTCGAACGTGGGACAGCGCGGTTCGACCTTCATACCATAAGAGGAAGGAAGAGAAAAATGAGCAAGAAAAGCGGATTCATTCAGGAATTTAAAAAGTTTATTTTGAGGGGAAATGTAATGGATATGGCAGTCGGCGTGATCGTCGGCGGAGCATTCACCGCTATCGTTACTTCTCTGAATCAAGATGTCCTGACACCGATTCTGGCCATCTTCGGAGGCACGGATTTTTCGAATTTATATGTAAAGCTGGGAAGCGGCGATACGGCACCGGTATTGATGTACGGTAATTTTATCACGGCAGTTATCAACTTCCTGATCACAGCATTTGTGATCTTCTGTCTGGTAAAATTCATCAATAAGCTGGGAGACACCCTGCATCACAAAGAGGAAGCACCGGCAGCGCCCACGACGAAAAAATGCCCGTTCTGTAAGAGCGAGATCGCTATCGATGCCACAAGATGCCCTCATTGTACTTCTCAGTTAGACAAATAGGAACCGGTAATACAGATACGGCCGTGGAGGAAAGCATGGGAAAAATACACAGGAAAATAGTGGCAGCAGGAGTCTGCTGTCTGATGACAGGCATGCTGACAGGCTGCGGAAGTGATACCACGAAGATCACCGAAGGAATGCAGTTGGTGGAAACTCTGGATTATCAGGGGGCATTGAATGCCTTTGACGAAGCGGAAGCACAGAAAGAGGACAGCCGTCTGATCGCAAGAGGCCGGGGAATCGCCAGCATGGGGCTGACAGAGTATGATCAGGCCGTAGAATATTTTACACAGGCCCTGGAACTCAGTGACGGCTGGGTTCAGAACGTGGACTATGATATGAATTACTATCTGGCGGCGGCATACACCAAGAACGGACAGCCTGCGGAAGCCAAAAAGGTATACGATGCCATTCTGGGCCTGAAGCCGGAGGAAAAGGACGCTTATTTTCTCAGAGGTTCTGCAGAACTGGAGCTGGGAGATTATGAGAGTGCCAAAGCGGATTTTGATCAGGCAATCTCCATGGATCCGAAAAATTATGACCGGTTAATAGAAATCTATGAAGCCCTGGCAGCGCACGGCTACCGTGAGGTCGGTCAGGAATATCTGCAAAATGTACTGGACACAGCCAAACAACTGGATGCTTATGACAGCGGACGGATCTATTATTATCTGGGAGAATACCAGAAAGCTTATCTGGCGCTGGATGAAGCCCGGGATAAGGGAGGCGCGGACAGCTATCTCTATCTGGGAAGAGCCTATGCGGCTACCGGAGATTATAACTATGCGTCCAGTGTGTACAACAATTATCTCTCCAAGCAGGGGCCGAATGCAGAAATCTACAATGAACTTGGTCTGTGCGAAATGGCAAAAAAGGAGTATCAGAATGCTCTGGCGGCATTTCAGGCGGGAAAACAGATCGAAGGAAACAGCCTGATGCAGACCTTGTGCTTTAATGAAATTGTAGCATATGAGTATCTGGAAGATTATCAGCAGGCAGAAGTACTGATGAATGCTTATTTACAAAATTACCCGGATGACCAGGCAGCCATCCGGGAGCAACAGTTCCTGTCCACCAGATAAAAAGACAATAGAATTTATCGATCAATCATTGGCAGAGTCTTCCCGCGAGGAAGATTCTGCTTTTTCTCTTAATTGCAGCAGATCCACAAAATCCAGCAGAGAAGCCATGTTTTTCGGATTAAAATGCTGTATCACCTCTACCACATCGGATACGGTGGTGCCGGGGACACATTCCTGTCTCAGAACTTCCGGATTGTAACGATAAGGAGTCCGACCCAACAGATAATCGATGGTTACATCGAAATATTCCGCTAATTGTATTAAAGCTTCCTGATCCGGGAAGTGAATATTGTTCTCGTAATTCGAAATGGTGCCAACGGATACTTTCAGTATGGCAGCCAGTTCTTTCTGATAAATGCCCCGTTCTTCCCGCAGGGATGCCAGAATTTCACCGAAACTCCTCATAATGCCTCGCATTCTGCCGCAGATGCAGCCTATTTAAATGTTTTCTTTTAAGATTTGATAAATTCTATTTTACTATATTTTAGTTTTAAAGGAATATGAATTTAGAAATCGAGGAAAATAATGAAAAAATGCTCCTAGAATTAATTTTAACTAAAAAGTACAAATTATGCAGGAAAATATCCATTGAGAAATCCTCTCATTAACACCTATTGCTATTTTGAAGAAAGCCGGATATAATAATCCAAGAGTTAGGTACAACTAACTAATGAGTGAATCATGTGAAACTCCTCAGAGAAAACGGAGCTGCTGAATCCGCGGACTGCCGGGAGGCCATCTTCCGGGAGGAGTTTTTCAGCCCTTATACACAGGGATGGGGGATTCACGAAAGAGAAGGTTTGGGAATAAAAAGTTTAGAATAGAGGATAAAGGAGAAGAACAAGATGAACTATTTAGAGATTGAAAAAGTCATTGGACGAGAGATTCTGGATTCCAGAGGCAATCCTACCGTAGAAGCAGAGGTAACTCTGGTAGACGGTACCATCGGACGCGGCATGGCTCCCAGTGGAGCATCTACCGGTGAGTTCGAGGCACTGGAACTGAGAGACGGCGATAAGAGCAGATATCTGGGCAAGGGTGTTCAGAAGGCTGTAGAAAATATCAATACTGTAATCAATGAGACTCTGCAGGGAATGGATGCATCCGATATTTATGCCATTGATAAGGCAATGATCGATGCAGACGGAACCAAGGATAAGTCCAGACTGGGAGCCAATGCGATCCTGGCAGTATCCATTGCCAGCGCGAGAGCAGCAGCAATCTCCCTGGATATTCCCCTGTATCGTTTCCTGGGCGGTATCTCCGGCAACAGACTTCCGGTTCCCATGATGAACATTATCAACGGCGGCTGTCATGCACTGTCCTCCGGCCTGGATGTACAGGAATTCATGATCATGCCCGTAGGTGCGCCTTCCTTCAAGGAATGCTTAAGATGGTGCGCTGAAGTATTCCACGCACTGGCTTCTATTTTAAAGGACAGAGGACTGGCTACTTCCGTAGGTGATGAGGGTGGTTTTGCACCGGCATTGAAGTCTGACGAAGAAGCTATCGAGACCATCTTAGAGGCTGTAAAGAAAGCCGGTTATGAGCCCGGCAAGGATTTCAAGATCGCTATGGATGCTGCTTCCAGCGAGTGGAAGACCGGCAAGGTGGGCGAGTACAAGCTGCCTAAGGCAGGCACCGTATTTACCTCCGAAGAACTGATCGCACATTGGAAGAAACTGGTGGAGAAATACCCCATCATTTCTATAGAAGATGCACTGGATGAGGAAGACTGGGAAGGCTGGAAGAAGCTGACCGCAGAACTGGGCGACAAGGTACAGTTAGTCGGCGACGACCTCTTCGTAACCAATACCGAGAGACTGGCAAAGGGAATCTCCCTTGGCTGTGGTAACTCCATTCTGATCAAGCTGAACCAGATCGGATCCGTATCCGAGACTCTGGAGGCCATCAAGATGGCACACAAGGCCGGTTATACCGCTATTTCCTCCCACCGTTCCGGTGAGACCGAGGATACCACCATTGCAGACCTGGCAGTGGCACTGAACACCTGTCAGATCAAGACCGGTGCTCCCAGCAGAACCGAGCGTGTGGCGAAATACAACCAGCTGCTCCGTATCGAAGAAGAACTGGGTGCAGCAGCCGTATATCCCGGCATGGGCGCATTCAACGTTCAGAATTAATTTGCTTTTACCCAAAACTATTTTGGTTTCTCTTTTTCTCTTCAGGGACTGTTCGAAAGGACAGTCCCGTTTGCGTTTTTCTTTTTTAAAAACCTTGCAACATTTTTTCTCCCATCTGTATCTAAGATAGAGCGGCAGGGAAAATGGCGTAAGATCCCGGGAACAGCAGAAGGAAGCCGCGGAAGAAAAAATACATTATTTCATATTGACTTTTCCGAAACCTATGTGATAAAATCTCACCGTTGCGAAAATAGCATAGAGACTTTAGGTAAGAATTGGAAACGACACATGTGCGCACTGCTCACTGATTAACGAACAACACACATGTGTCTTTTTGCGCCCATTTTTAGAAAAGGAGGGCATTAATTCATGCCGAAAACAAGATTACAGAACATTATTTTCACCCTGATCATGGCATTCGTTATGGTATACGCCATGGTCTGCTACAACATTGCACTGGACAAAGGAGGAATGACCAACGAGATCTTCCTGTTAGCGTTCCACGAAATTCCCATCATGTGGCCCATTGCCTGCATTCTGGAGTATTTCGCAGTGGAAAAGCTGTCCCGGAAGCTGGCATTCCGCATGGTATCCCCGGAGGATAAGCCCGTTTTCATTACTTTAGCGATCTCTTCCATGATCGTATGCCTGATGTGCCCGGTGATGAGCTTTATCGCCACCTGCCTCTTCATGCACCCCGGCAACCAGATCATCGCCCTGTGGCTGCAGAAGACCGTCCAGAACTTCCCCATGGCCCTGTGCTGGCAGATCTTTTTCGCAGGCCCAGGAGTGCGGAATGTCTTTGGATTTGTTGTGGGATTTATATTGGATAGAAAAAGTATAATTGACTATCATCTGTGAGTGTGCTAACATGAGCAAATAAAGAGACAACGAAGTCCGTGGAAACGGAAAGCGTTGTCTCTTTTATTTTGTAGAAAAAGTCAGGAAATTACGAGGTGAAACCTATGAGTGAGCAGGAAAAGAAGCAAAATACAGTTGCAGAGGTGTTAGTAAAATGTCTGGAAAACGAGGGCGTGAAATATGTCTTCGGGATTCCGGGGGAGGAAAATCTGGATATGATGAATGCACTGGAAAAATCGGACATCCGGGTGATCGTGGTGCGGCATGAACAGGGAGCGGCATTCATGGCTGATATGTACGGAAGACTGACGGGAAAAGCAGGTGTGTGTTTCTCAACGTTGGGCCCCGGTGCCACGAACCTGATCACAGGCACGGCAGATGCTAATTCCGACGGTGCACCGCTGATTGCCATTACCGGACAGGTGGGAACGGAGCGGATGCATTTGACTTCTCATCAGTATCTGGATCTGGTAGAGCTGTTTGCGCCAATCACCAAGCGGAGCAAACAGATCGTGAACCCCAATTCCGTCAATGAAATCGTCAGGATCGCTTTTAAATATGCGGAGAGTGAGAAGCCGGGAGCCTGTCATGTGGATCTTCCCACGAACGTGGCGAAGCTTCCGGTCAGCTCCGGTATTGCCGCACAGCCTTTGAAAAAGCCGGAGAGGGATAAGGAGTACGCATCCTTTTCCAGTATCGATCAGGCGGCGGCCATGATCTTCAAGGCAAAGCACCCGGTGATCCTGGTGGGACACAGTGCGGTGCGCAATCACGCCGGGGAGGCTCTTACCAGCTTCGCAGATGTCCTGAAGATCCCGGTGGTCAATACCATGATGGCCAAAGGCATCATTCCTTATAACAACAAATATTCCCTCTGGACCATAGGCATCCCCCAGAAGGATTATCAGAACAAGGTGCTGGATATGGCAGATCTGGTGATCGCCGTCGGTTATGATATTGTGGAATTCGCTCCCGGCAAATGGAACGGAGAGGGGAAACATAAGATTATTCATATCGACCAGAGGCCGGCGCATATCAACATGCTGTACCAGCCAGAGGTGGAAGTTGTCGGAGACATTTCCTATTCTTTACAGCAGATCCTGTACCGCAGTGACGCAAAAGAGGAGCCGGAAGAATTTCTCAAACTGCGGGAAGAAATGGTGGCGGAATATGAAAGCTATGCGGATGACACCTCTTTTCCCATGAAGCCACAGAAAATACTGTACGATGTCCGGAAATTTATGGGTGCGGATGACATCGTGATCTCGGATGTGGGCGCTCATAAAATGTGGATTGCCAGAGAGTACAACTGTTACGAACCCAATACCTGCATCATCTCCAACGGTTTTGCCACCATGGGCATCGCAGTGCCGGGGGCTGTGGCAGCCAAGTTGATCTACCCGGAGAAAAAGGTACTGGCGATCTCCGGAGACGGCGGATTCATGATGAATAGCCAGGAGTATGAGACAGCCCTCAGAGAGGGGACACCCATTGTGACTCTGATCTTCTCCGATGCCAGCTATGGTCTGATCAAATGGAAGCAGATGGATCACTTCGGACACAACTGCTTTGTGGATTTCCAGAATCCCGATTTTGTGAAATATGCGGAAAGCATGCATGCCAAAGGCTACCGCGTGGAGAAGGCGGAAGACCTGCTGCCGATCCTGGAGGATGCCTTTCAGCAGAAGGTCCCCTGCATCATCGACTGTCCTGTGGACTACAGCGAAAATACCAAGCTCTCGGAGTATCTGCATGATAAGTTTGAGAAGTAGAGTTTTAACTAGAGAGTTACGAAAGCATAGCCGCGCATAGGCATAGTGAAGACAGCGATGGGCGCTCGTGCACAATTCGCTGTCTTTACTTATGCCGAGATGTGGCAAACGCCGCGATATGAAATAAGATTGGCAGCGTTCTTTGCTGACAATCTTATGAATAGCGTGGCTCATTGCGGATGGTAGTTTCAAATCCACGAACGTCCACAGCAAACGGAACATCCTTCCACGGTGGGCATCGCGGCATTTATTATAGCCTACGTTACGAAATGCCCTGTAATCTACGTTTTTTCTCTGTTGAGCCCCGGAAGTTTGTGACAAGCGGGGCGTAATCCATGTTTTTTCTCTGTTGAGCCCCGGAAGTTTGCGACAAGCGGGGCGTAATTCATGTTTTTTCTCTGTTGAGCCCCGGAAGTTTGCGACAAGCGGGGCGAAATCTACATTTTTCTTCTACTATGTCCCGAAGATAAACCCCTCCGCAATGAGCCACGCTATTCATAAGATTGTCAGCATAAAACGCTGCCAATCTTATTTCATATCGCGGCGTTCGCCGCATCTCGGCATAAGTAAAGACAGCGAATCATGCGCGAGCGCCCATCGCTGTCTTCACTATGCCTATGCGCGGCTCATTGCTCGCGTAACTTTCCATTTACCGATAAAATTCCACCAGAGAATCCAGCTTTGCGGACATATTCATCATCATGGCATCCAGGACGGTGATGGCGGTCATGCATTCCATGACGACTACAGCTCTGGGGACGATGATGGGATCGTGGCGGCCGCGGATGGTAAGCTCTGTATTTTCACCGGAGCAGTTCACAGTCTGCTGGGGGCGGAAGATGGAAGGAGTGGGCTTCACGTAAGCTCGGATGAGTAAGGGGCTGCCATCACTCATGCCACCTAAAGTTCCGCCGGAATGATTGCTGGTCTTGACAACTTTACCGTTCTCCATGCGGAAGGGATCGTTGTTCTCGCTGCCGGTATGGCGGGCTGCTTCGGCACCGTCACCAAGCTCCACAGCCTTAACGGCACCGATGGACATAATGGACTTCGCCAGATTGGCATCCAGTTTCTCAAAAACAGGGTCTCCGATTCCGGCGGGAAGACCTTCCACGAGGCATTCCATACAGCCACCAACGGAATCGCAGTTTTCTCTGGCCTGGTGCAGATAAGCACAGGCCTTTTCGTCAGCCTCTGCATCCGGCATGGCAGTAATGGTGGAGCGGGCAGTGTCCCGGTTATATTTTGCAGGATCCGCATCGATGGGGCCGATGGAACGGGTATAGGCGAATACGGTAATACCCATCTGTTCCAGAATCTTTGCAGCAATAGCTCCGGCCGCCACACGCCCGATGGTCTCACGACCGGAAGAACGGCCACCACCCCGATAATCCCGAAAACCGTATTTGGCATCAAAGCAGTAATCTGCATGGCCGGGACGGTAATTCTCTGCAATCTCGCTGTAATCTGCGGAGATCTGGGAGGTATTGCGGACCATCAGGGAGATGGGAGTACCGGTGGTCTTTCCGTCAAAGACACCGGACAGAATCTCCACCTGATCGGCTTCTTTACGTTGTGTAGTGATAGCACTGGTGCCGGGTTTACGGCGATCCAGATATTTCTGAATATCTTCTTCGGAGAGAGGAAGTCCGGCGGGACAGCCGTCCACGACGACACCCAGTGCCTTTCCGTGGGATTCTCCCCAGGTAGTGATCTTGAAAATGTTACCAAATGTTGAACCGGCCATGACAGTTCTCCTTTTTCCACTGTTCAGAACCTCACCCATGCATTCGCAAAAGCGCACGATGAATTGTGCGTTCTGGTTGCTAAACAGTTAATTTTGCTCATTTATGGAGCGGTGACTCTATTCGAGTCACCTTACGAATCATAAAACTGCTATTTACATGCAAGCATGACATATCAGTTTTAACGATCCTTAGAGGTCAGAATAGTTACTTTTTATCATAAATTATACGCAATTACTGAAAAAATCGCAACTTTTTTATAGAAAAAGGATGCAACACAAAACAAAATATGCTATCATATGACATAAGTACTAACGGGAAGTAAAAGGTCGACACGGGAATGGAAAAAACTACGGAAGAAAAAGCCAGAGCGAAACTTCTGAAATTTGGCAGAAAGAACAAATGGAACAGAGCGGTAGCAGTGCCGTTGCTGTTTTTTGTGATGTCTTTTTTTCATATCCGGAATTATTGCCACAACAACGGAAAGCGTTTTGCAGTGATGCTCGGTACCTTTTTCCTGTTTGCGGTTTATAGCAGCTTTTCTTTTCCGGCTTTTATCACCGAGGATACCGGAACGGATTATGAACTGAAAAATACCGACACCCAGAACATCTCTCTGGCAGAGGAAAAGGAACCGGATATGGCAGGTCTGGAACTTTTGGAGGATGAGGATGTGTTGGAACAGTCGGATTACAACAGCACTTCCCATGGGTATGCACTGGTGGATAAGTATGACGCTTCCGATATTCTGCAGGCATCCGAGGCTATTGTGAGCGAGAATGCGGATGTTGAGAAGACCGGAGAAGACGGCAGTGTGACAGAAGACGATAACGCAGAGCAGGAGGAATTCCGTTCCGATGACTGGCGTCTGGTTCTGATCAACAAACAGAATTCCATTCCGGATGATTATACGTTCCAGCTAGGTACCATCAAAGGAAAGATGCAGTGCGACAAGAGAATTCTGGAAGATCTGTTGGCTATGCTGGAAGCAGCGGAAAATGATGGTGTGAACCTGACGATCTGCTCACCTTACCGGGATCTGGAGTATCAGCAGATGCTGTTCAACCGGAAGATCAAGCGGTATATGAACCGTGGAATGTCCTATATGGAAGCTTATCAGCTGTCCAGCCAGGCAGTGACGGTACCGGGAGCCAGTGAGCATCAGATCGGACTGGCACTGGATATTGTATGTAACAGTTATATGTCCCTGGACGAGGGGTTTGGAGACACCAAAGCCGGAAAATGGCTGGCAGCCAACAGCTGTCGTTATGGATTTATTCTGCGATATCCTAAGGGGAAGGAAGACATCACGGGGATTGAATATGAACCGTGGCATTTTCGCTATGTCGGGAAAGCTGCAGCACCTGTGATCATGGAACAGGGCATAACATTAGAAGAATTCTGGGAGGATTATGTAGAAGATGTATCGATTGATTAAACAGGAAGGACGCGCCAAAAGAGGAGAATTTACTACAGTGCATGGCGTGATCCAGACCCCTGTATTTATGAATGTTGGAACGGTAGCTGCGATCAAGGGCGCCGTATCCACAGCAGACTTAGAGCAGATCGGAACCCAGGTGGAATTATCCAACACCTACCATCTGCATGTCAGACCCGGTGATAGGATCATCAAACAGATGGGTGGACTTCACAAGTTCATGTCCTGGAACAAGCCGATTCTGACAGATTCCGGCGGATTTCAGGTATTTTCCCTGGCGGGACTGCGCAAGATTAAGGAAGAGGGTGTTACCTTCCGTTCCCATATTGACGGTCATAAGATCTTCATGGGACCGGAGGAGAGCATGCAGATCCAGTCGAATCTGGGATCTACCATTGCCATGGCTTTTGATGAGTGTGCTCCCAGTAAGGCGGACCGGATGTATGTACAAAATTCCGTGGAACGTACCACCAGATGGCTGCAGAGATGTCAGGCGGAGATGAAGCGCCTGAACAGTTTAGAGGATACGGTGAACCCACACCAGCTGTTATTCGGCATCAATCAGGGGGCTATCTATGAAGATATCCGTATCGAGCATGCCAAGCGGATCGCTGAGATGGATCTGGACGGTTATGCGGTCGGCGGTCTGGCAGTTGGCGAGACCCATGAGGAAATGTACCACATTCTGGATGAGGTGGTACCTTATCTCCCGGTGAACAAGCCAACCTACCTTATGGGTGTGGGTACCCCGGCTAATATTCTGGAGGGTGTAGAACGTGGTGTTGATTTCTTCGACTGTGTATATCCGACGAGAAACGGACGCCATGGACATTTATATACCAACCATGGAAAGATTAATCTGTTTAATGCCAAATACGAACTGGATGGCAGACCCATCGAAGAGGGCTGCGGATGTCCTGCCTGCCAGAGATACTCCAGAGCTTATATCCGTCATCTGTTAAAGGCGAAAGAGATGCTGGGTATGCGTCTTTGTGTACTCCACAATCTGTATTTTTATAATACCATGATGACGGAGATCCGTGATGCCTTGGATGCAGGCCGTTTTGCAGAATATAAAAAACAGAAGCTGGATTCCATGGCTACACCGTTAGAATAAGTTACAACTGTCGGAGTTTAGAGGAATTTCATACAATTTTATGCAAAAAGACTTGCCCCTTAAGCTATTTTTGTGTATCATACTTACTTGTACAGAAAGTTTTACAGGCGTAACACGCCGGAATGGAGGAACAAATGGGTATTTTATTAACTGAGTCAGAGGCTGCTGCAGCAGGTTCCGGAACCAGCATGATCGTTATGCTTCTTGTATATGCAGTATTGATCGGTGCAATGTGGTTTTTCTTTATGAGACCGCAGAAGAAGGAACAGAAGAGAGTAGCTGCAATGCTGTCCAACTTAGAGACAGGTGACTGCGTTCTGACCACTTCCGGTTTCTATGGCATCGTGATCGACATTACCGATGATACCGTTATCGTAGAGTTCGGTAATAACAAGAACTGCCGTATTCCTATGGAGAAATCTGCCATCAGCAAGGTTGAGAAGGCTGGAGAGAACTAAGAAGAAGTGAAAAAGGAGCAATGCCGGGATAAGGTATTGCTCCTTTTTGCATATACGGCACAACTAATGGCTTGATCTATTTTAATGTCCATAATTGCATTTATGTTAATTTTCAATGTTGAAATTTAGTACTGTATCAGTTATTATGAAATAAGTATTTTACGTAAAAATACAGGAAATATCACAGGAAACGAGGAAAATAACACTATGGAGTTACATATTACCTGTATTCCCGGCGATGGCATTGGACCTGAGATCGTCAGGGAGACAAAAAAAGTCTTGGACAAAGTTGCGCATAAATATGGTCATAAAATGATCTATAAAGATATTCTGATGGGAGGAGCTTCCATTGATGTTCATGGAGTCCCTCTGACAGAGGAAGCGATTGCGGATGCCAAAGCGGCAGATGCGGTGCTGATGGGATCCATTGGCGGCAACACTACTACCTCTCCCTGGTACAAGCTTCCTCCCGAGAAGCGTCCCGAGGCGGGACTGCTGGCACTGCGTAAGGCATTGAATCTGTTTGCTAATTTAAGACCCGCAGTACTTTACGATGAACTGGCAGCAGCGTGCCCTCTGAAAGAGGAGATCAGCAAAGCCGGATTTGACATGCTGATCATGAGAGAGCTGACCGGCGGACTTTACTTCGGTGAGCGTAAGACTATCGAAGAGAACGGTGTGAGAAAAGCTATTGATACCCTGACCTACGATGAGAACGAGATCCGTCGAATTGCTATCAAAGGTTTTGATATTGCCAGAAAGCGGAAAAAGAAAGTTACCAGCGTGGATAAGGCTAACGTACTGGATTCTTCCAGACTGTGGAGAAGGGTTGTAGAGGAAGTGGCAAAGGGCTATCCGGATGTCACTCTGGAACATATGCTGGTAGACAACTGTGCCATGCAGTTAGTTAAGGATCCTGCCCAGTTTGATGTTATTTTGACGGAGAACATGTTCGGAGATATTCTTTCCGATGAGGCAAGTATGGTGACCGGTTCCATCGGAATGCTGGCCAGCGCCAGCCTGAACGACACGAAGTTCGGTCTGTACGAGCCCAGCCACGGTTCTGCACCGGATATCGCAGGAAAAGATATTGCAAATCCTATTGCTACTGTACTCAGTGCCGCTATGATGCTCCGTTACAGCTTTGATTTGGATGAAGAAGCGGATGCCATTGAGGCAGCGGTGAAAAAAGTATTGCAGGACGGCTACCGCACCATCGACATTATGTCTGAGGGCTGTACACAGGTAGGCTGTACCGAGATGGGTACCCTTCTGGCAGAAAGAATCTGACAACAATTAAGCGGTTACATTTGCGAATAGAGAAGAGAAAGAGAGACAAAGATATGAGAAGTGATTCTGTAAAGACAGGAACTGCCCAGGCACCCCACAGAAGTCTGTTCAATGCCCTGGGATTTACCGAAGAAGAGAGAAGACGCCCCATGATCGGTATCGTCAGCTCCTTCAATGAGATCGTACCCGGACACATGAATCTGGATAAGATCACCGAAGCTGTAAAAATGGGCGTAGCCATGGCCGGAGGTATGCCGGTGGTATTCCCCGCCATTGCTGTATGTGACGGTATTGCCATGGGACATGTGGGAATGAAGTATTCCCTGGTGACCAGAGATCTGATCGCCGACAGTACTGAGTGTATGGCTATGGCACACGGCTTTGACGGTCTGGTATGTATCCCCAACTGTGATAAGAACGTTCCCGGTCTGTTGATGGCAGCAGCCAGAGTGAATATTCCTACGATCTTCGTATCCGGCGGTCCCATGTTAGCCGGACATGTACACGGACAGAAGAGAAGCCTGTCTTCCATGTTCGAGGCAGTGGGAAGTGTGGCAGCAGGTACCATGACCATGGATGAACTGGCAGAGTTTGAGGAAAAGGTGTGTCCTACCTGCGGTTCCTGTTCCGGTATGTACACCGCGAACTCCATGAACTGCCTGACCGAGGCTATCGGTATGGGACTGAGAGGCAACGGCACCATTCCTGCCGTATATTCCGAGCGTATCCGTCTGGCAAAACATGCCGGCATGAAGATCATGGAACTGGTAGAGAAAAATATCCGTCCCAGAGACATTATGACACCGGAAGCATTCCAGAATGCACTGACGGTAGATATGGCGCTGGGCTGCTCCACGAATACTATGCTGCATCTGCCCGCTATTGCAAGAGAAGCCGGCGTGGAACTGAATCTGGAGATTGCCAACGAGATCTCCGCCAAGACTCCGAACCTGTGCCACCTGGCACCGGCGGGCCCTACTTATATGGAAGATCTGAATGAAGCAGGCGGTGTCTATGCGGTAATGAATGAACTGTCCAAGAAGGGACTTTTGAACCTCGATTGTCTGACAGCAAACGGCACTACCGTAGGCGAGAATATTAAGAATTGTGTAAACAAGAATCCGGAAGTCATCCGTCCTGTGGAAAATCCTTACTCCCAGACCGGAGGTATCGCTGTACTGAAGGGGAATCTGGCACCGGACAGCGGCGTAGTCAAGAGATCCGCTGTAGCACCTGAGATGCTGGTACACGAAGGCCCTGCCAGAGTATTCGATTGTGAAGAAGATGCTATTGATGCTATCAAGTCCGGTAAAATCGTCGCAGGCGATGTAGTAGTGATCCGTTACGAAGGCCCCAAGGGAGGCCCCGGCATGCGTGAGATGCTGAATCCTACTTCTGCCATCGCAGGAATGGGACTGGGTTCCAGCGTGGCACTGATCACGGATGGACGTTTTTCAGGAGCATCCAGAGGAGCATCCATCGGACATGTATCCCCTGAGGCAGCAGTGGGCGGCCCGATCGCACTGGTGGAAGAGGGAGACATCATCCGTATCAATATCCCGGAGAACAAGCTGGATGTACTGGTATCTGACGAAGAACTGGCAGCGAGAAGAGCAAAATGGCAGCCCAGAGAACCCAAGATCACCACAGGCTATCTGGCAAGATATCATGAACTGGTGACCAGCGGCAACCGTGGTGCGGTACTGGAAGCACCTTCTCAGAAGAACTAAGCAATCATTAAATAACCGGAGGGATTTTGAAATGCAGTTAACGGGATCGGAAATTCTGGTAGAATGTCTGAAGGAGCAGGGGGTAGATACCGTATTCGGTTACCCCGGCGGAGCAATCCTTAATATTTATGACGCACTTTATAAGCACAGTGGGGAGATCAAACATATTCTGACTTCCCATGAACAGGGGGCGGCACATGCGGCGGACGGCTATGCGAGAGCTACGGGAAAAGTAGGTGTCTGCATGGCTACCAGCGGTCCCGGCGCCACGAATCTAGTCACTGGTATCGCTACGGCTTACATGGATTCTGTACCGATGGTAGCGATCACCGCCAACGTTACCTTGCCTTTACTCGGTAAGGACAGCTTCCAGGAGGTGGATATCGCCGGCGTGACCATGCCTATTACGAAGCATGGCTATATTGTGAAAAATGTGGAGATCCTGGCAGATACCATCCGCAAGGCATTCCATATTGCCAGAAGCGGCAGACCGGGCCCTGTGCTGATAGATATTACGAAGGATGTGACTGCGGCAACCTGCGAGTATACACCTGTGACCATTCAGCCGGAGGAAAGAGTGACCCGCTACACCAGAGAAGAACTGATGCTGGTAGCGGAAATGATACATAAGGCAAAGAAGCCGTATATCTATCTGGGCGGCGGTGCTATTATCTCCGGAGCAAGTGCAGAGGTGGCAGAGTTCGCGGAACTTATCGATGCACCGGTATGCGATACCCTGATGGGAAAAGGCGCTTTTGACGGCAGAAGCGAGCGCTATACAGGAATGATCGGTATGCACGGCACCAAGACTTCCAATCTAGGCGTCAGTGAGTGTGACCTGTTAGTAGCACTGGGAGCCAGATTCTCAGACCGTGTGACGGGTAACCCGAAGAAGTTCGCGGAGAACGCAAGAATCATCCAACTGGATGTGGATGCTGCGGAGATCAACAAGAATATCCGTGTGGATGCATCTCTGGTAGGAGATCTGAAGAAGACTCTGACCGAATTGAATGCCTGCCTGTCGAAACAGGAACATCCCGAGTGGATGGCACATATAACGGAACTGAAGGAAAAATATCCTCTGAAATACGATGACGAAAATCTGTCCTGTCCTTATATCATGCAGGAGATTGACCGTGTAACGAACGGAGAAGCCATCATCACCACAGACGTGGGACAGCATCAGATGTGGGCGGCACAGTATTATCATTATACGAAGCCCCGTACCTTCCTGTCTTCCGGAGGATTAGGCACCATGGGTTACGGTCTGGGAGCCTGCATCGGTGCGCAGATCGGACAGCCGGATAAGGTCTGCATCAACATTGCAGGCGACGGATGTTTCCGCATGAACATGAACGAACTGGCTACTGCCAGCCGTTACAACATTCCCATCATCCAGGTGGTCATCAACAATCAGGTGCTGGGTATGGTGAGACAGTGGCAGACACTGTTCTATGGGAAACGCTATTCCCAGACAGTACTGAAGGATAAGGTGGATTTCTGCAAGGTGGCAGAAGGACTGGGCTGTACCGCCATCCGCGTGACCAAAAAGGAAGAAGTGGCACCGGCCATCGAGAAGGCCATTGCCCTGAAAGCACCGGTACTGATCGAGTGCATGATCCCGGAGGATGATAAGGTATTCCCCATGGTTCCGGCAGGAGCCCCCATCAGCGAAGTGTTTGACGGAGATGATTTGAAAAGGCAGTCCTGATGAAAAAGACGACGAAAAGATTAGTTTTGGCAGTACTTTTATTTTTGCTGTTATTACTGACCGGATATTTTATTCTGGCATTTTATTACAGAGAAGGCTTCTCTGTAAATACCTGGATCAACGGTGTCTACTGTACCGGAAAAACGGTGGAGGAAGTGAATTCGGAGCTTTTGTTGCGTACAGAGGCTCCGAATATTGTCATCGTGGACAGAGAGGGGACAGAGTATACAATCTCTCTTGCGGAAGCAGATTATCAGGCAGATTACAGTAACGTACTGGAACATTACCGGCAGGAACAGAATCCGTTCCTGTGGGTGGACAATGTTCTGTTTCACTCCCGGAGGGAACTTTCTCCCACAGTGACCATGGATGTGGATGCGCTTCGGAGAGCTTATGATTCTTTGGAATTTGTACGGGCCGAACAACATAAGAACAAGGATTACAGCCTTGCCCGGGATACGTCGGGCGAGTACGTCTTCACGGATGGACTTGCGGGACGCATTGACTTGGAGAAGGCTTTTTTGGCGTTGGAGAACACAGTAGAAAACGGGCAGGAGACGTTAAACCTGTCAGATAGTGGCTGTTATTATGACATCACTCCAAATGAGAACCAGAAAACTCTGCGGAATCTCTGGAAGGAGATTGAACGTTATCAGAGCTGTGATATTGTCTATTGCTTTGGACAGGAGAGACATCCGGTGACGGCAGCGGACTGTGCCTCTTTTCTGGTGACGGAGAATGGTCTGCCGGTGACGGATCAGACCGGTAACTTTGTACTGGATGAAGAAGCCGTGACGGCGTATGTAGAGCAGCTGGCCGAAAAGTATGACGGTTATGGCCGTACCAGACAATTCCACAGTACCAGAGGAGATGTGATCACCATCGAGGGCGGCACCTATGGAAGCAAGCTGGATCAGAAAAAAGAGACTGCATACCTGATGGAGCATCTGCTGGATGCCGGTGTACATACGGGGACACAGCAGTCCCATGTTCCCACTTACGAGAGAGAAGCTTTCTGCTATGGCAGGGATGACATCGGAGATACCTATATCGAAGTGGATATGACACAACAGAAAATGTACTATTATGAAAAGGGGGAACTGCGGCTGGAGACGGATGTGGTGACCGGCAACATGCGCAGACGTATGGGAACACCGGAGGGGGTGAATTTCGTCTATAACAAGCAGAAGGACAGAGTACTGCGGGGACCGGGCTATGCCTCCCCTGTGAAATTCTGGGTACCTGTAAAGGGCAGCATCGGTATCCACGATGCCAGCTGGAGAAAAGAGTTCGGCGGGGACATCTACCAGACTGCCGGTTCCCATGGCTGTATCAATACACCGAAGGACAAAATGGAAGAATTGTACGACATGGTACAGATCGGTACCCCTGTCGTAATGTTTTATTAATAAAACAGACATTTTCTGACAAAATGTGTGCGGGATGCGAACATTTTGAAAATAATTTAACAATGTAGTTGACTAAAGCGAATGAAAAGCTTATTCTATACCTATGCTTTTTATAAAAAATTTAGAAAATATCGAGGAGGTCTTTGAAAATGGCAAGAGTGTATAACTTTTCCGCAGGCCCTGCAGTACTCCCTGAGGAGGTATTGCAGGAAGCAGCCGATGAAATGCTGGATTATAGAGGAACCGGCATGTCCGTAATGGAGATGAGCCATCGATCTAAAGCCTATGATACGATCATTAAGGAAGCGGAAGCTGATCTCAGAGAACTGATGAATATCCCGGACAACTATAAGGTACTGTTTTTGCAGGGCGGTGCGAGCCAGCAGTTTGCCATGATCCCCATGAACCTGATGAAGAACCGTGTGGCAGACTACATCGTAACCGGTCAGTGGGCGAAGAAGGCATATCAGGAGGCTTCCCTGTACGGCAAGGCAAATAAGATCGCTTCTTCTGAGGATAAGACCTTCTCTTATATTCCCGATTGCTCCGATCTGCCCATCAGCGAGGATGCCGATTACGTGTACATATGCGAGAATAATACCATCTACGGTACGAAATTCAAGACCCTGCCCAATACCAAGGGTAAGCCCCTGGTTGCAGATGTATCCAGCTGCTTTTTATCCGAGCCGGTAGATGTGACAAAATACGGTGTGATCTATGGCGGCGTACAGAAAAATATCGGACCTGCAGGTGTGGTTATCGTGATCATCCGTGAGGATCTGATCACTGAGGATGTGCTTCCCGGTACACCGACCATGCTTCGTTATAAGATCCATGCAGATGCGGATTCTCTGTACAATACGCCTCCCGCATACGGCATCTACATCTGCGGCAAGGTATTTAAATGGCTGAAGAAGATGGGCGGTCTGGAAGCAATGAAGGAGCGCAATGAGAAAAAGGCGAAGATCCTGTATGACTACCTGGATGAAAGCAAGCTGTTCAAGGGAACCGTCCGCAAGGAAGACAGATCCCTGATGAATGTTCCGTTCATTACCGGTAATGAGGAGTTAGATGCCAAATTCGTCAAAGAGGCGAAGGAGGCAGGCTTCGAGAACCTGAAAGGTCACAGAACCGTAGGCGGCATGAGAGCAAGTATCTACAATGCGATGCCCATCGAAGGTGTGGAGAAGCTGGTAGAGTTCATGAAGAAGTTTGAAGCGGAGAACGCTTAAGGGGGAGAAAAATGTTTCAGATCAATTGCCTGAATCCCATTTCCAAAGTGGGACTGGATCGTCTGACAGCAGACTATAAAGTAATCGATAATATGAATGACGCAGAGGGCGTTCTGGTCCGCAGTGCTTCCATGCATGAGCTGGAGCTGCCGGAAAATCTGCTGGCAGTAGCGAGAGCCGGTGCCGGAGTCAACAACATTCCTCTGGATAAATGTGCGGAAAAGGGTATCGTAGTATTCAATACTCCCGGTGCCAACGCCAATGGCGTAAAGGAACTGGTGATCGCTGGTATGCTGTTAGCTGCCCGTGATGTGGTAGGCGGTATCGAATGGGTCAAGGCATCCAGGGATAATGCGGATATTGCCAAATCTGCAGAAAAAGAAAAGAAGAAATTCGCCGGTACGGAAGTAATGGGCAAAAAGTTAGGTGTCATCGGTCTGGGCGCTATCGGCGTTAAGGTGGCCAATACAGCAGTAAGCCTCGGTATGGAGGTCTATGGCTATGATCCTTATGTATCTGTCAATGCTGCATGGAACTTAAGCCGTTCTGTCAAGCATGTGACGAATGTGGAAGAAATTTATGCAGACTGTGATTACATTACGATACATGTACCGCTTCTGGATTCCACAAAGGGTATGATCAACAAGGAAGCTATCAGCAAAATGAAAGATGGCGTGGTCCTGTTAAACTTTGCAAGAGATCTGCTGGCAAATGAGGCAGATGTCCTGGAGGCATTAAAGAGTGGCAAGGTAGCCCGTTATGTATCTGATTTTCCGAATCCTACGACAGCAGGACAGCCCGGCTGTATCGTGATCCCTCATCTGGGCGCAAGCACCGAGGAATCCGAGGATAACTGTGCGAAGATGGCTGTGGAAGAACTGATGGATTATCTGGAGAACGGCAATATCCGCAACAGCGTAAATTATCCTGCCTGCGATATGGGCGTATGCAGCCAGGCCGGAAGAATTGCAATTTTCCATAAAAATATTGCCAATATGTTGAATCAGTTTACCGCAGTGATCGGTGAGAAGAACATCAATATCTCCGATATGACCAATAAATCCCGCGGTGAAGTGGCATATACCATGCTGGATATTGAAAATGCGGCAACACAGGATCTGGTAGAATCCTTACAGAAGATCGACGGTGTCTTCCGCGTACGTGTGGTAAAGTAAGACATTTGTCTGAATAGCAGAAAAATATGCAGGCATCGGCTATAAAAGGCCGGTGCCTGCTTTACGTTTCCGGTGTAATGCCAAAAACAGCGGAAATAGTGGTAAAATCAGTGTAAAATGTCAGAAACTTACAGACATTTTTTCGTAAAAGCGTTGTATGATATGAGGGAATCTGTTATACTTGGCATGGACCAAAGACGTAAGCCATAAGAGAAAGAAGGAACAAAACAGATGAAATTTGATATGCATTGTCATACAAAAGAAGGATCTATGGATGGAAAGGTTCCTATTGACGATTTTATTGCGGAATTGATCCGCAAGGGTTTTAACGGTATGCTGGTCAGTGATCATAATTCTTATAATGGTTACCGCACGTGGAAACGAAATATAAAAGATCAAAAATTTAAAGACTTTGTGGTGTTGAAGGGGATTGAATACGATACCATTGATGCAGGACATATTCTGGTGATCATGCCGGAGACCATTAAGCTGAAAATTCTGGAGCTTCGTGGATTGCCGGTGCAGATCCTGATCGATATCGTGCATAAGAACGGTGGAATATTAGGGCCGGCACATCCCTGCGGAGAGAAATATTTAAGCTTCACCAATACCCTGAAGAAGCGGAATCAGATGGCGGTGATGAATCAGTTTGATTTTCTGGAAGGCTTCAATGCCTGTGAGAGTGTAGAGAGCAACCATTGCGCAAAGGTACTGGCGGAAATGTACGCACTGCCAACCTTCGGTGGAAGCGATGCTCACAAAACGGACTGTATCGGTATGGCGTATACCGATATACCAGAGAAGATCAGTTGTGAATCCGATTTGATCCGGGCAGTGAAGCTGGGAGAAGGAATCAAATGCGGAGGCTCCTATTACCGCGGCACTACCAAGGAGAAAATCGGAAAAGCCAATAATATTCTGGTACAGTCCTTCTGGTTCTACAACAGACTGGGAAGCCTGTACCGGCATCACAGAAGAAAAACGGAAATGCATAAGATGGTATAGGTCCCCTGGGCCTATACTTTTTTGTAACTATTCAGAGCCATGTAAAGATTATCAAATGAGCGTCGAATGCTTGCATTCGTAAGAGCAATTGATAATCTTTATAGGGCGAAGTAACCACTATGAGCAAATAACATGCAAGCATGTTATTCAGGAAAGCCTCGCAGAGGCGGTTTTGCGAATGGGGTTCTGAATAGTTACCTTTTTTATACAATTTTATACACATCGTAATCTGAGTTCATAAATTCTTAAGATGCTTTTACTATAGAAATAGGGTATAATGTGCATAGATAAGTAAGAAATATGGATTGTTCCGTAGAACTTGCTTTCAGGGGAAGAGCGTAAGGCGCTACCTGTAATTAAGAGGAGAGAAATATATGAGAAAAAATTTAAGGGGCAGAAAAGCAACCGCGATCGCACTGGCATCCGTTATGGCAATGTCGCTTGCAGCCTGCGGCAGGCAGGATGGATCGAATCAGGTGGGACAGACAGAACAGAAGGAATATGTATATGTTCCCGAATACCTGGAGTTGGATGATAATACGAATTCCAGCTACAGTAACATGACAGTACAGGGAGATAAGCTGTATTATACAAATTACCAATGGGATGAAGCTTCCGGTGAGAGCAAGGTCGTGCTTGGAGCTTATTCGCTGACAGACGGTTCCAGGGAGGACCTGCCGATCACCATTAATGCTGACGGCGGTGGGATCTATTCCATGCAGGCAGACGCAGAAGGTAATATTTATACTGCGGAATTTGAGTGGAATGCCACAGAAGGTGATGACGCTTATACACAGCAGACGACGGTATTGCACAAGTACGATGCATCCGGTACGGAACTGATGGCACAGGATATCACGGACATCATGCAGCAGGATGAGAACAATTCTTATGTGGGCAGCATGTGCCTGGACGACCAGGGCAGATTTTATATCAGCTCTGATTCACTGATCCGGCTGTTTGGCAGTGACGGACAATTTCAGGGAGCTGTGCAGACGGACAGCCAGTGGATCCAGGGCATGGGAAAAGCAAAAGACGGCAAGGTATACCTGGCTTATTATGACCAATCCGGCAACGTGAAGCTATCCCAGATCGACTTTGACGGCAAAGCATTGGGACAGACATATGATAACTTCCCGAACACGAACGGCAACGGAGGCTTGTGTGCCGGAATAGAAAATGATCTTCTGGTGAATACGGATACTGCCCTGTATGATTATAGTCTCGCAGACCAGAAGACTACCGAAATACTGAGCTGGCTGGACAGTGATATTAACGGCAGTTATGTTACCTATGCCGCAGCCACCGCAGATGGTAAGATCCTGGCAGTAGTCAATGACTGGAACACAGGGGAAACTGACCTGGTGAAGCTGACCAGAACCAAGGCCAGTGAGGTGGCACAGAAGTCCCAGATCACGATCGGAACCCTGTATACCTCCCAGAGCCTTCAGGCAGCAGCCGTAGCCTTCAACAAGCAGAGTAATGAATATCATGTCAATATTAAAACATATATCGATGATAATAACTGGACCGAAACTTCCTGGGCGGATGGCATTACAGCCATGAACAATGATATTACCTCCGGAGCCGGGTGCCCGGATATCTTGGATCTGTCCAACCTGGATGTCAAGGAACTGGCTTCCAAGGGTGTATTCGAGGATATGACACCTTATCTGGAGAAGAGCAGTGTATTAAGCAAGGACGATTTCTTTGAAAATATTGTAGACAGTTATACCTTTGACGGAAAACTGGTGGGAATTCCGAAGAGCTTCACCTTAAACACGATCGTCGGCAAGACCTCCGAAGTAGGTGATAAGAAGGGCTGGACCATTGACGATATTATAGCCTATGCAGGCCAGCACGAAGGTGCTTCCCTGTTTGAGGGCATGACCAAGAGCGGTATGCTGTACACACTGTTAGCCTATGATCTGGACAGCTATATTGACTGGGAGACGGGAAAGTGCAGCTTTGATTCGGAAGATTTCCAGAAAGTACTGGAATTTGTCAATACCTTCCCTGAAGAGTATGATTGGCAGAATGATGACAGATCTACACCGGCGAAGATCCAGTCCGGTGAAGTACTGTTGAATATGACAGGCATCTATCAGCTGAACAGTATTCAGGAGGAGGAAGCTATGTTCGGTGAGCCGGTAACCTATATCGGATATCCTACCTCCGGCGGTGGCAGCGGTACTTATATGCAGGCCAGTGAGCTGTATGCGATTACCGCCAAATCCTCCAACAAGGACGGCGCATGGGCATTTATTGAGAACTACCTGAATCAGCCGTTTGATGATCTATATTCCTATGGACTTCCCGCCAGAAAGTCTGCACTGGATGATATGGTGGAGAAGGCACTGAATGTGACATATATGACAGATGAAAACGGTGAGCAGATCCTGGATGAGAACGGGAATCCGATTCCGGAGGACGGTACTTCCGGCATCAGTTACGGAGACTGGGAGTACACCTATCACACTCCTACCGAGGAAGAAATCAATATTCTGAAGGAGCTGATCAGTGTGGCTGAACCTTCCAGTGCAACCGGTAATGATGAGATCACCAATATCATCACGGAGGAAGCGGAAGCATTCTTCAAAGGTCAGAAGTCCGTAGCGGATGTGGCAGGTGTCATTCAGAGCCGTGTACAGGTCTATGTGAATGAAAACAGATAAAGGAAAGGCTTAAAATATCGTGAGCAGACAGCATGTGAAACATACGCATAAGCATCACAAATTAGATAGAAGAATGCGAAAACTCAAGAGGAGCTCGGGGCTTTTTATAGCCCCCAGCTTCCTTGGAGTTCTTGCGTTCTTTTTTCTACCCTTTCTGGTTGTGATCTTTTATTCCCTGGTGGACAATCCCATCAGTATGAATTTTGTCTTTTTAGACAACTTTAGAAATGTAGTGCAGAATGCCGCTTTCCGTACAGCGGTACATAATACTGCTGTGTTCTCGGCCATTGCCGTACCGCTGGCAGTGGTATTGTCCCTGCTGCTTGCCATTGTATTGGAATCCAAACTTCCGTTCCGGAGCCAGTTCCGTACGTTTTTCTTAAGCCCCATGATGGTACCGGTAGCCTCCATCGTGTTGATCTGGCAGGTATTGTTTCATTATAACGGTGCAGTCAATGATCTGCTGGGAGTCTTCGGCATAGAGAAGATTGACTGGCTGAAGTCCAGCTATTCCATCATTGTTATCGTAATCCTGTTTTTGTGGAAGAATCTTGGATATAATATGATCCTGTTCATGGCAGCCCTGGCCAGCATTCCCAATGAGCTGCTGGAGGTGGCGAGGTTGGAGAGCGCAACACCGCTGCAGACCTTTTTTTACATCAAGATCCGGTATCTGTCCTCGACTTTTTTGTTTGTGACGATCATGTCCCTGATCAGCTCATTTAAGATCTTCCGTGAGATCTATCTGCTGACCACGGATTACCCTTATGACTCCATCTATATGCTGCAGCATTTCATGAACAATAAGTTCAAGAGTCTGGATTATCAGACGCTGTCTGCAGCGGCCATATTGATGTCCTTAGTCATGATTGTGATCATCGGACTTCTGTTCGCAGTGGAAAATCATTTCGGAAAGGATGTGGAAGGCTGATGGAGCAGAACAACACAGGTACACCGGCAAAAGCCCCATCCAGAAGACCTGCTTCGCAGGAGACGAAGAGGGCGGCCAGGTATAAACGCAGAAAAAAACTATTTGAAAATATCCGCATCAGCATAGCAACAGTGATCGCAGCCTTTTTTGCCATACTGTTCCTGATGCCGATCGTTCTGACGATCACCAATTCTTTCATGTCATCTTCGGAGATATCAGCGAATTATGGTTCGGTATTTGCCACGAATGATAAGGGCGGCAAGGTCTATATTTCCGAAAAAGTGAATTTGAAATTTATTCCGGATATTGTATCCTTCAGCCAGTATACTACGGTACTTTTGAAAAGCCCGGAATATCTGCTGAAATTCTGGAATTCCGTGATCCTGGTGGGACCGATCGTACTGTTTCAGCTGATCGTGGCATCGCTGGCGTCTTATGGATTCGCCAGGTACTCGGGGAAGCTGAGGTCATTGGTATTTTTTTCCTATGTGATATTGATGCTGATGCCGTATCAGGTAACGCTGGTACCCAATTATCTGGTGGCGGAAAAGCTGAATATATTAAATACGTACTGGGCCATCTGGCTGCCCGGGATCTTTTCACCCTTTGCAGTCTATCTGCTGACGAAGTTCATGAAGAGAATTCCTGTGGGGGTCATGGAGGCGGCACAGATTGACGGTGCCGGAGAGTGGCAGATCTATCGGCTGATCTGTATGCCATTGTGCAAAGGTGCGCTGTGTTCCGCAGCCATCCTTGTATTTATCGATTACTGGAATATGGTGGAGCAGCCGCTGATCTTGTTATCCGATGCGGAGATGCATCCCTTGTCCGTGTTCTTGAGCAAGATCAATTCCGGAGAGATCGGACTGGCATTCGCCGTGGCTACGATCTACATGGTGCCCAGTCTTCTGGTATTTCTCTACGGAGAAGAATATCTGGTAGACGGAATTACCTACCAGGGCGGTGTCAAAGGCTAGGATCACTGATTTTTTGAGGATATACCGGCATGGATCCGACTGCCGGAATACAGATAGAAAGTGAAGTATAGAGGAGAATCAAGATGAACGAGAACGGTGGAAAAAAGAGAAGAGAATGGGTTAAAAATGCAGCCATTATATTCTTGTCTGTAATGTTGGTGCTGACATTTTTTTCCAATACATTTATGAACTATTCCCTTCCGGAGGTTGCGGCACAATATGTACAGTCCGGCACCATCACGGCGAAGATCCGCGGAACCGGCACGGTGGAGAGTGGAGATCCCTATAATGTGAAGATAACGGAAACCCGTACCATCTCCAGTGTCCTGGTGAAGACCGGGGATAAGGTAGAGAAGGGAGCTCCCCTGCTGCTATTGGAAGATAAAGAAAGTAAAGAACTGACGGATGCACAGAAGGCCCTGGATGAAGCAAGACTTCAGTTTGAACTTGCAATGTTGGGAAAAGATATTACAAATAGCGTTTATAATAATGTGCAGAGCGGTAATGTTTCTTCCATGGCAACATATCAGAGCAGAATCGTAGCAGCGGAAGCAGAAATTAATAAATGGCAAAAACTGGTGGATGAAGCACAGAATGCTATCGATCAACTAAATACAGCACAGGCTAATGTGAAAGCGAGTGGAGATCCAGATACCAGTTCGGAGCAGGCAAAGGTGAATACAGCACAGGCAACATTGGACAGTGATGAAATCAAGATTGCTAAAGACGATATTACTAGGTGGCAAAATGAAAAGGCTGCTTGTGATGCGATTATTAAAAAATGGCATGAAGGAATTACGGAAACGGTATCGGGAAACGAGGTTATTGGAGTAGTATCGCAGGAAGAATTTGATGTCGCTACAGCAAATAGTGCCAGATATCAGGAATTAATTAATGAAAAACAGGCATTTATCAATAACAATCCGGATAAAGTAAAAGCGTATGAAGATAAGGTGAAAGCTTTATCGGATGCCCAAAAAGCACTTTCGGATAAGGGTAATAGTAAAGAAAATAGTTCTAATTCATTGGAAGTACAAAAAAATAACTGGGCAGCAGAATTGACTAAGCGTAAAGCTCAGTTGGATGTGGCGACAGCAACCAGAGACCAGCTTTTGACAGATATTTCTAATGAACTGAATTTGGATTATAAATTAGACGATTTGCAAAAACAGCGTGATGAGATCGCAAAATTGCAGGAGAATGCGGTAGGCGCCAGCATCGATGCCCCTATTTCGGGTACCATTACCAGTGTAACTGTCAAGGCAGGAGACGAGGCACAGCCGGATACTGCACTGGTGACCATGCAGCCGGAGGGTAAGGGCTTTACCATGAGCTTTTCCGTGACCAATGATCAGGCGAAGAGACTTTCCGTAGGAGATAAGGCAGACCTGGTGAACTCCTGGAGATACAGTAATATGGATATTACACTGGCCAGCATCAAGCCGGATACCACAGATCCCGGACAGAAGAAGCTGCTGACCTTTGATATCACCGGAGATGAAGTGACACCCGGACAGTCCTTAAATGTATCCGTGGGACAGAAGAGTGCCAATTACGATCTGATCGTACCCAACAGTGCCATCCGTGAGGACAGTAACGGTAAGTTTATCCTGATCGTGGAATCCAAGAGCAGCCCCTTAGGTAACCGTTATGTGGCGACCCGTGTGGATGTGGAGGTACTGGCAAGTGATGACACCCAGTCCGCAGTGAGCGGAGCTTTATATGGCTATGAATTTGTCATTACGACATCTACCCAGCCGGTAGAGGCAGGAAAGCTGGTCAGACTGGCAAATAATTCATAAAAGGTCTTTCAGACGGAAAATAATTTAACAGGAAGGAAGAAACAGATCAGATGTTTCGGATTCGAATACAGAATAAAAAGAAATGCATATGGTACTGCAGTGCAGTAGTATCCTTTCTTCTGTTCCTGCTTTTGCTGGGATGGACCAACCATCTGGCAAATACCCAGGATGCCCAGCAGATGGCCGGACGATGGAGTGAAAAAAAGGATGTGGCACAGATCAGCTGCTTTTTCTCCTCCAAAGCAGAAGTGACGGAGGATACCATTCAAAGCTTTGAATATTCATTGAAAAATGTGCTGCAGGAGGCCTCGATTACAGAGACCTCCGAGAATCCAAGTGCCAGACTCTGGGTGGATGCCTATAGCGCAGACGGTAAGATCACCCTGGTCAACGGGAAAAATACGCTGGATGCCAATGCCATCGGTATCGGCGGAGACTTTTTTATGTTCCATCCGTTAAAACTGATCACAGGCTCCTATTTTTCCGGTAACGATCTGATGCAGGACTATTGTATCATCGATCAGGATGCGTCCTGGCAGCTGTTCGGCTCCAATGATGTGGTGGGAATGACGGTATATATCGGCAATGTTCCCCATATCGTCACCGGTGTGGTACAGCGCCCGGACAGCAGAATGGATAAAGCAGCGGGACTGAATTCCACGGTGGTCTATGTGTCTTATGAGACACTGTCTGCTTATGGTACGAATAACGGAATCAACCATTACGAGATCGTGATGCCGAACCCTGTGGATGAGTTCGCCTACAGCAAAGTAAAAGAAGGAATCGGCATAGACGAGAAAAACGTTGAGATCGTGGAAAACAGCAGACGTTATTCCCTGCCCAACCGGATCAAAACAATCCTTGCCTTCGGAACGCGTTCCATGAACGGCAAAGCCATCATCTACCCCTACTGGGAGAATCTGGCGAGAGGCTATGAAGACATTATTGCATTACTGACAGTATTTATGCTGCTTCTGTCATTATATCCGGTAGTGACCGTTATCTGGTGCTTTGTACACTGGTGGCGTCATAAGGGCTGGACTTTGAAGGATGTATGGCATACCGGTAAGGATCAGGCAGAGCGGGCTGTGGAACGCCGCAGGGAGAAAAAGCACTCCCACAAGGAGAGGGATGTCCTGGAGGAACTGGAACGGGAGCTGGAGGAAGACCCTTATGCAGACAGTGAATTCTCCTGGCTGACGGATGAACCGGCGGAGGGAGCAGAGCCTGCGGATGCAGCTTCGGAAGAGCCGGAGAAAGCGCAGACAATGAACATGCAGACAGAGGAAACGCAGACACCTGAGGAGACAAAAGAGGAACAGCAGTCGTAAAACAACAGACACAGACAAGAAAAGGAGAGGGAGAATGAAAAAGAAAGGGAAAAAACGGATCAGTATCGCGTTGACCGTGGCAATGATCGCAGGTCTGACTGCCTGTGGAAAGGGTAACGGCGGGAACGGAAACAGTGGCAGCAGTGCGGCCGATTCCAGCCTTGCAAAACAGTATGTATTTAAGGAACAGGCGCTGGATCTTAATATGGATTCAGACAATATGAATATTGATCTGTTGACCAGAAAAGGAGATACGGTTTACCTTCTGTTTGAGACCTATGAATATTTCGAGAATGGTAATCAGAGTCTGCTGCATCTTACTACAATGAAACCGGACGGTACCGTCATCGACACCGTAGAACTGCCTATGTGGAAGGAAGGAGAGGCTCCGGCGACTCCGGCACCTGCACAGGGCGGTGAGACTTCCGGGGACGGAAATGAAGCAGTGCCTCTTACGGAGCAGGAGGTCAGCACACAGGATATTGCGGCAGCGGATATGGATGTGGTAGATGCACCGGCAGGGAACAGCAGTTATACATACACATCGCTTAACAATTGTACGGTCGGTTCGGATGGGAATGTTTACGGAATACGCAATTACTATAGTGAGACATATTCCGAAGACGATTACAGCAGTACGAATGATTATGCCTTGATCTGCTGGAGCGCAGATGGGACCATCGTATGGGAAGCTGATCTGAATGATATGAATACAGAAGAAAGCTATTCCTGGGTATATAGTATCATCCCCAATGAGGATGGAACCCTGACACTGCTGTTAAGCGGTGATAAAATAGAGAAATGCACTGTGACGCAAGAGGGTATCACAGACCGGAAGGATCTGCCGGAGGCAGTCGCAACACTTTTCAACAATGCAAGCTCGAATATCATTACGCCGGATGGCAAGGTGCAGATCATCTATTATGATGAGAGCAATTACACGGATATGTATATCGCAACCTATGATCCTGCAACAGATGCGGTATCAGAAGGAATAAAGTTTTCCTCGACACTGACCAACGGCGGTTATTATAATATGGTGCCCGGAGACGGTGACATCCTGTACTATGCCGATAGTAACGGCCTGTTCAGTTATAATGTGCAGACACAGGAATCGAAGCAGATCATGAGTTATATCAATTCGGATCTGGCTGCCGGCAGCCTGAACAATTTCCTGGTACTGGACGAGGAACAGTTCCTGGGCTTTTACTATGATAACACCGAAGGTAAAATGTGCGGAGGTCTGTTCACCCACGTGAAGCCGGAGGATATCAAGGACCGGATCGTCCTTACACTGGCCGGTAACTATATCGACTATGATCTGAAGAGAAAAGTAGTAGAGTATAATAAGTCCGGTGACACTTACCGTATTGTAGTCAAGGAATACAATACCTACAATACTTCAGAGGATTATACTCTCGGTGTGAAGCAGTTAAATAATGATATCATCTCCGGAGGAATGCCGGATATTCTGGTCGTGGACAGCAATATGTCAATGGACAGCTATATTGCCAAGGGACTGGTGGCAAATGTGGATGATCTCATTGCGGGGGATGAGGAATTATCGAAAAACGACTATCTGCAGAATGTCTGGGATGCGTACCGTGTGGACGGTAAACTGTACTATGTGATTCCTTCCTTCTATATCTCTACTATGGTAGGAAAAGAATCTATTTTCGGTGACCGCACCTCCATTACTATGGAAGAGCTGCAGACGATCCGGGATTCCATGCCGGAAGGAACCGCACTCTTCAGTGATATTACCAGAGACAGCTTCCTGTATACCATGATGAACTATTGCGGCAGTGATTTCGTGGATGTATCCACAGGAAAATGTGCATTTGATACGGATAATTTCGTGGCAATGCTGGCCTATGCAGGCGAGCTGCCGGTAGAATATGGAGAGGATTACTGGGGAGAGGATTACTGGAATAATTATGAATCCCAGTACCGCGAGGACAGAACCCTGCTGGATACCATTTCCATCAGCAACATCCGTGACCTGAACGGTACGATCAACGGTGTCTTCGGTGAGGATATCTCCTTTGTAGGCTTCCCGACCGATGGAGATATGGGATCTGTATTATGGGCAGGTAACTGGATGTATGCCCTGTCTGCAAAATCCAAGAATCTGGATGGTGCATGGGAATTCCTGCGCTACTATCTGACACAGGAATATCAGGATAAGATACAGGAACAGGAATACAATCTTCCGGTACTTCGCAGCACCTTTGAGAAGAATGTGCAGGATGCTACGAAGAAGCCGTACTATATGGATGAGAACGGCAACAAAGTGGAATACGATGAGACCTATTACATCAATGGGGAGGAAATACTGCTGCCGCAGCTGACACAGGAGCAGGTGGACAGGATCGTAAGCTTTGTGGAAAGCGTGAACAAGAGAGGATACTATAATGAGGCAATCTCCAATATCATTTCGGAAGAAGCCGGAGCATACTTCTCAGGACAGAAGAGTGCGAGAGATGTGGCAGGTGTCATTCAGAGCCGTGTACAGGTCTATGTAAACGAGAACAGATAAACGGAAGATAGCACTGCGTAGAGCAGAATAGTAAAAGATGGCGGTCTGTTGAAAAACAGGCCGCCATTTATAGCATGGCGCCTTAGCCAAGGCGGATGGGAATGCCCTGCTTTTTCAGATGTGTCGTCAGGGTAAGCTCCTGTCCGTGCTCCCTTAACCACTGCTTATAGATCCGGTAATCCGGCATGATGCGCTCGACCATGTTCCAGAAGTCCTTCGAATGGTTCATATGAGTCAGGTGGCAGAGCTCGTGGACTACCACATAATCCAGAGGACCGGCGGGACCGTAGATCAGGCGGTAATTGAAGGATAAAGTTCCTCTCGAGGAACAGCTTCCCCAGCGGGTCTTCTGGTCACGGATGGTGATAGAAGTGTAGTGCCCACCGGTGAACCTGTGGTAGTATTCCACACGGTTCGTGAACACTTCTCTGGCAGCATTCCGATATCGGTTTTCCAAAGCCTGCAGCCTGCGGAGCTCCGCAACGGTCAGCGGCTGATTGTCATATAGATTCATGAGAGTGCCTTTCACATACAGGGATGTTGATCCTCTGAGTATCGTTGTAAGTTTGAACAGATTAAATATACTGCGTATGGCTTGAAAAGTAAACGCAGAAATTGTAGAATATTGCGTAACGGCTCGCAGACGAAACGTCTGTTTCGGAAACAGGACGGTCACAAAGCGGTGCAGGCGCATACATGTGACTTTGGGAATGACAAGGTGGAACCGTTACAGGAAAGGAAAACAGTAAATTCTATGGGTAAATGTATTTTGATCGGCGCAGGAGATCTCACGATGGGAGAGCTGTCTGTGACGGAGGAAGATTATGTGATCGCAGTGGACGGCGGCTTAAGCTACTGTGGGCTCCTGAATGTGGAGCCGGATCTGATCATCGGAGATTTTGACTCGATGAGCGAACAGGAGAAGCTTGCTGTGGAACAGCTACAACAGACCGTTCCGGAGAAGATCTGCCGCCTGCCGGAGTGCAAGGATGACACAGACATGCTGGCAGCTATCAAGCGGGGGCTGGAGCTGGGCTATACCGATTTCCGTATTTATGCGGCCACCGGCGGGAGATTTGATCATACTCTGGCGAATATCCAGTGTCTGCTGTATCTCAAAAATCACGGCGCGGTGGGGTACCTGGTAGACGGTACGGGAATGGTGCTGGTACTGCAGAACGAAGCCGTGCATTTCCGGAAGGAGCTGGAGGGCACCATGTCACTGTTTGCCCTGACGAAGGAGGTAAAAGGCGTGAATATCCGCGGCATGAAATATCCTTTGGAAAATGCCGTGATCACCAACGATTTCCCCATCGGGATCAGCAATGAATTCCTGGGAGAGGAAGCGGAGGTGTCCGTAGAGGACGGTGAACTGGTATGCATGATCCGGTATTATGAGGATGAAGTATAACCATGGCAGCCGGAAATGTACGCTTCGAAGATGATCAAGGAGGTGGCACCGAATGTCCACCTCCTTGGTGTTTTTGCGAAAAAAATCTTTAGAAAATCTTTCGTTTTTTCAGTAGGTGAAATTAGAAATTATAAATTAGAATCAGAAACAGACAGGGGAGAGGATCCCCTTGCCGCATGTGGCAGAATGAGAGGGAGTCATGGAGAACAATAAATATCATATTCTCATCGTGGAGGATGATAAGGAAATCCGGGATGGTGTGGAAATCTATCTGAAAAATCAGGGGTATCAGGTATGGAAAGCTGCCAACGGTAAGGAAGGACTGGAGATCGTAACACGGGAAGAGATTCATCTGGCTATCCTGGATATTATGATGCCGGTGATGGACGGTGTGACAATGTTAATGAAGCTGCGGGAGCAGAATCACGAGTTCCCGGTAATCATGCTGTCCGCCAAGTCCGAGGAAGTGGACAAGATCATGGGATTAAATATGGGAGCGGATGATTATGTGACCAAACCCTTTACGCCGTTGGAACTGTTGGCGAGGGTGAATTCCCATCTGCGCAGATATTCCAAATATCTGACGGCGGTCAGTGGGGAAGAACAGGAAAAATCCCATGTGTATACCATCGGTGGACTGGAACTTAACGAAGAAACCGTGGAAGTGACGGTGGACGGAGAAGCAGTGAAGCTGACTCCTATGGAATTCAAGATCGTACAGCTTTTGATCAAGAATCCGGGCAGAGTATTTTCCGCGGATGAGATCTACGAGCGTATCTGGAACGAGAAAGCGGTCAACACCGATACCATTATGGTACATGTGAGGAATATCCGCGAAAAAATCGAGATAGATCCGCGAAATCCCAAGTATCTGAAAGTGGTATGGGGTGTAGGATATAAGATCGACAAACAATAAATGCGGATGTGGGAAACAAATCGTTTCGGCAGGCAGAGGGAAATGACCGGAGAGGTGTAAGAATGGAACAGGTAACAGAGGTTGTGAAAGCAGAGACAACAGGAAAACGGGAAAACAGAGAAAACAGAGAACACAGAAAGCCTGCAGTCAAATGGCTGATCATCGGAATGATTGTCAGTCTGGCAGCTTCCGGCATTTTTACCGCCTGCTACGGAATCTTCGAGCGCAGGGCGGAGAGCTGGAGAAATGAACAATACATTGCGGATCCGCTGGAGACGTCGAATACGATTACTTATCTGTATCAGAACTGCTATCTGCTCTACCGCGATCTGTACAACAAAGAGCATCAGACTTCCTTAAGCTATGGAGAATTATATATGCAGTCCACGGAGGGGAATGAATGGCTCAATGATGACCAGAAGCGGGCAGAAATGGCGGACGGAGATACGGAGGACCTCACCATACCGGAAGGAGAAGATCCCGAAGACTATGTAGCCCAGGGAAGCTTTGCAGTACAGACCAGGGAATACCTGGAAGAGCACTTCAATACCCTGGAAAGCTCCTTTGGTCAGCTGAATAATTTGTATGATTATAGGATCCGGGATACTAAGACCGGAGAGATCCTAAGTAATCTGGCGGATACGGATATTGTGGCGGAGGACCAGAGCTTTTATCTGACTTTTGTATTTGACGACTATGGAAATGATGCCACCTTAGGGAATACGGTGATCGGATCGGATACGACAACCCTTCGCAAGACGGCGGCGGAAGTGATCCGTAATTGTGGTCTTACGCGAATGGTGGATGCCAATATGGGCAGCGAAATCTCTGCCGGTCATAATACCATGTTCCGGCTGGAAATGCCGAAAAATTGTGAGATCACCTACTGCATCTCCAGACAGGCGGCACAGAGTCTGGGACAGAACGGTCAGTATATTTATTATGATCAGGACATGAACAATGTCAGTGTTTACTTTTCCATGGGAGACCAGTATACATCCTACTATCTGTCCGGATGCCAGCAGATGTTTCTGATCCTGTGTCTGTTGATCTTCCTGCTGGCGCTTGTATTACCGGGACTTGAGGAAGAGAGAGCCTGGGAGAAGGTGGCGCTGTTAAAGCTGCCTGTAGAGGCGGTTATTGTGATCCTTGTGGTGATCGCCGGCATTGGAAGTGAACAGGTGGTAGGACTGGTATCCTGGGTAAGGAGCGGTCATGCGCTGAACACGGTTTTACAGGGAAACAGTGCGCAGATACAGATGTCGACCACAATACTGACCTATGCATTAAATGTTCTGGAAGTGGCAGCCTTGTTTTTCATTGCCTGGTGCAGCGGTGTATCCCTGCGGGCAATGCGGGTTCAGGGAGCCAGAGCGTATTTGAGACAGCACAGCTTGTGCTATCTGTTAGTGCCTTTCTGGAAAAAACTGTGGAGAGGAATGAAGAAGGGATTCTCCATTGGCAGGGATAAGGTGGTGGATGTCTATCATGATGCAGAGCATTTTGATGTGACGAAGGATGCCAAAAAGCTGATCCTGCGGATTGTGCTGTGGAATGCCCTGATTCTGGTGATCGTATGCAGCCTTCCTCTGGGAGGAGTGACGATCGCAGTCATTTACTCTGTGGTACTGTATTTTGTACTGCGGCGTTATGTCAGCAAATTGCAGAAAAAGTACGGATTGCTGTTAAAGGCCACCAATGAGATCACTCAGGGTAATCTGAACGTGACCATAGAGGAAGATCTGGGCGTGTTTGAACCCTTTAAACCGCAGATCTACCGGATCGAGGAAGGCTTCCGTAATGCGGTGGCGGAGGAAGTGAAGAGTCAGCGGATGAAGTCGGAACTGATCACGAATGTATCCCACGATCTGAAGACGCCACTGACAGCTATCATTACTTATGTAAAGCTGCTGCAGGAGCCGGGAGTGACAGAAGAACAGAGGAAGGAGTACTTAGAGACGCTGGATCGTAAATCGCTGCGCCTGAAGGCACTGATCGAGGATCTGTTCGAAGTCAGCAAGGCAAATTCCCAGAATATCACGCTCGATATCCGCGATGTGGATATCGTAAGCATGGTAAAACAGGTCGAATTCGAGATGGAAGATAAGCTCGCGGATGCCGGACTGGATGTGCGGATGAACCTGCCCGAAGAGAAGGTCATCGTGCCGTTGGACAGTCAGAAGACCTTCCGTATTTTTGAAAATCTGTTTGGCAATATTGCCAAGTACGCGTTACCCGGCACCAGAGTCTATGTCAACGGTTTCACGGCAAAAGAGGATGTGACGATCATCTTAAAAAATATCACGGCACAGGAGCTGTCCGTATCCGGAGAGGAACTGACGGAACGGTTCGTCAGAGGAGACACCTCCCGTAATACCGAGGGCAGCGGACTGGGGCTGGCCATCGCCAAAAGCTTCACAGAATTACAGGGTGGAAAGTTCCGGATCGAGTTGGACGGAGATCTGTTTAAGGTGGTGCTGATCTGGAAAGTAAAGTCACAGAATGGTCAAAATATGGTTCCCAGAGAGTCTGAGACGGCAGAAAAGAACGAAAACAGTGACTGCTTATCATAAAATCTGTTGCATGATAATAATAAAATAAATCAATGTTTTAATACTAAAACATCCACATTTACGTAGAAATATGTTAAATGTGGATGTTTTCAATTGCAAATGAGTGTGCTACAATAATGAAAACTTCAAAGAGAAGTATTACGGATCTGAAGTGTGGAACAGCTGTGCAGAACGCACAAGCTGTATGAAGAGAAAAAGGAGCAGTAGACAATGGGAATGACAATGACACAGAAGATACTTGCACAGGCAGCGGGCCTTGCGCAGGTACAGGCAGGCCAGCTGATCGAGGCACAGCTGGATCTGGTGCTGGGCAACGATATTACCAGTCCGGTGGCAATCAAGGAAATGGATAAAATGAAGGTGCAGGGAGTGTTTGATAAGGATAAGATCGCACTGGTACCGGATCATTTTGTTCCCAATAAGGATATTAAATCCGCGGAGCACTGCAAATGTGTCCGCGAGTTCGCAAGACGCAATGAGATCACCAATTATTTCGAAGTGGGAGAGATGGGGATCGAGCATGCCCTGCTTCCGGAGAAAGGACTTACTGTAGCTGGAGATGTGATCATCGGTGCAGATTCCCATACCTGTACTTACGGTGCTTTGGGAGCATTTTCCACCGGTGTGGGAAGCACGGATATGGCAGCCGGTATGGCTACCGGTAAGGCATGGTTCAAAGTACCTGCGGCAATCAAATTCAATCTGACCGGCAAACCCGCAGAATGGGTCAGTGGTAAGGATGTGATCTTACATATCATCGGCATGATCGGTGTGGACGGTGCACTGTACAAGTCTATGGAATTTGTAGGGGATGGTATCGCCAATCTGTCCATGGATGACCGTTTCACCATTGCCAATATGGCCATTGAGGCCGGTGGCAAGAATGGCATTTTCCCTGTGGATGAGAAAGCTATTGCTTATATGGAAGAACACTCCAAGCGTCCCTATAAAGTATTCGAAGCAGACCCGGATGCACAGTATGATGCGGAGTATACCATTGACTTAAGCACTTTACGGCCTACCGTGGCCTTCCCTCATCTGCCGGAGAATACACATACCATCGATGAGATCCACGAGATGGACGCCATTGCCATCGACCAGGTAGTCATCGGTTCCTGCACCAACGGACGTATTGACGATCTGCGCACCGCAGCAAAGGTACTCAAGGGCAGACATGTGGCGAAAGGCATGCGCTGCATCGTAATTCCTGCCACCCAGTCCATCTATATGCAGGCCATGGAAGAGGGACTTCTGAAGACCTTTATTGAAGCGGGAGCAGTCGTAAGCACTCCTACCTGTGGACCCTGCCTTGGTGGATACATGGGTATCCTGGCAGAAGGCGAGAGATGTGTCTCCACGACCAATCGTAATTTCGTGGGACGTATGGGACATGTAAAATCCGAGATCTATCTGGCAAGTCCTGCAGTAGCGGCAGCCAGCGCCATCACCGGCAAGATTTCCTGTCCCTGCGAACTGGAGTAAGCTGCAGGAAAAAGCAAGATGCGGGCAGGCAAGTAAGGGATTGTGGAATCCTGTGGCTGCCTGCATGGAAAAGTAAGAGATATATTGGAACAGGAAAAATATTTGAAACATTTGTAATAGAAAGGTAACGGAAAATGAACAACGCAAAAGGAATAGTTTTCAAATTCGGAGATAACGTGGATACTGACGTTATCATTCCCGCAAGATATCTGAATTCCTCCGATCCCGCAGAACTGGCTACCCACTGCATGGAGGACATTGATAAGGATTTTATAAAAAATGTGAAAAAAGGTGACATTATCGTAGCGGAGAAGAACTTCGGCTGCGGCTCCTCCAGAGAGCATGCCCCCATCGCCATCAAGGCTGCAGGTGTCAGCTGTGTCATCGCAGAGACCTTCGCCAGAATCTTCTACCGCAATGCCATTAACATCGGACTGCCCATCATTGAGTGTCCCGAGGCATCCCGGAAGATTCAAAACGGCGATGAAGTCGAGATCGACTTTAATACCGGAGTGATCAAAGACCTCACCACCGGCGAGAGCTTCCAGGGACAGGCGTTCCCCGAGTTCATGCAGAAGATTATCGCCGCAGAGGGACTGATCAACTACATCAACAGTCAGGAATAAATTGAGTGCATGGCTCGTAACGTAGGGTTGCCATAACCCCCACGAACGCCCGCATCGGATGGAACATCCTTCCGGGTGTCAGGTCTCCCGGAGGGAGTTTCCTGACGAAAAGTGACAAAATATCACCATCGTCCGACAAACATTCCCGGAAGGACATTCCATCCGCTGCAGGGGTTCTACATTTTCTCATAATATCTGTACGTCATAGGCATTTCTGCCTACAGCCATTTCTATTGTTTTGGTGAAAATCGCATCAAAATAGCAAAATCAGTACAAAAAATCTTCTAAATCAAACATTTTTTGTACTGATTTTATTATTTTTCCCATTTTAGCGAAAATAAGCTCTTATAAAAGGCCAAAATCTCCTGTTTTTGTATTTTTTATGCAAAAAAAGGCGTTTTTAATACAAACTTTATTGTACCACTGCCTTATCCACATCAATCACTGCGTAGAAATCCGGGTGGTTCATCTGGATCCGTTTCGTGACGGAGTCAACAACATCCTGATCGGAAACGGGATAATCATAGGGGACTACGATGTCAAAAATGAGGTTCGTGTGGGTCAGTCCCTTGACGATGCGGAAATCATGCATGCTGAGTTTTGGATCGATCTGATCCAGATAAGCTTTTACCTCTGCTTTCAGGGACAGTGTCTCGGGGTCATTGGTGCTGACGGGATCCATGTGGATCACAGCGTTACAGTTTAATTTGCTGCGCAGTTCATGCTCTATGGTATCGATCGTATCGTGCAGGGTCAGAATATTACCGTCGGCAGGAACCTCCGCATGCAGAGAGATCAGAGTCCTTCCGGGGCCGTAATTATGCACGATCAGATCGTGAATCCCGGTGACATCATCATAAGAGAGAACGATGTCGTTAATCTGCTGTACCAGTTCAGGCTCGGGGGGCTGCCCAAGCAGGGGACTGATCGTGTCTTTGGCTGCGACAAATCCGGAGTACAGGATGAACATACCCACCAGCACACCACAGTAACCGTCGATAATGATGCCCGAGGCGGCGGAGACGATAGTGCCGATGAGAACCACGGTGGTTGCTATCATATCGCTCAAACTGTCAATGGCGGTAGCCTTCATTGCCACAGAACCGATCCGGGAACCGATGCTGCGGTTATATAGAGCCATATAGCACTTTACCAGGATCGAAAATACCAGGATGCCGATAATGACAGGGGAGTAGTCAGGAACTTCCGGATGGAAAATCTTACTTACAGAGCTTTTTACCAGTTCGAAGCCCATGAGCACGATTAAAATAGAGACTAACAGCCCGGAGATATATTCGATCCGTCCGTGTCCGAAGGGATGGTCAGAGTCCGGCTTCTGTCCCGCCATTTTGAAGCCTGCCAGCGTAATGATGGAGGATGCTGCATCCGACAGGTTGTTGAATGCATCCGCCGTGATGGCGATGGAATGACTGAAAAAGCCTGCCAGAGCCTTGGCAGTGAACAGGATCAGGTTGAAAAAAATCCCGACGATACCGCAGAGCATTCCATATGCCTGGCGAACGCCGGAATCCGTGACGTTTTCATGATCCCTGATAAATAATTTTGCCAATAATGTAACCATAAGATATCCCCTTTTCCCAAATGAGATTTTAAAGGATATTGTAGCGCATATGCAGGAAAAATACAAGTAAATCCGGATGATTTGCAGAAAAAACGCCCAAAGATGCAGATCAAGAAATCTGCGGTTGCTATTGCGCATCCGTCGTTTTCAGTGTATAATCTCGGTGGACGTAATGTAAGCTTTCAGAACGGATCCGGGACGCAGACCATTTTCCGGAGCCGTACTGGTAATTTATAATAATCAAAAGTAAAAATGGAGGAACGATCGATGAGAAAGAAACCGGTTGTATTAATGATCCTGGATGGTTATGGATTGAATGATAAGGTAGAGGGCAATGCCGTAGCACAGGCCAATACCCCTGTAATGGATTCCCTGATGAAGGAGTATCCTTTTGTACACGGCAATGCCAGCGGTATGGCAGTAGGACTTCCCGAGGGCCAGATGGGTAACTCCGAGGTAGGTCATATGAATATGGGTGCCGGCCGTATCGTATATCAGGAGCTGACCCGTATCACCAAGGAAATCCAGGATGGTGACTTCTTTAAAAATGAAGCCCTGTTGAAGGCTATTGATAACTGTAAGAAGAACAACAGTGCCCTGCATCTGATGGGACTGTTATCTGACGGTGGTGTACACAGCCACATCACCCATCTGTACGGCCTGCTGGAGTTGGCGAAGCAGCAGGGACTGGAAAAGGTATATGTCCACTGCTTCTTAGATGGACGTGATACCCCTCCCGCCAGCGGTAAGAGCTATGCAGAGCAGTTAAATGAAGAAATGAAGAAAATCGGTGTAGGTAAGATCGCTTCTGTAATGGGCCGTTATTATGCTATGGATCGTGATAACAATTATGACCGTGTACAGCTGGCTTACGACGCCATGACCGAGGGCAAAGGTCTGACCGCTGCCTGCGGTATCTGTGGTATCCAGGAGTCTTACGACAGAGAAGAGACCGATGAGTTTGTAAAACCTACTGTTGTTGTAGAAGATGGCAAGGCAGTCGGACTGGTGCAGGACAAGGATTCCGTGATCTTCTTCAACTTCCGTCCCGACCGTGCAAGAGAGATCACCAGAGCCTTCTGTGATGATGACTTCAAGGGATTTGACCGTGTGAGAAAGGATATTACTTTTGTATGCTTCTCCGATTACGATCCTACCATTCCTAATAAAGAAGTGGCATTCCACAAGATCGCCATTACCAATACCTTCGGTGAGTGGCTGGCAGCCCATGACATGAAGCAGGCACGTATCGCCGAGACTGAGAAGTATGCACATGTAACCTTCTTCTTCAACGGCGGCGTAGAGCAGCCCAACGAGGGAGAGGATCGTATCCTGGTAAATTCTCCCAAGGATGTGGCAACCTATGATCTGAAGCCGGAGATGAGTGCTCCTCAGGTCTGCGGGAAACTGCTTGATGCGATCCGCTCTGAAAAATATGATGTGATCGTGATCAACTTCGCAAACCCCGATATGGTAGGTCATACCGGTGTGATCTCTGCAGCCATCAAGGCGATTGAGACCGTAGATGAGTGCGTAGGCAAGGCAGTACAGGCAGTGAAGGATGTAGACGGTGTTCTGTTCATCTGTGCAGACCACGGTAACGCAGAGCAGATGATCGATTACACCACCGGTCAGCCTCATACCGCACATACCACCAATCCGGTTCCGTTCATCCTGGTAAACTACGATCCTGCTTATACGCTGAAAAAGGGCGGATGCCTGGCAGATATCGTACCTACCCTGATCAACGTGATGGGTATGGAGCAGCCGGCAGAAATGACAGGAAAGTCTCTGTTAATTAAAAAGTAATCACCGGAATATTTTCGGTAAGATCGCAGAAACCATAAAAGCAGATGAAGATTCCTCAGGCACTTTGCACGGTGCCTGAGGATTTTGTAACTGATTTTTACATGATATCTTCTTATCAGCAGGAGGAAGAATTATATTATATGGAACAGAAGAAAAATCTGGTAACTCTGGGCAGCACCGGGATCACCGTAGAGAAAAACTCCTTCGGAGCGCTGCCCATCCAGCGGATCTCCAAGGAAGCAGCCATTGGACTGCTTCGCAAAGCCTATGCTGCAGGCGTGACCTTTTATGACACTGCCAGATACTATACTGACAGCGAAGAGAAAGTGGGCGCTGCCTTTGAGGGTATGCGTGACAAAATATATATCGCTACCAAGACCGGAGCCACCACAGCAGAAGGCTTCTGGAAGGAGCTGCACACTTCCCTGGAAAAATTAAAAACAGATTATATCGACATCTACCAGTTCCACAATCCGGCATTCTGCCCGAAGCCGGGAGATGGCACGGGATTGTATGAGGCCATGCTGGAAGCCAAAGAAAAAGGCATGATCCGTCACATTGGTATTACCAATCACCGCCTGAATGTTGCCCATGAAGCCATTGAAAGCGGACTGTATGAGACACTGCAGTTTCCGTTCTGCTATCTGGCTACCGACAAGGATCTGGAACTGGTACAGGATTGCAAAAAGGCAGGCATGGGATTCATTGCCATGAAGGCACTGTCCGGCGGACTGATCAATAATTCCGCAGCAGCCTATGCGTATCTGGCACAGTTCGACAATGTGCTTCCCATCTGGGGTGTGCAGCGGGAGAATGAGCTGGATGAATTCTTATCCTATATCGACAATCCTCCCACACTGACACCGGAATTACAGGCGGTGATCGATCGTGACAGAGAAGAACTGCAGGGAGAGTTCTGCAGAGGCTGCGGCTATTGCATGCCCTGTCCGGCAGGGATCGAGATCAACAACTGTGCCCGCATGAGCCTGATGATCCGCAGAGCACCTTCAGCAGCACAGCTGACAGACGAGATGCAGGCAAAAATGCGTAAGATCGAGGATTGCCTGCATTGTGGCAGATGTAAATCCAAGTGTCCCTATGGACTGGATACTCCGGCACTACTTGAGAAAAATTATAAGGATTACTGTGAGATCCTTGCCGGAAAAGCGTATTAACACATAGCAGATCTGAATAATAACCTCCTTATGGGACATACTTACCTAAGAAAAAGTAAGTTAAGGATGCCTGTAAGGAGGTTTTTTATGGAAAAATATCTGGAGATCGTCGAAGTACATGGAAGGGAGATTCTGGATTCCAGAGGAAATCCCACGGTGTCTGCCACTGTCACGGTGAAGGACAGAGAGAACGGCAGATGTTTTCAGGGGATGGCAGCGGTGCCCTCCGGAGCCAGTACCGGACAGTTCGAGGCTGTGGAACTCAGGGATGGAGAAACCAGATATTTCGGACTGGGTGTGCAGCATGCCGTCAAAAACGTGGATGAAAAGATTGCAAGTGTTTTGGTGGGAGAGAATGCATTGGAGCAGATCCGTATCGACCGGATCCTGCGGGAGACGGACGGCACGGACAATAAGAGTAACCTGGGAGCCAATGCCATGCTGGCAGTGTCCATGGCGGTGGCAAGAGCAGCGGCGGAGGCACTGGGTCTTCCCCTGTATCGTTACTTCGGAGGAATCTCTCCGAGACTTCTGCCGGTACCTATGATGAATATCTTAAACGGCGGAAAGCATGCGGCGAACACCGTGGATTTCCAGGAGTTCATGATCATGCCCGCGCAGGCGGAGAACTTTGCGGAGGGGTTACGGATCTGTGCGGAAATTTATCATAATCTGAAAAAACTGCTGGAGGAGAAAGGCTTGTCCACCGGAGTCGGGGATGAGGGCGGCTTTGCCCCCAATCTGCCGGATGCAGAGAGTGTGCTGGATCTCCTCGTGGAGGCAATCGAAGCTTCCGGATATGTGCCGGGGCAGGATATCCGGATCGCCATGGATGCCGCCAGCAGCGAACTATATAATGAAAAAACGGGAATGTACCATTTCCCCGGAGAGAGTAAGCTGAAGGGAGAGGAAGTCCTGCGGGATACCGGAGAAATGATCTCGTATTATGAACGGCTCGTAGAGAACTATCCCATTATCTCTATTGAGGACGGACTGGATGAAAATGACTGGGACGGATGGCAGGAGCTGACGAAACGGCTGGGAGAGAAGATCCAGTTAGTGGGAGATGATCTGTTTGTCACAAATACAAAACGGCTGGATGCCGGGATCAAACTTCATTGTGGTAATGCCATTCTGGTTAAAGTCAATCAGATCGGAACTCTGTCCGAAGCCTTCGAAGCGGTGGAGATGGCACACAAGAATGGTTACAAGGCAGTGATCTCCCACAGATCCGGCGAGACGGAGGATACCACCATAGCGGACATAGCGGTGGCACTGAATGCCGGACAGATCAAGACCGGAGCGCCCTGTCGCAGCGATCGTGTGGCGAAGTACAACCGGCTGCTTGCCATTGAAGAGGAGTTAAAGGATGCCGCGGCATATATGGAGCCGTTCCACAAGATCTGAGTGGTTGCGCAACAAAATGTAAACTACAAAAAATAAAAAATGTATAAAAAAGAAGAATTTTCTGCACCAAAAATTCTTCTTTTTTTTTGAGGAAAACTATAGAGACATACATGGGAGAAAGAAAAAAGAACAAAAATACAATGTGTAAATATACATCATATACTGGAAAATATACACTATATACAGGAATTGAAAACAGAGACTATTTTTATTGAAAAACTTTTTCATAAATATACAGACAAATGTGCGCGCTACACGCACAGCGGAAGGAGACAGCAAAAGAGGCAGAGTCACGGAAACTGGCAGATGCTTCATATGTAATTCAGTTGACAGCCTTGAAAAAGTGTTGTAATATAACAAAAGTCGTTGTCGGAAAAGTAAAGTACATTTTACGTACGTGTATACTTGCATACAAATACGAAAAGTGTATTTTATGAATGTCCGTAGGCAAAAGAAAAGCAAGGAGTTGAAGAGATGCTTAAATATATTGCAAAACGTATCGGTCTGGCGCTGATCACGATTTTTACAGTAGCAACACTCACCTTTTTCCTGATGAACATGGTCCCCGGTGGTCCGTTCCTCTCGGAGAAAGCAGTAAGCCCTGCTGCACAGGCAGCCCTGGAGGCAAAATATGGACTGGACAAGCCTTTGTCCCAGCAGTATCTGACGTATATGAAAGATGCTTTGCACGGTGATTTCGGAGAGAGTCTGAAGCAGAGAGGAAGAACCGTTACTTCTATTATAGTATCCAAGTTCCCTGTATCTGCAAGAGTAGGTGGACTTTCCGTTATCGTAGCGCTGTTGGTAGGTATCCCTCTGGGATGTCTGGCAGCTACCCATCGTGGCAAGACGCTGGACAGCGTGATCTCCGTGATCTCCACTTGTGGTATTGCGGTACCAAGCTTCGTTATATGTACTCTGCTTCTGTATTTCCTGGGAAGTAAGGTAAAGATACTGCCCACCTACGGAATCGGTACCTGGAAGCATTATGTGATGCCCGTGATCGCATTGGCATTGTACCCAACTGCTTATATTATGAGACTGATGCGTTCTTCCATGCTGGATGTTCTGGGGCAGGATTATATGAGAACCGCTACGGCGAAGGGAGTAAAACCTTTCTTCCGTCTGTTCAAGCATGCACTGAGAAATGCACTGCTCCCCGTTATCACCTATGTAGGTCCTATGATGGCTTATACTATGACAGGAAGCTTCGTAGTAGAGAAGATTTTCACGATCCCCGGTCTGGGCAATGAATTTGTCAGCTCGATCATTAACCGTGACTACACCATGATCATGGGTACCACCATTTTCCTCGCAACACTGATGGTTGTCATGAATGTGCTGGTGGATATCGTGTATAAGCTCGTCGACCCCAGAATCAAGTTGAAGTAAGATTAACAGGAAGGAAGATACCGATGAAAGAACCGAATGCTATGAGCTTTCATGTAAAATATAAACCGGAAGATTTTATGCCGGCGAACGAAGAAGAGAAGCAGAGTCAGGTCATCATGCGCGAGAGCGTGGGCTTCTGGCAGGATGGCTTCCGCAGACTTCGTAAGAATAAGGTTGCCATGGTCAGCCTCTTCGTTATTATTGTAGTTATGATCTTTTCCTTTATCGTGCCTGCATTTTATCCCTATGATTACAAGACACAGATCAAAGGAAGCGAGAATCTGCACCCCATGCAGTATTCCGAGAAAGAGATAGAGCGTATGGATGCGGGAGAGAAGGTATTCCCCCATGTGCTCGGTACAGATAAAATGGGCCGTGATTATGCCATCCGTGTTATGATGGGAAGCCGTATCTCCCTGTTGGTTGGTCTGATCGCTACTGCCATCATTTTCGTGATCGGTTCCCTGATCGGTTCCATCTCTGCCTTCTTCGGTGGATGGGTGGATCTGATCATTATGCGTATTGTGGATATTATCTATACGATACCGGATTTCCTGCTGATCGTGCTGCTGTCCTTTGCGTTAAAGGACCCTCTGGCGAATCTGGCACAGCTTCCCGGATTCGGATGGATGCAGATCGTAGGATCTAACCTGATCAGTATCTTCATCGTATTCGCATTGCTGTACTGGGTAGGAATGGCACGTATGGTACGAAGCCAGATCCTGACCCTGAAGGAAAATGATTATGTCATGGCAGCCAAGGCTCTGGGAGCCAAGGATGGCCGTATCATTAAAAAGCATCTGCTGACCAACTGTATCGGTACGCTGATCGTTACCACCACACTGCAGATCCCTTCCTCTATTTTTACCGAGAGCTATCTGAGCTTCTTAGGTATGGGTGTGGCAGTTCCCCTGCCTTCCCTGGGAAGCCTTGCAAGTGATGCCATTAACGGAATGATCACATTCCCGTACCTGCTGTTTGCACCCTGTCTGCTGATCAGTCTGATCATCTTAAGCTTTAACCTGTTTGGTGACGGACTTCGTGACGCATTTGACCCGAAGCTTAAGAATTAATGGAAGGAGTAGTGAAGATGGATAACAATTATCTGGTAGATATACAGCATGAACGTCTCTCTTTCTTTACTCCTGCCGGAGAAGTAAAGGCACTGAACGATGTCTCCATTCACCTGAAGGAAGGGGAAGTATTGGGCATCGTAGGAGAGAGTGGTTCCGGTAAATCCGTAACCGCATACAGTCTGATGGGACTGACCGCTTATCCCGGTAAGCTGATCGGCGGAGAACTTCACTTCAATGGACACGAAGTGGAGAAAATGACCGAAAAAGATTTTTCCAAGATGCGTGGTAAAGAGGTCTCCATTATTTTCCAGGATCCTCTGACCAGCTTAAATCCCGTATATACCATTGGTAATCAGATTATGGAAGTGATCCGTCTGCATACCGATGCGGACAAGAAAAAGGCATATGCAAGAGCAGTGGAGCTTTTGTCTCTGGTAGGTATCAATGAACCGGAGAAGCGTATGAAGCAGTATCCCCACGAGCTGTCCGGTGGTATGAGACAGCGTGTCATGATCGCGATCGCGCTGGCATGTGAACCGAAGCTTCTGATCGCCGATGAGCCTACTACCGCACTGGACGTTACCATTCAGGCGCAGATCCTGGAGCTGATGATGGAGCTGAAGGACAAGTTGGGCATGGCGATCATCATGATCACCCATGACCTGGGTATCGTGGCGAGCATGTGTGACCGTATTGCAGTCATGTATGCCGGTCGTATCGTGGAGACTGGTACCTGTGACGAGATCTTCTACCATCCGAAGCATGAATATACCAAGGGTCTTCTGGAGAGTATCCCCCGTCTGGACAGCACGAAGCATGAGAAGCTGATCCCCATCGAGGGTAACCCGGTGGATCTTCTGAATCCTCCCGAGGGATGTGCATTCGCACCCCGCTGTAAGAACTGCATGAAGATCTGCCTGAGAGAGAATCCGCCCAAGACGGATTTTAGCGAGACGCATTATGCACACTGCTTTATGAACCAGAAAGCTGAGATGGAGGGAGGAAATACCAATGAGTGATAAGTTACTTCAGGTTGAACATTTGAAGCAATACTTCCCCGCAGGCGGCATGGGTAAAAACCGTAAGTTCGTGAAGGCCGTGGATGATGTCAGCTTTTTTGTGAATAAAGGTGAGACTCTCGGACTGGTAGGAGAGAGCGGCTGTGGTAAGACCACCACCGGACGTTCTATCTTACGATTATATGAGCCCACCGGCGGCAAGATCACATTTGACGGCAAGGTGATCCTGGACGTTGAAAATAAAGTAAAGGTAGATATGCTGCCTTACCGTCAGAAGATGCAGATGGTATTCCAGGATCCTTATGCAAGTCTGGATCCCAGAATGACCGTAGGAGATATCGTAGGGGAAGCCATAGATATTCATAAGCTGGCTGCCAATAAGAAGGAACGTCATGATATGATCATTTCCATGCTGGAGAAGGTTGGACTGAACTCTGAGCATGCGAACAGATATCCTCATGAATTCTCCGGCGGACAGCGTCAGCGTGTCGGCATTGCGAGAGCACTGGCAGTGAACCCGCAGTTCATCGTCTGCGATGAGCCGATCTCCGCACTGGATGTATCAATCCAGGCACAGGTGGTGAATATGTTCGAGGAGCTGCAGGAGCAGATGGGACTGACCTATCTGTTCATCGCACATGACCTCTCTGTCGTAAAACATATCTCCGACCGTATCGGCGTTATGTACCTGGGCAAAATGGTAGAGCTGGCAGACAGCTACGAGCTGGTAGCACGAAGCCTGCATCCTTATACCAAGAGCCTGATCTCTGCGATCCCCATTGCAGATCCCATCAAGGCAAGAGCAAGCAAACGTATTGTTCTGCAGGGAGATGTACCCAGCCCCTTAAATCCTCCTACCGGATGTCGTTTCCGCACCAGATGTCCTTATGCGGATGAGTGCTGTGCACAGAAGGAACCCGAATGGAGAGAAGTGGAAAAGGGTCACTACGTGGCTTGCCACCATGTGGAGAAGATCAATGCCTGAAATTAGGTATTGACAGCTGAGCAATTTAGCTGTTTAATATAAAGCTATACAAAGCATAGTGCTTTTGTATGAAAAGAAAGAGGAGGATAACTTTATGAAAAAGAAGTTAGCTATGCTGCTCACCGCAGCAATGCTGGTAGGTTCTCTGGCAGCATGCGGCAGCAGCGACAATGGTTCTTCTGCAACCGGCAGTGCCAGTGCAACTGACAGCACCAAGACCGATGCAGCAGCAACCGAAGTTAGTACCGAAGGCAAACAGCTTACCGTTCAGATCGGTCCCGATCCCGAGACCATTGATCCCGCACTGAACAGTGCAGTAGATGGCGGTAATATGCTGCTTCACTCTTTTGAGTGTCTTCTGACAATTGACCAGGATGGTAAGATCGCTCCCGGACAGGCTGAGACCTGGGAAGTATCTGAAGATGGTCTTACCTGGACCTTCCATCTTCGTGATGGATTAAAGTGGTCTGACGGCAGTGATCTGACCGCAGACGATTTCGTATACAGCTGGAAGCGTGTATGCGATCCCGTAGTAGCAGCTCCTTATGCTGAGACTGTTCTGGGTATGGTTAAGGGCTTTGACGAGGCACAGGCAGGTGATCTGGATGCTCTGGCAGTATCCGCTCCCGATGCTAAGAACTTCGTTGTAGAGCTTTCCAATCCCTGCCCTTACTTCGAGTCTCTGGCAGCATTCGCTACCCTGAGCCCTGTTCAGCAGGCAACCGTAGAGGCTAACGGCGATGCATGGGCTACCGCAGCTGAGACCTATATCTCCAACGGACCTTTCTACATTACCGAGTGGGTACCCGGTTCTCACATTACTATGTCCAAGAACCCTAACTACTGGAATGCAGATGCGATCAAGCTTGGCAGCATCAAATTCGTACTGATGGAGGATTCCAACGCAGCTTATACTGCATACCAGTCCGGTGATGTACTGTTCATCAAGGATGTTCCTACCCAGGAGATCCCCAGCTTACAGGGTAACCCCGAGTTCCATGTAGAGCCTAACCTGGGAACTTACTATCTGTCCATGAACCTGGAAGATCCTGCATTCGCAGATGTAAATGTTCGTAAGGCTCTGAGCCTGGCAATTGATCGTGATTATGTAGCAAATACCCTGATGCAGGGAACCTACTCTCCCGCATACAACCTCGTAGGTGAGGGCTGGGTAGATACCGACGGCAGCTCCTTCAATGCAAATGCTAACGGTGGTCAGAGCTATATCTCCGAGGATTTCGATGCTAACCTTGAGGAAGCTAAGCAGCTCTTAGCTGATGCCGGCTACCCTAACGGTGAAGGACTTCCTACCATCACCTATACTACCAACGATGCAGGTTACCACAAGGTTGTTGCTGAGTACTTACAGCAGGCATGGGGCGAGCTTGGTATTAACGTAGAAGTAAATATCGTTGAGTGGTCCAGCTTCACTCCGATGAGACGTAACGGTGAGTACATGGTAGCACGTAACGGATGGGTAGGAGACTACAGCGATCCTTCCAATATGTTAGACTTGTTCTGCACCGGCAACGGTAACAACGATGGTAAGTTCTCCAACGCTGACTTCGATGCAGCTATGGAGAAGGCAGCTTCCACCATGGATACCGCTGAGCGTTCCGCAGCTCTTCATCAGGCTGAGGATGTTCTGATGGAGCAGGTAGGATGCATCCCTGTTGCTTACTACAATGACTTCTGGCTGCAGAGTGAGAAGATCACCGGTATCTGGCATTCCGCTTATGGTTTCTGGTACTTCATGTATGGTGACATCGCAGAGTAAGCTGCGGATCTGATCATTCAGAATAAAAAACAAAGGATCCCCGTGAGATCGTAAAGATTTCCGGGGGTTCTTTTTTGTGTCGCCTTTTCGGTGCTGTATTGTAAAATGTTGTTGCAATTGTGTACAATATATGGTAATATAAAATCTGCTTGACATTAGGAGGTGTGAAATGGAAGCATTAAGAGTAGTAATCAACATAATTTTTATATTAGTATGCGTAGCACTGACGGTGTTAGTATTGATGCAGGAAGGTAAGTCCGCAGGACTGGGCTCTATCAGCGGTGCAGCTGAGACCTACTGGGGCAGAAATAAAGGACGTTCCATGGAAGGTATGCTGGTGAAGATCACGAAGATCCTTGCAGTATTCTTCATGTTACTTGCAGTCGTACTGAATCTGAACGTATTTTAATCATTACGAAGGATGACACTCTTGTGTGCATGGCATACAAGAGTGTTTTGTTATATGTAACTATTCAGAGCCTCGTAGAGGCGGTTTTGCGAATGGAGTTCTGGATAGTTACTGTTTGAGAGAGGTTACATGATAAACGAAATCAGAGAGAAGAGAAAAAAAGTAATTTGTGATCTGGTGAAGGATGATTTTTACGTTCCGATGAAGGAAAAGGAACTGGCAATGTTTCTTCAGGTCGCAAAAGAAGACCGGGAAGAGTTTCGTGAGATTTTACGGGAACTTTTAGCGGAAGGAAAACTTACCCTGACCGTTAAGGGTAAATATATGAAGTCCAACGGTAAGGTTCTGACGGGAACTTTTATCAGCAATGCCAAAGGCTTTGGATTTGTGGAAGTGGAAGGAAGGGACGAGGATCTGTTCATTCCGGAGGACAAGCAGGGTGGAGCATTCCATAAGGATACCGTGGAAGTGGCACTTCTGCCTGCGAAGACCGGCAAACGCCAGGAAGCGCAGGTTATCCGCATCATTGCCAGGGGTATGACTCAGGTGGTGGGAACCTATGAGCAGTCCAAGAGTAATTTTGGCTTTGTCATTCCGGATAACACGAAGATAGCACAGGATATTTTCGTGCCGAAGGAGTGGTCGAAGGGGGCCATGACCGGACATAAGGTCGTGGTGGAGATTACCGGATACGGCACGAATACGAAGAGTCCTGAGGGCAAAGTCGTGGAGATCCTGGGACATATCAACGATCCCGGTGTAGATATCATGTCTATCGTACGTGGCTTTGATCTGCCGGTGGAATTCGGCGAGAAGATCATGAGCCAGGTGGAGAGGGTATCCCAGGAGGTATCCGAGGCGGATTGTGCCGGACGCAGGGATCTGCGGGATGTGACCATGGTGACCATCGACGGAGAGGATGCCAAGGATCTGGATGATGCTGTCAGTGTATCCTTTGATGGGACATATTACCACTTAGGAGTACACATTGCAGACGTGACGAACTACGTGCAGGAGAATTCCGCACTGGACAGAGAGGCATTAAAACGAGGCACCAGTGTCTATCTGGTGGACCGTGTGATCCCTATGCTGCCCCATGCATTGAGTAACGGTATCTGTTCCCTGAATGAGGGCGTGGACCGTCTGGCATTAAGCTGCCTGATGAAGGTGGATGAAGAGGGCGAGATCGTGGACTATGAGATCTGCGAATCTGTGATCCGGGTCAATAAGCGGATGTCTTATACCGTGGTGAAAAAGCTGCTGGAGGAGCCAGAGTGTGTAGAGCATAACGCCGATATGCCGGACGGAACCTCCGGGGAAGGCATAGAAATCTCAACAGACTATTCACAGTACAGGGAACTGCTCCCTATGTTCCAACAAATGGCTGAGCTCGCGGACAAACTGAGGAAGAAGAGACAGAAGCGGGGATCCATTGATTTCGATTTTCCGGAGTGCAAGATCCTGTTAGATAAGGAAGGACATCCACTGGATATTAAGCCTTACGAGCGGAATGTAGCGACTATGCTGATCGAGGATTTTATGCTCGCAGCGAATGAGACAGTGGCACAGCATTTTTACTGGCAGGAGCTGCCCTTCGTCTACCGCGTCCATGATGTACCGGATCCGGAGCGGATCCAGAAGCTGTCTACGTTCATCAGCAATTATGGCTATTACATGAAGGCGCTGGGGCGCAGGAACAGCAAGGTCTCCACGGAGGAAATCCATCCCAAGGAGATCCAGAAGCTGTTACAGAAGATTGAGGGAACTCCCGAAGAGCCTATGATCGCCAGACTGACCCTGCGCAGCATGAAACAGGCAAAATACAGCACGGAGTGTACCGGACATTTTGGACTGGCATGTCAGTATTACTGTCATTTTACTTCGCCGATCCGCCGTTATCCGGATCTGCAGATCCATCGTATTATCAAGGAACAGCTGCGGGGACGCCTGAAGGAAGAGAGAGTGGAGCACTACCGGGATATTCTGCCGGAGGTGGCGAAACATTCTTCTGAAATGGAGCGCCGTGCCGATGAGGCAGAGCGGGAGACGGATAAGCTGAAGAAGGTAGAATATATGGAACAACACATCGGAGAGGAATACGAGGGTGTGATCTCCGGTGTCACCGGCTGGGGACTGTATGTGGAACTGCCCAATACCGTGGAAGGGCTGATCCATATTTCCACGATCCCGGGCGACTATTATCACTACAATGAGGCAGCCTGTGAGATGGTGGGAGAAGCTACCGGACGTTGCTTCAAACTGGGAATGCCGGTGCGGATCGAAGTGGAGGACTGTGACCGTTTTATGCGCACCATCAATTTCCGGCTGGTGGATAAATGAACTGTTAGTTCATTGACAATTACAGAAAATATAGTAAACTGTAACTATTCAGAGTCGTTAAAAATAAGTTCCGCAGGAGTGTTCTGCAATGGGGTTCTGAATAGTTACAAGGTTTTGAAGAGGTAGCCATGGCAAAAGGAAAAGAGTCCCAGAAGCTGATCGCGAACAATAAAAAAGCATATCATGATTTTTTCATTGATGAGACCTATGAGTGCGGCATTGCCTTGCACGGTACGGAAGTAAAGTCCATGCGTATGGGCAAGTGCAGTATCAAGGAGGCGTTCGTCCGCATTGAAGACGGAGAAGTATTCGTCTACGGAATGCATGTAAGTCCTTATGAGAAGGGGAATATTTTCAATAAAGATCCTCTTCGTGTGAAAAAACTGCTGCTGCATAAGTACGAGATCAACAAACTGCTGGGCAAGATCAAGGAAAAAGGGTATACATTAGTCCCTTTGCAGGTATACTTTAAAGACGGTAAGGTAAAGGTAGAGATCGGGCTGGCACGTGGTAAGAAGCTCTATGACAAGAGAGAAGCCATTGCCAAAAAGGATCAGCGCAGAGAGGCAGAGAAGGAATTCAAGGTCCGCAATCTGTGATCCACAGGCTCTGATCCTGCAATGCTTTACTGCAAGTGCTTGACAGTGTGTGTGCCATCAAGTATACTTGGTCTGACAATTGAATAAGGGGTAGTAAAGGTTTCGACAGGGGTTTTGCAGCTGGAGAAGCGAGTCGCATGGTAATGCGTTAAATGGCCAAATTAAAATTAAACGCTAACGATAATTTAGCATACGCTGCCTAATGGCAGCAGTCGGCCCTAGGGCACTCACACCTTAGGATCCCGGCTTCAAACATGTGAGAAACGACATATGCAAAGCTTTGCGCATATGGGCGTAACATGAAGCTACTGAAATGCTCAGGGTGTTTATTCCCGGGGCGCGGAGGGAATGTCAAAGAATAAACTACACTCGTAGAAGGACAGGGAATAGGCTTTTGGACACGGGTTCGACTCCCGTCTACTCCATCATAAACTTAGCATTTATGCGGGTTTTCACAGGGTGGTATTGATTAGGTACTCAACTAGGTACTCAAATCAATATCAGAATAATTAGAGAAAGGAGAGTTGTACAAGTGCCTTTCTTCATACTAAAGATAAATCGACCATAGATCGGTTTATTTTTTTGCGCAAAAATAGGAGAAGTTTTCAAAAAAATCTTGGTAAATGATTTTGATACCCCCCCTACCCCCTCATTTTTAGTTGAAAAATCGAAATTGAATTTTTTCAAAATTTGGTGCAGATTTCACACAGATTTGTGCTGAAAAATGTGATCTGATTTTGGATATAGTATCCCTGATTATTCTTCCCCAGTTCTGGGGGTACACTCCACAAACTTATAATATGCCCCGCCTGCTGCTCTGACTGGCTCAAATTTGGACAGAAGTAGCTCAGGTGTAGAAAACTCACGTATAGACCGCATAATTGCCTTAAAATGGACTTTACGCGGTCGATTCCCTTGTGTCAATCCGTTTCAACTGGTAAGTGAACACTTTTATTTATAGCCTGCGCCAGCTTCTCCGAGGACTGGGCAAGATATTCTTGTGTTGTCGTAACACTGGCGTGCTGGTAAAATTCTTTAACCGCTACAATATCATGGCCGGAATTCTTATAGATCTGCTGCCCGGCGAACTTCCGAAAGCTATGTGTTGAGGTCTGCGGAAGGCAAATATATTGTGTAGGGAGGTATTTATTATGGCGGCCATGTTGACATTACTTGCAATAATAGTAGGAGTTGTTGTGCTAGATTCACTGTTGACGAAAGATAAAAAGCCGAAACATTTTGACTGTTGTCCCAACTGCGGTAGCAAACGGTTCCATGCTTTTGTCGAACAGGAAGTAATCAGCCAAGGAAAGGTGAAAACGACATATTCTGCGAATCTGAATCCGCTTAAGCCTTTCACCCTGGTTAATAAAAAAGAAAAGGTTGTAAGGCAGCCGGTTACGAGGAATGTATCAAAGTTTGTATGTGACGACTGCGGTAATATATTCGGATAATACAATGGGCTCATGTGCGGAGTCCTTTTCTGACAGCAATGACATAGAAAGAGCAGCATTGAAGCTGCTCTTTTTGAATGCAAGGAGGATGCAAAATGGAAATAGTATTGTGCATAGTGATCTCTATTATTGTTTCGGCAGTAGTCTCCATACTGATGCTGAAATTTTTCGCTTACAAATACTTTGAGGTGATTGATTCCTATATTAAAGGCTTATTTGATAACTTTAGGAATACAACAGGATACAAATAATTCTCCTAAAGGAGATAATTTTGCAATTCCCTTTTCTAATGTTATTTCATACATTGAGTATTTTCTTTTAGCAGAAAGAAATATATTGCTGTTAAGAAATGGGGTGTAAGTGTCTTCGTTAGAAAAATATTCTGTCCATGACATTTCAATAAGCCCTAAGCGTTGAAGTGATGAAATGGAAATACTTTTTTCATTAGGCATCATTTCAGAAGAGCCACTAAGAAAAATATTTCTTACGACTACATCATAAGATGTTTTTTCTTTGTTCAAGTAGCATCTGATATTACAGATGGGCTGCTCACTACTTGATTTGAAACATTGTAATAATTTTGCATCATTAGAACTCATTTGACCGATAATTTGAGCAAAAGAAGGATGAACATTTTTCCCAGAGTCAGTTGCTGAAGTAAGCAAAGCAACGAAAAGCTGACGAAGATCATCTTCCTCAACACAATATTTTGCCTCATCAAGAGTTTTAAGAACTATTTGTGTGGTAGGCTCTTTACGACGTTGTTCGGGGACGGTTTCCAAGGAGTCTTCTAGTTCTTTTTTGAATTTTTCAAGATCTTTGGTATACTTAATACGGCGTTTTTCAGCTAACTGAGAAATCCCACCAAAAGCGAGAAACCAACAATCCGACAACGTTTGTCCAATGCCTTGAGTTGGTAAATCAGTTACATTTTTAATTGCATTGTCTACGGATTCAGGAAGATTTGCATTAATATTGATGTCAGTCATATAGGTGTACCTCACTTTCCTTTGTCTTGTGTATATTATCATTATAATGAGTGATAAATTAGATTTCAATGATAAAAAGCATAGGATATATTTCTATATAATGGCATATCTACTTCGATAAATCGAAATGCTGGAGCTATTGAAAAAATACGGATTCTGTAGGACAATGGTAACATAATAAAACCGTGAATGCGGGGAAAGTACAGGGGATAAAGGCATGGTAGGAAAGAAAAAACATATCAAATTTACTTATTATGATGTGGTAACACAGGACGATGATGGTAAGGAGAGTCTTTATGATTTAAGGAAGTGGTTAGACACTATTAGCAAAAATGAAATTGCAGATAGAATAAAAAGAATAGGAGATGTGCAGGGAAGACTAGAAACTGCGCAGGTAATAGAAAAAGGATATTATGCATTGAATTTTATGCGACTGGATGAAGCAAGTGATGCATACAAAGCAAAGGAAAACGAAAAAGCTGAACATATAGATTTAGAAAATGATGAATACTTAGGAAGAAATACAGTTGCTTTATATGATGAAGCAAACCATATTATTCTAATACAAAATAACAGAGGATCATATTCTGCAAATGCAATACAAAACTACATTAACGCTACAAATGGCGGAAAATGTTGTTATTTTAGACCAGTCCTTGATATTTTTGACACAGCAAGGTGTAAAAAGGGAATAATTAAAAAGATTTATGTCGGCTGTTCAGCAGTCAATCAATTTGACACTGATGGTTCAAAAGCTTTTGAGAACATTATTGAATCCTGTGATGAATTGGGTGGTTACACATTTTACATTGAAATAGGAATTGGCAGAGGAAAAAATAGGCAGTTAAGTAACCAAGGAATATATTCTGCGGTAAACACATTGCTTCGTAATAGAGGATGTTTATCAAAGGCAAAAATAACTTTAGCAGATGATAAAGACGCAGATTTGTATGATTTATTTGATAATGTACGTACTGGAAAATTTGATTTAACCGTGCCCGAAAGGGGCGAGTTAGACTTTATGCAGATTGCAGGAAATATATATTATCAATATGTTAATAAATAAGGGGATGTTGTAATATGATTGGCAATCCAATTAGAAAAAATGAGGTATTTAAAAAGACTCTTAATAGTTGGAGAGGGATATACTGCATTGTTTTGCCTATTTTTTCGGTTGTAGCATACTTTATTTGCTATAAAATATGGGAGATTAAGATATGGGAGAGTAAGAATTTCCCAGACACGCTTACTTCAATGGTTACCTTTGTGTCAATAATAATAAGCTTTTTTGGAGTATTACTTACTATACTGATTTCAGCAAAAGAAAAATCAGAGCTTATCAATTATTTCTTGGACACAGCGGACAAGGAGGTATTTGCGTCCTCTATTAAAAGGTTGATATTACATGGTCTACTTACGGTGATTATTTCGGCTATTCTTTTTATGTATGACATAATGTCTGAATGTGAGATTGTAATATATGTATGTATTGGGATATTTACGTTAGTTCGATTTACAACATTGACATATCGGTTTACAAATATTTTATTGATGCTATTCTTAAAAGATAGAAAAGTTTATGCAAAAATAGAAGATGAAAAATTGTCAGAAGAGGCTGTAAAAGAATTAGATGAACGATTGCAAAAAGGAATATAAATAACAATTAGGTCTGAAGCACTTACCTTCGGGTAGGTGCTTTTCTTATACCCAAAATACCGACTGTCGACTAGATGGCAGCCGCCAACCGGAACAATTAGAGGTGGAGATCATGGCTTACAGTGGATGGCTCTTAAAGATTGGAAATTACACAGTGGATGAAGGTAAACGTCAAATCCTACGCCTACCCTTAAATTTAACGCCGCTTTTATGAGCGGCGTGGTTTCCGGCATTCCTCGGGA
>OOBI01000129.1_pt1 | contig 88037 bp, 72 predicted proteins | sample 1671081 | NCBI WGS metagenome assembly OOBI01 (sample SAMN06348120, study PRJEB24527) | human gut metagenome | biome: human gut; feature: ankylosing spondylitis patient; material: feces | host: Homo sapiens | place: China | collected 2015-10 | reverse complement strand
CGATGTCTGGAGACAGTTCGACAGCCCGGCTATGCCGGATGTCCAGGTATCTCCGAAGGAGTACCGTTCCAACGTCGAGAAGATGATTCTTTCCGTAAAAGACAACGTAAAAGGTATTTTCCTTATGACCCCATACTACATGGAGCCAAATGGAGAGGACTGGATGAGAAAACGCATGGACACCTACGGGGCCATCTGCAGTGAGCTGGCTGAAAAATACGGCTGCCGCTTCATCGACCTGCAGGCTGTATTCAATGATTATTTCCAGTACCGCCATTCTTCCTACATCGCCTGGGACAGAATTCATCCGAACCAGATCGGTGCGACGGTAATCGCTCGGGCATTTCTGGAAAAATGTGGATTTGATTATCATCACAGACCGGGAGAGGAATAAAAAGGCTGATAAATCTGTTTTGCTCCTGTTCTGTCTGAAAACAGCCGACACAGTCGAAAAAAAGAGAAAAAGAACGGTAAAATTCTGCTTAAATGACCAAATTTAATTGCTGTTTTGGGCTGGCTATGGTATATTATGACTATAGTGTACTTATGCTTGCATTAGGATGGACATTACATAGCAGGACATAAAATAAAAGAGAACAGGAGAGATAAACACATGTATCTGGAAGAGTATAAGAGATGGCTGGCAGCTGATCTGGAAGACGCAGATCTAAACCCGGAGCTGGCACGGATTGAAGGAAACGATGAGGAGATCAAGGACCGTTTTGCTGTATCTCTGAAATTCGGAACCGCAGGACTTCGTGGTGTACTTGGCGCAGGAACAAACCGTATGAATATCTATGTAGTACGTCAGGCAACACAGGGTCTTGCAAACTGGGTAAAAACACAGGGCGGAAACCAGACCGTAGCCATCAGCTATGACAGCCGTATTAAGAGCGATGTATTCGCAAAAACAGCAGCAGGTGTTCTCGCAGCAAACGGAATCAAAGTCAGAATCTACGACGCACTGATGCCGGTACCGGCACTTTCCTTTGCAACCCGTTACTACAACTGCAACGCAGGTATCATGGTAACTGCATCCCACAACCCGGCAAAATACAACGGCTACAAAGCCTACGGTCCGGACGGATGCCAGATGACCGATGATGCTGCAGCAATCGTATACGCAGAGATTCAGAAAACCGATATCCTGACCGGCGTAAAATATATGCCGTTTGCAGAGGGCGTGGAAGAAGGACTGATCCGTTTTGTCGGAGAAGACTGTAAGAATGCCCTGTATGAAGCAATCGAATCCCGTCAGGTTCGTCCGGGTCTGTGTAAAACCGCCGGACTGAAGCTCGTTTACAGCCCACTGAACGGATCTGGTCTTGTACCGGTTACGCGCGTATTAAAAGACATCGGCATCACCGATATCACTATCGTTCCGGAGCAGGAGTACCCGAACGGATACTTCACCACCTGCAGCTATCCGAACCCGGAAATCTTTGCAGCACTGGAAAAGGGCCTGGATCTTGCAAAAGAGACCGGCGCAGACCTGATGCTGGCTACCGACCCGGATGCAGACCGTGTTGGTATCGCGATGAAATGCCCAGATGGAAGCTATGAGCTGGTAACCGGAAATGAAGTCGGCGTTCTGCTTCTCGACTACATCTGCGCAGGCCGCATCGAGAAAGGCACCATGCCGGAGAAACCGGTTGCTGTAAAATCCATCGTATCCACACCACTGGCAGATGCTGTTGCCGAGCACTACGGCGTGGAACTCCGCAGCGTTCTGACCGGATTCAAATGGATCGGCGATCAGATTGCAAACCTTGAGGCAGACGGCGAAGTAGACCGCTTCATCTTCGGATTCGAGGAGAGCTACGGATACCTGGCCGGTCCGTATGTAAGAGATAAAGACGCAGTCATCGGCTCCATGCTGATCTGCGAGATGGCAGCTTATTACAGAAGCATCGGAAGCTCCCTGAAACAGAGACTGGAAGAGATCTATGCCGAGTATGGCCGCTATCTGAACAAAGTAGACAGCTTCGAGTTCCCGGGACTTAGCGGAATGGACAAGATGGCCGGTATTATGGATGGCCTTCGAAAAGAGCCGCTGACCGAGATCGCAGGTTCCGCTGTTGTCAAAGTAACCGATTACGAGAAACCGGAAGAAACAGGACTCCCATCCGCAAACGTTCTGATCTACAAACTGGCAAACGGTGAAACCGTCATCGTCCGCCCGTCCGGAACAGAGCCGAAGATCAAAGTATACTACACAACACTTGGCAAGGATCTGGCAGAGGCAGAAGCAGAGAAAGAAAAACTCGCAGAGGCTTTGAAACCGATTCTGGCATAAAGAAAATAAAAGAATGGAAGGGCGTGGCTTTGGTCACGCCCTTTTTTGAACCGAAATTTCTTTTGAAAAGTGTAAGATTTTCTGCAAAATGGCGTGATGATAGATGAAAGGGGGATTTCCATATGGAGGATACTCATATTGTCCAAATGTACTGGGACAGGAACGAAACAGCGATCAGCGAGTCTGCGATGAAATATGGTACATACTGTACGTCCATTGCACAGAATATTCTGCGGAATCCGGCGGATGCAGAAGAATGTGTCAACGACACCTGGCTTCACGCGTGGAACGCTATGCCGCCGCACCGGCCGTCTCTGTTATCCACATTTCTTGGAAAAATAACGAGAAATCTTTCGTTTGATCTGTATAGAAAAATGCATCGCAAAAAACGCGGAGAAAGTCAGATGGATGCGGTATTGGACGAGCTGGAAGAATGTGTTTCGGGGAAAGATGATATTGAGCGGCAGTGGGAGATGAAAGAACTGATCGCGGAGATCAATCAGTTTCTGCAGAAGCTGCCGGAGGAGAAACGATGCATGTTTGTTCTGCGGTACTGGTATGTAGACAGTATCGGCGAAATCGCGGGGCGTCTGGGCAGAAGCGAAAACTATGTTTCAGTTACGCTGAACCGGATCCGCGGGAAACTGCATACACACTTGACGGAAAGAGGGTTCGAAGTATGAAGAAAGAAGAATTATTTGAAACGCTGGGAAATCTGGATCCTGGTATGGTGGAAAACGCGGGGAAATATCAGCGTTCACGAAGGGCTGCATGGAAAAAATGGACGGCCGCGGCAGCCTGCGCGGTGATCATCGGCGGAGCTGTGCTGGGGGTTACGACATGGAGAAATGGACAGGGGAGTTCGGCAGTCCGTTACCCGTCGGGGCTAAAGACGGTTATGGCAGCTTATCCGGCATCTGTGGCGCAGACGATGGATGCACAGAAATTCATGGAAAGCGATGCACACTGGGACTGGTGGGATTCGTACCGGGAGTTGACAGCAAAATCAGCAGAACTGCAGTCGGGAATGGATGCGTATTATCAGAACCTGATGAAACAGATGCTGGTTTCAGAAGATGAAAATACCGTCTGCTCGCCGATCAATCTGTATATCGCGTTTGCGATGCTGGCGGAAACTTCGGATGGAAATACGCGGCAGCAGATTCTGGATATGCTTGGCGCTCAGGATATGGACACCTTACGGAAAAATGTTTCTTCGCTCTGGAAAAGCAATTATGCAGACACGCCTGCGCTGAAAAGTGTGCTGGCAAATTCGCTGTGGCTGGATGGTGAGGAAACATACAATGACACAACGCTGCAGCGGCTGGCGGAGCAGTACTATGCATCGACATTCAGAGGAACACCTGGATCGGAAGAGATGAATCAGGCATTGCGGACGTGGACGGATGATAATACCGGCGGACTTTTGAAGGAATATACGAAAGACATGGCGATCGCACCGGATACCGTGTTTGAGCTTGTATCTACCATCTATTATAAGGCGATGTGGAGGGAAAATTTCTGGGAAGTGAATACAGAGAAGGAAACGTTCCACGGAACTGCGGGAGACACCGATGTGGATATGATGAAAAAAACGGAACGGATGGATGTCTACCAGGGAGAACAATTTACGGCAATCGGTCTTAGCCTTCAGGACAGCGGCTCTATGTATTTCCTGCTTCCGGATGAAAATGCAGATGTAAGTGAACTGGTATCATCGCCGGATCTGATGAAGGTTATACGGCGGGATGAAAGCAGTGATAACTGGTATTCCCCTATGGTGAATCTGTCTGTTCCTAAATTTAAAGTATCGGAGAAAACAGACCTGATCGAAACGGTGCGTGCACTTGGTGTAACGGATGCACTGGATGCGGATCTGGCGGATTTCAGTCCATTAACAGAGAACAGGAATGGCTTATACCTGAGCAAAGCAGACCACGCCGCCATGCTCGAAATTGATGAAAACGGAGTAACCGGAGCAGCCTATACAGAACTTGGCGTTTCAGAAACCGCAGCAGAAATCCCGGACGACGAAATCGATTTCGTACTGGATCGTCCATTCCTGTTTCTTGTTACGGGGCAGGACGGATCGCTGTTGTTCTCGGGAGTTGTAAGAAATATCGACGGGAAGTGAAAAAAGGAGTCGGACTGTCCGACTCCTTTTAAAATAGAAGAACTCAGGGTATTTCATTCTCCGAAGCGGATATTCTTTACTGTTTTCTTCTCAATATGCAAATCTTCATAAATCCGGTTGCCACCATTTCCCTGCGGCGCCTGGGCAAGAAGCCCTACTTTTACGGTCTTTTTACCGGAAAGATTAAAAAATCTTGTCATAAAATAATGAATGCCGTCTTCAGAATAATGGAAAGCAAAGGAATTTTTCACTCTGCAAATTTTCAGCCATGCGGTATTTCCGGAAATATTACTTCCGTTGGCATCGTCAGAATAACCTTGTTTCGTCACAACGCTGACAGCGGCATGAGTTCCGAAATCGGTTTTTTCAAAGCAGCTTTTTGCCCAGTTGTCCAGATCTTCCATGACCATAAGAGAAGAAGAGTCATAGATGTCTTTGAAGTCATGAGAAACTTTGACAGTCAGAACAAAATCGCCTTCGATTTCCGTATAATAATAGGGTGCATTGTGCAGTGATTCCGGCGTAATGCCTTCTTCCGAAACAGTGCCGTTGTTGCAGAAGAAATCTGTCCCAGCCGGTGCAAAGATGACAAGCTTGCCTTCTTCCTCTCTTTTTAATTCGCTTTCATTTAACCAGGAAAAATCCATCATCCTATCTCCTTTCTAAGAAGTGTGTCTGAGACACGTTACAGTATCTCTTCGGTGCTTATTTTTACTCTGCGTTCCTTTGTCGGAGCAGAAAAACAGACAAAATCAGTACAGCAGGGAAAATGCAGCCGGCCAGCATACCTGCCTTCAGATCGTCGCCGGTGTTTTGTGTGACAAATCCAATAACAAATGGGCCAATGGAACCGCCCATATCTCCGGCCATGGCGAGAAGTGCAAACAGTGCAGTTCCGCCGAGTGGAATTTTAGAGGATGAAATACTGATGGTTCCCGGCCACATAATTCCTACGGAGAAACCACACACAACGCAGCCTGTAAGATTTAAAAGAGGATATGGTGCGAGAGCTGCAGCCAGATAACAGATCAGGCAAAGTGTACCGGATGCGATCATAAATTTTGTTAAGTCAATTTTTTCCCCGTATTTACCATAGAAGGTCCTGCTGATGCCCATCATCACAGCAAACAGGCACGGTCCTGCAATGTCTCCAATGCTTTTTGAGAGACCTAATGCAGACTCGGCATAAGCGGAAGCCCATTGCGCCATCGAAATCTCGCTTGCTCCGGCGCAGACCATAAGAACAAGGGAAATCCAGAAAATGGGAAGACGGCACAGCTGACGAATGGTAAGTCCTTCTTCGCTTCCGGTGAGTGATTCAATCGGGCAGGAAAGGAAATTAAACGTATTGTACAGTGGAAGTACAGCCCAGATACATGCGAGGATCGGCCAGCGTTCCATACCAAAAACTGCCAGAAAAGCAGTGGAGAGTAAGATGACACCTACAGACCCCCAGCAGTAAAAGGAGTGAAGCAGACTCATAACGCTGTCCTTATTGTCAAACGGACAAGCCTCTACGATTGGGCTGACAAGAACCTCAATCAGTCCGCTTCCGGCGGCATAGATCATGGCACTGAGCAAAATTCCTGCATAGGCATTTGGCAGAATATTGGGCAGAAAGGCAAGTCCAATCAGGCCGCAGGCGGAAAGAATCTCAGAAGCAACGACACACCTGCGATAACCGATTTTATCGACATATCTGGCACAGAACAAATCGACAAGAAGTTGTGTGAAAAAGAATATTGTCGAGATAAACGCAATTTTTCCAAGAGAAATATGGTAAGTTCTGTGAAAGGTAAGAAATAGTAAAGGTGCAAAATTTGCAGAAATTGCCTGCGTGATAAATCCAAGATAACAGGCAATTAAGGTTTTGTGGTAGTTCTTTTTCATGATGATATACTCCGTTTTTTAAAATGGCAGAACTGCTGCGGCCGTAGTGTTCGTTTCGTTGCCGTTCACCGTGTTCCATGGAGCGACAACGATTCTTTTTGTATAATAACGTAAAATAGTGTCGCTTTCACTGGAATATATCGTCTGTTTATTGTATAATATCGTAAAATAGAGAGGGGCGTGCCTGAAAAACGGAGGCGGGGAAAGATGGAATTTAATACATTTTATAACAAGATCCAAACGGATGAAACCATGATGGAAACGATACAGCATGGAAACAGTGAGTATCCGTTTCAATTGTATTACGACGATCTTGCGTTGTTTGATTTTCATTGTGTAGAATGGCACTGGCATGTGGAGTTTGAGTTTGTTTTTGTACAGGAGGGAACAGCAACCTTCTGGGTTGGCGAAAAGCAGTTTTCACTGGGACAGGGAACGGGCATTTTTATTAACTCAAAGATTTTGCATCGCTATTTTTCTGAAGGCCATGCGATTGTGCCAAATTTCGTTCTGAAACCGACATTTCTCGCTCCGGCAGACAGCCTGATTTACAAAAAATACATTGCACCGATACAGGCATGTAAGGTGGACTGCATTGTCTTTTGCAGGGAAATAAAATGGCAGGCAGAAGCACTGGAGCTCATGCAGAAAATTCTCAAAGCGCAGGAATCAGACAAAGACCGGGAACTGGTTACTTTATTTCTGACGCAGGAATTGTGGCACTTGCTTTATTTGCACATGGATTCGGAAGTGCTGCAGAAAAAAAGAGAAAATACGGCATCCTCACAGGGAAGAACACAGCTGATGATGCAATATATTCATCAAAATTTCCGACAAAATCTTACCTTGGAGGATATCGCCGGGCAGGCTATGGTGAGCAAAAGTACGGCATTGAATCTGTTCCGAAGATATCTTCACGATACGCCGGTGCATTATCTGGTGAAGTATCGTCTGCAGGAGGCTGCAAAGCTTCTGGCCACGACGGAGAAAAAGATAACTGTAATTTCCGGCGAGACGGGATTTGAAAATATGGATTATTTTTGCAAGACATTTAAGAAATATTATGGGAGGACACCAACGGAATATCGAAGAAAAAAACAAATGGATACGGATGACAGAGAAGGGATCGTTCAAGAGGTAGTGTAAGAGAAAACGGAAAAATTACATTCTGAAAAAGGAGCGGAATCCGGTGTGGATTCTGCTCCTTTTTAAATGGAAAATTATGGAATATACTTATTCGGCACAGCCAAAAACTCTTCTACATATTGCTCCAGTGCCGCAAGCAGCTCTTCAAGCGGAAAGACCTTCAGATCCTGCGCGGCTTCCGGCGGGACGGAGAGGAAGTGATGGAGGAGGTCAAGTACCTGTTGGACGTTCTCATACGGAATTTCTGTGATTCCAGGGTTCGTGACGTTAGGATTGAGATCGAGCGGGATGCAATAGCGGTTGACAAGATATGTATTCATTCGTGTATAGTCCCCGTAATAATACTCCTCCGTGAGATATCTGGAAAAAGGAATGGATGTCCGCGATTTTTTGATATAAACCGTTGTAATCTCATCTCTCATATCTGTAATTTCCCCATCCGCATTATAAAATTCCACAATCTGAGGAATGAAATCCTTAAAAAATTTCCGGTCAATATAAAGATGAAAATAATATCCCAGTGCGCTCGAATCTGGCAAAAGTGAACGGTATTTCGCTGTAAACCGTGTAAGATCCGGGAATACCATCATTTTTTCGCGGTAAAGCGGATCGCGGAAATGGGAGGATTCTTTCTGCTGCGTCGCATCCGGCAGAAGATTTCCGATTAGAAAATCATTTACCGATGAAATCGGATATGGAAAATCCGGGTGGGACGGGAGGTGCTTTAACAGCATTTGGGCTGCGGTGAGATGTAAAATAAAACCTGGCATGGGAATGAAGATGTCCTTTCGTATTTGCTTCTAATCTAAACAAAATGGCAGCGTTTGTCAAATTCTATTTACTTGGCATGATAGGATGAAACCTCATGTGTACTTCTTAATTTGATCATTTTATACATAATGATGAAATTGAATTGACAATGATAAAATTAACGAATATACTGAAATCATAGCAGAAATACAACATATTGGGGAACGCAAATGAGACAGTTTACTTATCAGGAGAAATGGAAAAAATTACTCACGCCGGAAATTGTATCCTATCTGACGCAGATTCATGAATTCAAAGGAGAGCAGACTTTGTTCATCGAAGCAAAAGCGGATGCGCTGAATCAGCTTGTTGAAATTGCAAAAATTCAGAGTACAGAAGCATCGAACAAAATTGAGGGTATTTACACTTCGGATGAACGGTTAAGAGCCCTGGTGCGGGATACGACGAGACCGAAAACGCGCAGCGAGCGTGAAATTGCCGGCTATCGGGATGTGCTGAATACAATTCATGAGAGTCATGATTACATTCCACCCAAGCCGTCCATCTTTTTGCAGCTTCATCGAGATCTGTACAAATTTGAAGGATATGATATCGGCGGAAAATACAAAACAGTAGATAATGTGATAGAAGAAGAGGATACAATCGGAAATACATTTATTCGATTCCGCCCGGTTCCGGCGTGGGAGACACCGGCAGCAGTTGAATCATTATGTGAGGCCTTTGAACAGGCGCTGGGATCGGAACAGATAGATCCACTGCTGTTGATTCCCATGTTCATTCTCGATTTTCTGTGCATTCATCCTTTTAATGACGGAAATGGAAGAATGAGCCGTCTGCTTACCTTACTTTTATATTACCGGGCAGGCTATATTGTAGGAAAATATATCAGTATCGAGAAATTAATCGAAACGACAAAAGAAGAATACTATGAGTGCCTGCGGCAGAGCTCCGAACAATGGCATGAAAACGAAAATGATTATGAGCCATTTGTGAAATACATGCTCAGCATTATGATTGCGGCATACCGGGATTTTTCTTCCAGAGTGAATCTGCTGACAACATCTGGAATGTCAAAGCCGGATCGTGTAAAAGAAATCATTCGTACAACACCGGGGCAGATTACCAAAACGGAAATATTAAAAAAGTGTCCGGATATCAGCCAGGTAACGGTTCAGAGGGCACTTGCTGATTTGCTATCGTCTGGTGAAATTCTGAAAATCGGCGGCGGGCGATATACGAAATATACATGGAATAATGACTAACGAGAGGAGAAGTTGAAAGGATGATTACTGGTGAATTAAAAAATAAAATTGATGCATTGTGGGATATTTTCGCGGCGGGAGGCCTTGTAAATCCGCTGGAAGTCATTGAGCAGATCACCTATTTGATGTTTATTCATGATCTGGACGACTCCGATAATATTCGTGCCAAAGAGAGCGCCATGCTTGGTCTGTCGTATCAGAGTATTTTCGTGGAAGAAGTAAAAATAGGAGAAAGAACGATTGACGGATCGCAGCTGAAATGGTCGGTCTTTCACGACTTTCCTGCTGATCGGATGTATTCTGTGATGCAGGAGTGGGTATTTCCGTTCATTAAGACATTGCATAGTGACAAAAACAGTGCGTATTCTAAATACATGGATGACGCAATCTTTAAACTGCCGACACCGCTGGTGCTGTCGAAGGTGGTAGACTCGCTGGACGAAATTTATAAAATGATGAGCGAAATTCAGGCAACCGATGTACGGGGAGATGTGTATGAATATCTTCTTTCGAAAATTGCTCAGTCCGGCCGCAACGGTCAGTTTAGAACACCTCGCCACATTATTCGTATGATGGTGGAAATGATGGATCCATCCAGCCGTGAAATGATCTGCGATCCGGCCTGCGGAACTTCTGGTTTTCTGGTTGCAGCAGGAGAGTATTTAAAAGAAACAAAAAAAGAAGAAATCTTTTTTGATAAACAGAAAAAAGATCACTACATGAATCATATGTTCCATGGATACGATATGGATCGAACGATGCTTCGTATCGGCGCGATGAATATGATGACACATGGAATTGACAATCCATTCATTGAGTATAGAGACAGTTTATCTGATCAGAATGGCGACAAAGATAAATATACGCTTATTCTGGCAAACCCTCCATTTAAAGGGAGCCTTGACGCAGAGTCCGTATCCGGTGATTTGCTGAAAGTGTGCAAGACGAAAAAAACAGAACTGTTATTCCTGGCATTATTTCTGCGGATGCTGAAAATCGGCGGCCGCTGTGCCTGCATTGTACCAGATGGAGTTTTATTTGGGTCGTCCACGGCGCACAAGGCAATTCGAAAAGAAATCGTAGAAAACCAGAGACTGGAAGCAGTTGTTTCCATGCCATCCGGTGTATTTAAGCCTTACGCGGGAGTATCCACGGCGATCCTGATCTTCACCAAAACCGAACATGGCGGAACCGATCAGGTCTGGTTCTACGACATGACCGCCGATGGCCTCACCCTGGATGACAAACGGTCACCAATTGCGGAAAATGATATTCCGGATATCATAGAGCGATTTAAATATCTCGATCAGGAAGTGGACAGAAAACGCACGGACAAATCTTTCCTGGTTCCGAAAAAAGAGATTGTAGAGAATGGGTATGATCTCAGCATTAACAAATACAAAGAGGTAGAATATATCCCGGTGGAATATCCGCCGACATCGGAAATTATGGCAAATATTCGCGAGTTGGAACGGGAGATTGGGAAAGAGATGGATGAGCTGGAGAAATTGTTGAATTTATAGAAAGAAGGGCACTGATGACGAGAAACGTAAGTATTGTTACGGACCTTGAGGGCAGAAAAATTGTTTTGATTCATGATGTCCGTTTTAAAGGGAAAAAACGTGAGGATTGGGAAAGTGTGGAGCAGTATTTAAAAGAGTATGTTGGGGAATTTTTTGAAATTTCCGAGACATCTGAAAAGATATTTATATCCAGCAGTTTTCCAGATGAATATGCTGGTTCGGAAAGTAGAATTGCATTAAAGGGTGCTGTGGCAAAAGCGAAAGCAAATGCGGTGCAGGGAATCCCGGAGTTGATTCAGATTGCATCAAATAGGGAATATTCGGAAAATGTAAAGAAGAAACATGCAAAAGATGCTAAATTGGGATGGTACAGGTACGATGTCCGTTTTGCTTTACCTGTATACGATGATAAGAATGGTGAACTTATTCGACACAATATTTTTTTCACCAGGATGCTGGTACGCCATGATGCGGATGGGAAAAAGTACTTGTACGATTTTTTAGGAATAAAAAAAGAAACGAGCAGCCCGCTTGAGTCATAAGACTGTACGGTGAAAACCCATTTCTTGATGTTTATACTACATAAAAATACGTTTGTTGTCAAGTGGTGAAAAAAATTGTTTTGGAATCAGGAGCATCTACGACGATCCTGATCTTTACTAAGATCGAACACGGCGGAACCGATCAGGGCAGACATCCGTCAGTTGGAGCAGGAGATAGGAAAGAGATGGATGAGCTGGAGAAATTATTGGAATAGGAGGGGACCAAATTGCCTAGAGTGAGTAAACGTGGGGGATTTTCTGATAGAAATGGAATTAAACCAGAAAGCGTAGAGATTCAATTGAAAAAATTTGATCAAAGGACAAGAATACAATTGCAAAACTTGATCAGTGAATTATATGGGGACATATATAGCGAGGAGTTAAAGTACGGTTATAGCGGAAGAAATACACAAAATTTTTTCAAATTTGTGCTTGGTGAAATATACGCAGAACCGGTTAATTCACAGAAAATATATAAGGATACTGAAATTTTTAAATTGATTAACAATACGATGTTAAATGATGAATATGATGATGTGCTAACATTAACAGAAGCTATTGTTCAATATTGGGATGTTTATTTGAAAGGCAGCAATCCTAGCTATTATAATAAGTATGTTGGATATACAGATAACTCTTTATTTGATTATGTAAATTCGATTTTTGAAAGAGAATACATAGGTTATAGATTTATAGACGAAAAAATAGTGCCTATTAGTGATAAACATGAGGTATCAGCCATACGAGAAGCGCTAGAAAATAAGTATCAGCCGGTGCGAGAACATATTGCTAAGGCAAATACTTTGTTAGCAGATAGAGAAAATCCGGATTATGAAAATTCAATAAAAGAAAGTATAAGCGCAGTCGAGGCTATTTGTGAAATATTAACTTCAACGGGAGGAAAAGAGGCCACGCTTGGAAGCATGTTGAAAAAATTAGAAGATAAAGGAATTAAAATACATCCGGCATTAAAAGCGGCATACAGCTCATTATATGGATATACCAGTGATGCAAGTGGAATTCGACATGCAAAAAATGTAGGAGGAAAGAATTCTACGTTCGAAGAAGCGAAGTATATGCTGGTGGTTTGTTCTGCTTTTGTCAATTATTTAATAGCACTAGAGGCGAAATGAGTAAAGAAAGGACTATTCGAATTATCAAATTCGGATTTGCAGGGATGAGGTAGATGGAACAAAAACGATTAGGCGATATCGCTACCTACATAAATGGATATGCATTCAAACCAGAAGATCGAGGCAGCACAGGTCTTCCGATCATTAGAATACAAGATCTTACAGGTAATGCTTATGATTTAGGCTTTTATGATGGAAAGTATCCTGAAAAAATTGAAATTAATGATGGAGATGTTTTAATTTCGTGGTCAGCTAGCTTGGGTGTATATATTTGGAATCGAGGAAAAGGTCTTTTAAATCAACATATTTTCAAAGTTGTATTTGATAAGTGTGAAGTGAATAAACAGTATTTCGTGTTTGCGGTTAAATACAAGCTGAAAGAAATGGAATTAAAAACCCATGGTGCTACAATGAAACATATTGTCAAAAAAGATTTTGATAATACAGTAATTCCATTTCCAACTGTTGAAAAACAAGCAGACATTGCATATATTCTTTCAAAGATAGAAAGTATTGTAGAATTTCGGCAACAAGAACTGCAGCAATTGGATGATTTGATCAAAGCCCGATTTGTCGAGATGTTTGGTGATATAAAGACTAATGAGTATGGATGGGAAAAATGCACATTCAAGGACGTTAGTACAAAGATTACAGATGGAGAACATGGCACAGTCCCAAGAGTAGATGAAGGCGAAGGATATCTCTATTTCATGGCTCGTAATATTACAAAAGAAGGTGAAATTGATTTATCTGAAACATCTTTTGTTCCACGAGAAATCCATGAAAAAATATATAAAAGATGTAATCCGGAAAAGGATGATTTGCTTCTGGTATGCGTAGGGGCTACAATAGGAAAATGTACATTAGTTTCAGAAATAATGGGTGAGTTTAGCATGGCGCGTAGTGTGGCATTGATTAAACCTAATAAAGAAATGGTTACAAGTAATTTCTTGATAAATTTATTAAGAAGCGAAGCAATTCAGAATGATATTGATCATTGTTCACATGCGGCTGCACAGGCTGGACTATATACAAATATGATTAATAGTTTGGAGGCTTTTGTGCCACCTATGGATCTTCAGATTGAGTTTGATACGTTTTGTGAACAAGTCTACAAATCAAAATTGAAGAAGCTGAGATAAGTGCTCACATATAAAGAAATAGTGTGCTAAAATACAAATAACAGAAAGATGGGAAACTATTTTAACCGAATCAAGCAAATAGCGAAGCAGATTGCGAATATCCGCTTTGTCAAAAATTAAGGGGAGGTGCGCATGGTTACGAATTTTGATTATTTGAAAAAAGAACCTAAATTTTCCGCCTTTGCCGATGCTGCCGTGTCCGCAGAAAAAATCATTTTACTCGACCCGGAGGCCAGTATTTTGAACAGCCGGCGGGCGATGGAGTTTGCGGTGAAATGGATGTATTCTGTGGATAATGCGCTCGAGATGCCGTACCAGGACAACCTGCAGAGTCTGATGAACAGTGAGGATTATCGCCAGACAATCGGGCCGGACTTGTGGAAGCGGATGGATTATATTCGGCGGAGCGGAAATAATGCGGCACACAGCAGCAGAAAACTGGGACGGGATGAAGCGATGCTTTGCCTGGAAAATCTTTTTATTTATCTCGATTATATTGCATACTGCTATTCCGACCAGTATCAGCGGAGAGCCTTCGACAAAACATTGATCATAGCACGGATAGAGAAAGCGAAAAAGTCGAAAGAAGATGCGAAGGCAGCAAAAGAAGCTCTGGAGAAAGAACAGGAGAAAGCGGCACAGCAGGAGCTTGATCTGAAAAAACTGAGTGCAGAAAATGCTTCTCTGCGGGAAGAACTGTCCGCACGCCGTCAGGAACAGCAGCAGACGTATGTTCCCAAACCGCTGGAACTGTCCGAGTATCAGACGCGAAAACTTTATATCGATTCCATGCTGACAGAAGCAGACTGGGTAGAAGGCAGAGACTGGCTCAATGAGGTGGAAATTCCGGGAATGCCGAATAAATCGGAGGTTGGTTTTGCTGATTATGTCCTTTATGATGATATGCACCGACCACTCGCGGTAATTGAAGCAAAGCGTACCTGCGTAGACGTTTCCAAGGGAAGACAGCAGGCAAAACTGTATGCGGATCTGCTGGAAAAAATATACAAAAGACGTCCCGTTGTCTTTCTTACAAATGGATTTGACACGCGTATTATTGATGGCCAGTATCCGGAGCGAAAATGTTCTGTGATTTATTCGAAGAGAGATCTGGAAAAGTGGTTTAATTTGCGGTCTATGCGCACAAGTCTGAAGCATATTACCGTGGACAAAAATATTGCGGGACGCTATTACCAGGAAGCTGCCATAAAAGCAGTGTGCCGCAGTTTTGATGAAAAGAATCGCAGGAAAGCGCTGCTTGTCATGGCGACTGGTTCTGGCAAGACGCGAACGGTGATTGCACTGTGCGATGTATTATTAAAGACAGGCTGGATAAAAAATGTTCTTTTCCTGGCAGACCGGAATTCGCTTGTTACGCAGGCAAAACGAAGTTTTGTGAATCTGCTGCCGAATTTGTCCTGTACCAATTTGGTTGAAGAAAAGGATAACTACAATGCGCACTGTGTTTTCTCTACGTACCAGACAATGATCAATTGTATTGATACAGTTCATGACAGCGAGGGAAAATTGTTTACCTGCGGCCATTTTGATCTGGTGATCTGTGATGAGGCGCATAGATCAATTTACAATAAGTATCGGGATATTTTTAATTATTTCGATGCGCCGCTGGTAGGACTCACTGCAACGCCAAAAGATGAAATTGATAAAAATACGTATGAAGTCTTTGAACTGGAAAACGGCGTTCCGACGTATGGATATGATCTGGCGCAGGCGGTAAAAGACGGTTATCTTGTAGATTATGTTTCGGTGGAATCGCGATTGAAATTCATCGAACAGGGAATTGTGTATGATGAATTGTCGGAGGAAGACAAAGAAACGTATGAGGCAACATTCGAAGACGAGAACGGAAATCTGCCGGAGTCAATCAGTTCCTCCGCGTTAAATACCTGGATTTTTAATGAAGATACCATAAAACAGGTATTGCATATTCTGATGACGAATGGCATCAAGATTGATTATGGGCAGAAGCTTGGAAAAACAATTATTTTCGCGAAAAAGCACAAGCATGCCGAAGAAATACTCAGAGTTTTTCGAAAGGAATATCCACAGTATCCAGATGACTATGCAAAAGTGATTGATAATAAAATTGAGTATGCACAAAGTGCAATTGATGAATTTTCAGATGCGAAAAAAATGCCTCAAATTGCAATCTCTGTGGATATGCTGGATACCGGTATTGATGTGCCGGAGGTGCTGAACCTGGTGTTTTTCAAAAAGGTGATGAGTAAGGCGAAATTCTGGCAGATGATTGGACGTGGAACACGACTCTGCCCGGGCTTGCTGGATGGCGAGGATAAGCAGAAGTTTTATATTTTTGACTTTTGTGGAAACTTTGAGTTTTTCCGAATGAATAAAGGGAAGGCAACTGCAAATATGATTGCTTTGCAGGGAGCAATATTTAATTTGAAATTTGATATTGCCTACAAACTGCAGGATATTTCCTATCAGGTGGACAGACTGATTGCGTACCGTGATGCGCTGGTAAAACAGATGACAGAAAAGGTGCGGGAGCTGCCGAGAGATAATTTTGCGGTAAGGCAGCATCTGAAATATGTAGATTTGTACTCGGATGAAAAAAACTATAATGCTCTTACCTATGAAGATACGTTGCTTGTGCGTGAAGAAGTGGCACCGTTAATTCTTCCGGATAAAGATGAGGCAAGTGCAGTTCGTTTTGATGCATTGATGTATGGAATTGAACTGGCATATTTGATTGGAAAAAAATATACACGGGCCCGCAGTGATCTTATGAAAAGAGTAGCTGGTATTGCAAACGTTGCGAATGTTCCGGAAATTCAGGCACAGTCAGATCTGATTGGGCAAATTCTGCATACAGATTATATTGCGAATGCGGGAATCAATGAATTCGAAGAAATCCGGGAAAGATTACGGGATTTGATGAAATATATTCTAAAAACGAAATTGCTTTATAATACCAATTTTGATGATGACTTATTATCCATCGACTGGCGCGAGTCTGAACTGGAAAATGATGAGCTGAAAAATTATAAAGCAAAAGCGGAGTATTATATCCGGCAGCATCAGGACACGATTGCAATTGCGAAACTGAGAACAAATCAGCCGCTGACAGAAATGGATGTTGCCAGCCTGGAAAAAATTCTCTGGAATGAGATTGGTACGAAGCAGGATTATGAGCAGGAATTTGGAACGAAACCTTTGGGAGAATTTGTCCGGGAAATTGTCGGACTCGATATGAATGCAGCCAAAGAAGCGTTTTCAGAGTATCTGACGAATGCCGATTTTGACAGCAGACAGATTTATTTTGTGAATCAGATTATCGAATATATTGTTCATAATGGAATGATGAAAGACCTTTCCGTGCTTCAGGAAGCGCCGTTTACAGATCGGGGAAGTGTTGCGGAAGTCTTTACAGATCTGGCAGTCTGGATGGGCATTCTGAAAGTAATCAATCAGATTAACGAAAATGCGGTAGCGTAAATTCTAAAAAAAACATAAACACCGGCAAATTTCTTGACATGGAAATTTGCCGGTGTTATTATTTAACATGCGTAAATAAATAACACTGTTAAGTATTTGCGCAAAAAGGAGGGGGATAATATGAAAGATGCATTTGAAAAACTGTTTCGTGCGGTGCACCAGTTTAAAAAACTGAACGTATCAGACCTGATTCCGGGACTCAGCAGTTCCTAATTTTCCGTTATGGGTGCGATTTTGCAAATGGGAGAAAACGGAAAAATTACAAGCTCAGAGCTGGCGGCGAAGACCAAAACACTTCCGCCGGCTGTGTCGCGCACACTGCGCGGGCTGGAAGAAAAAGGATATGTAGAGCGGAGCGTTGACAAAAAAGACCGCAGAAATACGTATATCAGTCTGACAGAGAAGGGCTGGAAAAAGGGGGAAGAGGTACGGGACAGAATGCAGGACTTTGGCTGCTCTGTGATGTCACAGTTAAAGGAAGAGGATATAGATCAGCTGGTTGATTATCTGGATCGTATCTATGAGATCGCAGAAAAAGAAATTGACACCCGAAAACGACAGAATTAGTGTGCCGGCAAGCTGGTACACAAAAAAAGACAGAAAGGGGAAAAATGAGTAAGATTTTCAAGAACATGATCCCGTACTGGAAATCGATTCTCGTGATTCTTGTGCTTCTGTTTGTCCAGGCGTGGTGCGACCTGTCGCTCCCGTCGTATACATCCGACATCATCGATGTGGGCATTCAGAACAGCGGTGTTGAGCACGTTACACCGAAACGAATCACAGAGGAAGAATTTCAGACAGCAAAGTTCATCATGACGGATGATGAGGCAGACTTGTGGGAAAGCCTTTATACGAAAAAGGACGGCTATTACGAACGGAACAAAGCTTCCGAAAAAGAACTAGATACAGCGGATGAAACGCTGACCGTTGCACTCCTTATGAATTACCAGATGGGTGCGATGGAGGAAACTGCCTTCAAACAGCTCGTGGCACAGCAGACCGGTCAGGATGCGTCCGTGTTTGAAAACATGACGATAGAGCAGATCGGAGAGATGATGCATGTGGAGCTGAAGAGCTTCCGGCAGGAAAAAGAAGATGAGGATGGAAACAAGGTGGAAGTGACCTGCGTAGATGTCCGTCCGATTTTTGCGTCTATGCTCGAGAGTGGACAGATGGAGAAGGATGACGTGCTTTCGATGCGCGATAGCATGGAAAAAACGCTCGATACGATGGGAAGCTCCCTGGTAAAATCGATGGGAATTGCCTATGCGGTTTCCGCAGATAAAGCGGCGGGACTTGATATCGACCGGATTCAGAAGTCGTATCTTCTGACGGCGGGTCTTAAGATGGTCGGCATGGCACTTCTGATGGGTGTGGTAACGGTTTTTGTCGGACTGTTTGCATCCCGTGTCGCTGCCGGAATCGGTCGTGATCTGAGAGATCAGGTGTTCAAAAAGGTTGTTGGGTTTTCCAATGCGGAAATGGATCAATTCTCCACCGCATCTCTGATTACGCGAAGTACCAATGACATCCAGCAGATCCAGATGGTATCGGTGCTGCTGCTGCGCATGATTGCGTATGCGCCGATTCTTGGTATTGGCGGTGTGGTCAAGGTGGTAAAAACAGGGGCCGGCATGGGCTGGATTATCGTACTGGCAATTATTGTGATTATCAGCTATGTCATGCTGCTTGTATCTATTACAATGCCGAAATTCAAACAGATGCAGAAGCTGGTAGATAACATCAATCTGGTCTCCCGTGAGATCCTGACCGGACTTTCCGTTATCCGTGCATTCGGAAGAGAGGATAAAGAAGAAGAACGCTTTGATACGGCAAACCGGGAGCTGACCGGGACGACACTGTTTACCAATCGTGTCATGACCTTTATGATGCCCGGTATGATGATGATTATGAATGTACTGACCGTAGGAATTGTCTGGTTTGGTGCACACAGAATCAATGAGGGTACGATGCAGGTCGGCGCAATGACAGCGTTCATTACCTATGCCATGATGATTGTTATGTCCTTCCTGATGCTGACGATGATGTCTATCATGCTGCCGCGTGCTGCGGTTGCCGCAGGTCGTATCGATGAGGTTATCCGGACAGAGCTTTCGATTCAGGATGCTAAAACGCCGGAAAAATTAGACGTACACAATGGTGTTGTTCGCTTTTGCCATGTCAATTTCCGGTATCCGGGAGCGGAAGAGGATGTATTGCATGATATTGATTTCGTGGCGGAGCCGGGAAAGACAACGGCAATTATCGGAAGTACCGGCTGCGGAAAATCAACGCTGGTAAACCTGATTCCGCGTCTTTACGATGTGACGGGCGGACAGATTACCCTGGATGGGAAAGATATCCGAAACATTACCATGAAGGATCTGCGCGACGAGATTGGCTTTGTGCCGCAGAAAGGCGTGCTGTTCTCGGGAACGATCGCATCGAACCTGCGCTTCGGAAAAGAAAATGCAACCGATGCCGAGATCGAAAAAGCAGCCGCGATTGCACAGGCAACAGAGTTTATTGAAGCAAAAGATGATAAATATGAGACCGCGATTTCCCAGGGCGGAACGAATGTGTCCGGCGGACAGAAGCAGCGTCTGGCGATTGCGCGTGCGATTGCAAAGGATCCGAAAATCTTTATTTTCGATGACAGCTTTTCTGCACTTGACCTGAAAACAGATGCGGCGCTTCGAAAAGCACTGGCGGAGAATGTCAAAGACAGCACCGTGATCATCGTGGCACAGCGGATCAGCACGATTCTCCATGCGGAGCAGATTCTGGTGCTCGATGACGGAAAGGTAGTCGGAAAAGGTACGCATGAGGAACTGCTGAAGAACTGTAAGGTTTATCAGGAGATTGCAAAATCCCAGCTTTCGGCAAAGGAGCTTGGAATAGAAAGTGAGGTGGCTGACCATGAGTGACAAGAGAAATCAGCAGCCGCGCAAAAGAGGACCGATGGGAGGCATGGGCCGCGGTATGCAGCCGGGCGAGAAGCCGAAAAATCTGAAAAAATCGATCAAACAGCTTGCACAGTACATCGGAAAATATAAAATTGCGATTTTTGTCGTTATGCTCTGTGCAGCATGTTCGACCGTGTTCAACGTTGCGGGACCAAAAATCCTCGGAAAAGCAACAACAGCATTGTCTGAGGGACTGATGGAAAAAATCAGAGGGACAGGCAGCATTGACTTTACGAAAATCGGAAAAATTCTGCTGTTTACCCTTGGCCTGTATCTGATGAGCGCCCTGTTCAGCTTCATCCAGGGCTGGATTATGACGGGCGTTACCCAGAAGGTATGCTATCGGCTCCGGAAGGAAATTTCGGAGAAAATCAACCGCATGCCGATGAAATATTTTGAGAGCCGCACCTATGGCGAAGTGCTCTCGCGTATTACCAACGATGTCGACACACTGGGTCAGGGACTGAACCAGAGCATTACCACAATCATCACATCCGTGGCAACGCTGGTCGGCGTTCTGATCATGATGCTGAGTATCTCTCCGCTGATGACGCTGATCGCACTTGTGATCCTGCCAATTTCTATGGGGCTGATCGGACTGGTGACGAAAAAATCCCAGAAATTCTTCCGTGACCAGCAGGAATATCTGGGTCACATCAATGGACAGGTTGAGGAGGTTTACGGCGGCCATCTTGTAATTAAGGCATTTAACCGTGAAAAGGATACCATTGAGGAGTTTGAGAAAACCAACAGCATTCTCTATGATTCCGCATGGAAATCGCAGTTTTTATCCGGTATGATGCAGCCGATTATGATGTTTGTCGGGAATTTGGGCTACGCCTGTGTGGCGCTGACCGGAGGCCTGCTGGCGATCCGAAACGTGGTTACAATCGGTGATATCCAGGCATTCATCCAGTATGTAAAAAACTTTACCCAGCCAATCCAGCAGATTGCGCAGGTGATCAACATGGTACAGTCGATGTCGGCGGCATCCGAGCGTGTCTTCGAATTCCTGAATGAAGAGGAAGAGGATCAGACCACGGAAAATCCGGCCGATATTGGGACGGTAACAGGAGCAGTAACCTTTGATCATGTACAGTTCGGATACAATCCGGACCAGATCATCATTCATGATTTCTGCGCGAAGGTAAAACCGGGTCAGAAAATTGCCATTGTCGGCCCGACCGGAGCAGGAAAAACGACGATGGTTAAGCTGCTGATGCGTTATTATGATGTAAACAGCGGAGCCATTCTTCTGGATGACCACAATATCAGGGATTTCAACCGCAGAGAGCTTCGCGATGCCTTTGGTATGGTGCTGCAGGATACGTGGCTGTTCAAAGGCAGTATCATGGAAAATATCCGCTACGGCCGGCTCGATGCCACGGATGAGGAGGTTATTGCAGCGGCGAAGGCTGCAAGAGCACACCATTTCATTCAGACCCTGCCGGGCGGCTACCAGATGGAGCTGAATGAGGATGCAAGCAATGTATCCCAGGGACAGAAACAGCTTCTGACGATTGCAAGAGCAATTCTTGCGGACAATAAGATCCTGATTCTCGATGAGGCGACCTCATCCGTTGATACCAGAACAGAGATCGAGATCCAGAAAGCAATGGATAACCTGATGAAGGGCAGAACGAGCTTTGTCATCGCCCATCGGCTGTCTACGATTCGCGATGCGGATCTGATTCTTGTCATGAAGGACGGAGATATCATCGAGCAGGGCAACCATGAAGAACTGCTTGCGAAGAATGGGTTCTATGCAAACCTTTACAATTCGCAGTTTGAGGATGTCGTTGCGTAACATAGAAAAAAGAATCCATACATTTCAGCACCTGCATCAGCCAAACGATGCAGGTGCTGTTTTCAGTTTGTGGTTTATCCCAGATACTGCGGGTTGTCCCAGATTGCTTGAGAGAAAAGAAAAAATTTGGTATGCTGGTGAGAAGTAGAATCTTCGATAAGAAGAGTATGGGGGAAAATAATGAATTTAATTTTATGTGATGATGATAAAGCATTTTTAGATAAACTGGAAATCAGAATCCGCGGTCTGTGCCAGGAGCATGGGATCGCGGTGGAAATGGAGAGCTATACGTCCGCGAAGGAGATGCTGGAAGGAATCAAAAATCTTGATGAGATTTCTGTTTTTTTTATTGATATCGATATGCCGGAAGTGAATGGATTTGAGGTTGCATCGTATCTGAAAAAGTGGAACAGGGAATGTTGTATTGTGTTTGTATCAAATAAGGATGATCTGGTGTTTCAGTCATTGGTGTATCATCCATTCTTTTTTATCCGCAAGGCACATCTGGACGAGGAATTGGAGCCGCAGTTGCTGGAACTGCAGAAAAAGGCAGGAAAGAAAGTTCCGCAAATAGAACTGCAGACAGGGCGTCAGAGTGTAAAACTTGCATTGCGTGATATCTGGTTTGTGGAGAGCGAGAAGAACTATCTGCTTTTTTATCGGGAAAAAGATACGAGGGACGAGGCGATTCGTGTAAGAATGAAAATGTCAGAAGCGGAGAAAAAACTGGAAGCGCATAAATTTGTAAGGACCCATAAAGGATATTTGGTTAACATGAACTATGTATATCGGTTGCGCGAAAAAGAACTTCTGCTATTGAACGGGAAAAGCATTCCTGTCAGCAGAAATTATCTGAATCAGGTTCGAATGAAAATTATGGGAGTGGTGATGGAATGAGTGCAACATTTTGGAAGGTCTTTGAACTTGCAATTTCTGTTTGGGAAAACATACTTTTGTTGGAATTCTGCATGGATTTTATGCAGCAGAAACCCAGAGGGAAAAAAGGTAAAGTTTTGTGGGGAATTGCAGTGCTATTTGGGCTAATCTTTCCTGCGTTGGAAAAGTATCCTGCGTTATATGACAGGTGGGAAATGTGGATCACATTGATTTGGCTTTTTGTCTATTTGATGGTGGGTACACAGGGAAGTGTTCTGAGAAAGGTTACTGCAGCGGTAGTTGCGAGAGCAGTATTGATGATGGTAAACACAGCGATCCTTTTCGGCGGCAGTTTTATCCTTCAAGAAAGTGTTGCATCGTTTATTCAAGATCAGGATACAGTAAGAATTGCGCTCGTGCTATTATCAAAAATTTCTTATTTTTTTGTTGGTAAATTACTAAATAGTCTTTTGTTTGAACGAGAGAATCTGATAAGCTGGCAATGGATTGTCATGGGATGCAACCTTGTTTTCTCAATTATTGCGGGAGATACTATGATTTTGGTAGTAAGAGATCTGCCAAGTGTGCAGATGCAGGAACAGAAATGGATTTTGCTGTGCGTATGCTGTATCTGGCTGATGTGCCTGATTATGTACTTTATAGTACAGCAAATGAGCAAGGATAATCAAACAAAGCTAGAATATGAACTGATGAAAGAAAAAGAGAAATATTCAAAGGAAAGTATGGAAATTATTAAGAGAAGTAATGAAGAATTACGAGAATTTAAACATGATTTGAAAAATTATCTTTTACCTCTGCAAGAGGCAATGGAGACCATGCCGCAGTCGGAAATGGTAAAGGTATGGGAAAAAATTAATCAGAAAATTGAAGATGTGCAGACACTGATTCAGACCGGAAACAGTTATGTGGATTCTATGATTAATACAAAAATTACTCTTGCGAGAAGTGAAAAAGTAGATGTGAAATGTACGATTCTGAGCAAAATGGAAGGAATTGATGATTTGGAGTTTTGCACTGTGTTTGGAAATCTCATGGATAATGCGATTGAAGCAGAGCGGAAAGTTACAGGGAAGAAAGAAATTATAATTTTTGTAGAGGAAAAAATGGGATATCTTCGGTTGGAGATTCAAAATAAAATAGAGAAATCTGTTTTAAATGAAAATTCAAGTTTGAATACGACGAAGAAAGATACAAGCAGCCACGGGATTGGGCACAAAAGTGTAAAACGGACGATGCAAAAGGTAGGTGGCGCGTTAAAGTATTATGAGACAGGAGATTTGTTTTGCGCAGAGGCAGTGTTTCCGATAAAATGATATCAGTGTCAAAAGACCTTTTGATACCTACCTCATAGAACGCAATAAAAAAGACTTTGTTTGTATGAAGGAAGCAAAAAGAATGCGGATTTCAAAGGACAAAGTCTTATTTTTTGCCATCTGTACCGATTATCCCAGATAGAGCATGATATCCCAGATCCGTTGACGATGGAGAAAATTTTCGTTATGCTTCGAGTACAGAAGAGAAAGAACGAAATTTTGAAAAGAGGGGATATATGGGAAAGAAAGTGTTGGGAGTTCTGACGATATTGCTGCTTCTTTCGGGTTGTCAGAATATGGGGAATGAGTCAGAAAATTTGCAGCAGGTAAAAAAACAGGAAAATGGAGAAGAACGGAATATTTCTATCAGCAATGATGAAACGGAAACAAATGTGACACATGAAAATGATCAGGAATTAAGCGATGGTGAGCATATTAGTTTTCAGCTTGGCAGTCAGGCAAAAATTGATGCGGTTGTTGACATGCCTGACAAAAAATGGAACGAGTTTGAAAAATGTGTGATAGAAGTGGATGGATTTCAAGGAGAAAGTGTGTTCAATAAAATACTTGGGAAAATCCCGGAAAGTGGATTGGAAACAAGAAAAGGAGACACAGGAGAGCCGGATGTTTGTTATTCGTATGAGGGAATACTTGGCGAACAATTAAAAAATCAAAATGGAACGGTGTCTGTCAGCAATATATTAGGAGTAGAAACGGAAGAAGGAAAAAAAGTTTATTATAATTTACCTGTTGAATATATTACATCAGCCTATGGTGAAGGGATTTTAGTCAGAGACAATGAGCAGGAAATTTCATTGGAAGACGAAGAAAAGCTGATAGAGGAGGGAAAAGAGTTTGTTAGATGGATTGGAGACTGGGAAAAGGTTGAATTGACCAGTAAATACAGTTTTTCGTATAAACAGATGGAAAAACAGCAGGAATTAATGGAACAGGCAATCGAGAATGGAGAATTGCTAAAGCCTCAGAAGATTCAGAAATATGAGTGGTCAAAAGCAGATGACTGTTTCCTGCTGTTTTTTCAGAGCTATCTAAATGGGGTTCCCGTATTATGCAATGAAATTAACCGGCAGGATGATCTTTATATTCCGTCATCTAAAATACAGGCCGTTATAACAAAGGAAGGAATTCAATATCTTCAAGCAGTTAATCACTATGCTATTCGGGAAAAGGAACCGGTATCTCTTGTGGAAAAAGATATTATTTTGGAAACGCTGAGAAATAAGTATGATTTGGCAATTGCCGAGCCGATTACGCTGGATCAGATGAAACTGATTTATTACCCGATGACAACGGGAAGAAATGAAACGGGGCATTGGATGTGCGATATGATTCCTGCGTGGCAGTTTCGATTTATAGAAGATGAGATCGAACAGTATGTTTACATCAATGCACTGGATGGACGGGAAATTGCGGGGTGAGTTTGTCTGAGCTTTATGATTTACTCAAAGAATAAATTATTTTTGTGAAAGATGTGGCTCCGGGCTAAGCGGGGTCACATCTTTTATAGAGGCGAAGAGAAGTTTCGAGAGAGGGAATGTACCAACCGGTAAAACCATCTCGAAAATCAAAACAGAAAGAAGGTGATCTTTCATGAATTTTTTTCGAATGATAAAAATGGATTTTACGAGAATGCTTTTATCAGGAAAATTTTATTTTGCCATTGCAGGTGCGATGCTGGTTACTGTGTTGAACATCAGTCAGGAAGCAATGCAGAGCCGGTGGAATGTATCGGTATATTACCTGGTTGTCAGCAGCCATGGTGTGGGTGCATTTTTTGAAGTGTTTTCTGTGCTGGCTGTGCTGCCGTTTGCGCTGAGCTATTGGGAAGACAGCAGAAATGGCTATCTTAGATGCATTGAGACACGCATAGGGAGAACAGCGTATTGCTGGTCGCATCTGGTAGTGGCCTTTTTCGGCTCTGTGATCAGTATTTTTCTGGGAATGGCAGTTGTTTATGGCGTTTTGGCATTAAAAATACCGTGGATAAAAAAAGAAGAGCTTGAAACATTAACAGGCGGTTTAAACTATGGAAATGGACTCGTCCTGCCGTTTTACCTTGCCGCAAGATTTGGAATTGAGGCTGTCAAGTATGCATTTATGGCAGTTTTTGCGCTTATGATATCGGGGAAAATAAAAAATCTGTTTGTGCTGGTCAGCACACCGGCTCTTTTTTATTATGCAAGCCAGCTTGTAGCAGAAGCGCTGCAGCTGCCGGGGCAGATGAGATGGTACCAGCTCCATGGGGGAAGTATCCAGAATTTTAAGGATTTTTTTGTGATAGCTGGTTATTTCCTCATTCTGACAGGAATGGAAGGTGTAATTTTCGTGCGAATGGTAAAGAGGAGGGAGCAGAATGGATAGAATACGGATGAGCCTTCGGGTATGTCAGATACGTTTGCGGAAAACATTCACAACACCACGGTTTTATGTTGCGCTGTTGTGGATTGCGATCCTTTTTCATGTAATGACGGCGGGTATTCGAGGCTTCTGCGAGCAGACCGGAGTTGATGTGACTTTTTGGATGCTGCCGTTTATGACCAGATATAATGGAGACCAGATTATCATCGTTCTTGGGGCTCTGCTGCTTTTCTGTGATGCTCCGTTTCTGGAACCGAACAGCGGGTGGCAGATTCTGCGGGTCGGGCGGAAAAGCTGGTTTTGGGGAAACATGCTATACATTGTGGTTGTTTCCTTTTTTTACACCATATGCTTAAGTATGATTCCGGTACTGCTTGTGTTTCCGAATGTAGGGTGGGAAACCGGATGGGGGAAGGTGATCAGTACGCTGGCTCAGACGAATGCGGCATATACCTTTGACCAGGAACCGTTGGATTACCTGATCCTTTCGAGATTTTCGCCGCAGGAGGCCATGGGGCTCACAATGCTTGCGATCTGGTGCCTGTCGGTTATGACAGGCGTTGTGAGTTATGCAGGAAATTTTCTGGTACACAGAGGATTTGGAATCGTCATCAACTGCGGCATCGCACTCACCGCGCTTCTGCTGAGCAAATTTTCCAGCATCACAATCGGCTATTACTGCGCGCCGCCGCTTTGGATGAATATTGCAAGCTACAAGTGGCAGGGGTATGGAAACGGGCCGTCGATAGCATATGTTTACAGTGTCTTTGCGGCTGTCATCGGCGCATGTACGATCCTTTCGTATCTCGGAATACGGAAGAAGGATCTGAATTTTGTGGAGGAAATCTAGGGCGATGGAAGAGAAGATCAGAATAGAAAACGTAACGAAAAAATTCGGCAGCTATGCGGCGCTGGATGGGATCAGTCTGAATCTTGAGAAGGGGAAGATTCACGGAATCATCGGAAGAAACGGAAGCGGCAAGACGGTTCTGTTCAAATGCATCTGCGGATTTCTGCGGGTGGACGGCGGTGCGGTTTTGGTGAATGGAAAACAGATCGGAAAAGAAATCGAAGCGCCGGAGAGCATTGGCGCTATCATCGAAACACCGGGCTTCCTTCCGGGATACAGCGCAAGGCAGAATCTGCAGTTTCTTGCCGGCATCCGCGGGAAAATCGGAAAGAAAGAGATCGACGAAGCCATCCGAAAAGTCGGCCTGGACCCGGAAGCGAAAAAGCACGTCGGCAAATATTCCCTCGGTATGCGCCAGCGCCTCGGCATCGCACAGGCAATCATGGAAGATCCGTCCCTTCTGATCCTGGACGAGCCCATGAACGGCCTCGACAACCAGGGCGTGCAGGAGATGCGGCAGCTGTTTTTGAAACTGAAAGACGAAGGAAAAACCATTCTTCTTGCCAGCCACAACCGGGAAGACATTGCAGCCCTGTGCGACACGACAGTGGAGATTGACAGAGGAAAAATTGTGAAATAGAAATGGAATGCCTGAACGGAAGTGTTCAGGCATTTTTTGCTTTCGTGGTAGAATATCTAAGCAATCTGGAGTAAAATAAACAGCAGAAAAAAGAAAGTGAGAACAAAAAATGGCAGACAGACACATAACAGAAAAATTACTGGAGGGCGAGCGTCTTTCCGGAAAGGTGACATTATTTGCGAAAGTAACAATTTTACCGGGCGACGAGCTTCCGTATCATGAGCATCACGGAGAGACAGAAACGTACCACATCTTATCCGGCGGGGGAATGTATCAGGATAATGACAAGACCTATCTGGTACAGGCTGGCATGACGACGTTCTGCGAGGACAGCAGCGGACATGCGATTTCCTGCCTTGGGGAAGAGCCGCTGGTCTTTCTGGCGATGATTCAGAAAAAAGCAGAGTAACCGGAGCGGACGGCCATGAGCAGAAAGAAAAAGCCCAGGATGGAATACCGCTACTACGAAGCGCCGGAGAAATGTCCGGTGCTGGCGCTTCTGGGCGAAAAATGGGTACAGAACTACGGTTATCAGATTGATTACCTGCATTTTCATAATATGATGGAGATCGGCGTCTGCTATTACGGTGAGGGGACAATTGTCCTGGAAGATAAAGAAATTCCGTACGACGGGGGGGGGCATTTACGGTAGTACCAAAGAACTTTCCACATACGACAAACTCAAAGGAAAACAGTCTGTGCTCCTGGGCATGGCTGTTTATTGATGTGGAAGGCTTTATCACAAAACTGTATAAGGATAATTCGCGTATGGCACAGAAGCTGATTTCCCGCATCAACCAGAGGGCTCATTACTCGAAAAATGAGGACAGACCTGAGGTGGCGGAGCTGATCAAACTGATTATTAAATGCATGGATGAAAAAGAGGAATTTTATCTGGAAGAAGTAAAGGGGCTGACGCGGGCGCTTCTGATGCAGATTGCGAGATGGAATGAAAAAGATGAGACGCAGGAAAAGAATGCCATTCTGGATGATGCCAGCATTGCCCTGATTCTTCCTGCGCTCAATTATATCGGGGAAAATTTCCACGAGAGCATCCGGATTGAAGAACTTGCGGATGTGTGCCACATCAGTGAGACACATCTGCGCCGTATTTTTCAGGAATCCATGCGGATGCCGCCGGTGGAATATATCAACTGGGTTCGGATCCGGGCAGCGTGCAAAGAGCTGAGAAAGACAAATGCCTCCGTAAGTGACATTGCACTGCACTGCGGATTCACAACAATATCCACTTTTAATCGTAATTTTCGAAAGATTCTCGGCGTTTCGCCCCAGCAATGGCGGAGGGCACCGGAACATTACGAGCAGAATTTGTTGAAATTTGACATAAAAACACAGGAAGGATGGTGAAACAAAGTGAAAATATCTATAGATAGTTGAAAATGCATAGGATAGAGTCGAATATGCGCACAACCGACGAAAGAATGTTGTTATAATTTGTACATGTTGAGGGGATAAAAACCTAAAAAATGTACAAAACAACCAAAAGACTTTTAGGCGATATATGTGAAAAAGTCAGGTTGTAAAATAACATCTTAAGGAGGATGTGCAATATGAGAAGAAAAATTGTATCAATCGTAATGGCATCAGCAATGGTACTTGGACTGGCTGCATGCGGATCCAGCGGAGGAACTACAACAAGCTCCAGCAACGGCGGAAACGATGCATCAGCAGCAGATGACACCACTGCAAAATCAGAGAGCAGCGACGTAGTAGAAGGTGGTTCAGATGATGACAACACCTTAACCGTATGGACCTGGGACCCGAACTTCAACGTTTATGCGATCCAGAAAGCAGCTGAGATTTACGCACAGGATCACGAAGGCTTTAAGGTAGAAGTCAGCGAAGTACAGTCCGATGACATTGAAACCCGCCTGACCACAGCAGTTTCTGCAGGAGACTTAAGTACTCTGCCGGATATCTTCCTGATGCAGGACAACTCCTTCCAGAAATATGCAACCAACTACCCGGACATTTTCACAGATCTGACCGATTCCGGTATCGACTTTGGTGAATTCTCATCCGCAAAAGTTGCTTACTCTACACTGGATGGAAAGAACTACGGAATTCCGTTTGACAATGGCGCTGTGATCGAGTGCCTGCGTACCGATATGCTGGAAGAGGCAGGCTTTACCGTAGATGATTTCACAGACATTACCTGGAATGACTTTATGGAAAAAGCAAAAGTTGTCAAAGAGAAAACAGGCCAGCCAATCCTGACATCTCAGGCCGGATCTCCGGACCTTGTTATGGAAATGCTGCAGTCCTGCGGTGAGTCCCTGTTCAACGAGGACGGATCCGTAAATATTGTAGACAACAAAGCATTAAAACCAATCCTTGAGATCTACAGCCAGATGGTAAAAGATGGTACTCTGGTAGAAGTTACCGACTGGGATCAGTATATTGCATCGATCAACAACGGAACCACAGCAGGCGTTATCAACGGATGCTGGATCATGGCTTCCATCACAGCAAATGACGATCAGTCCGGTAAATGGGCGCTCACCAATATGCCAAAACTGGACGGCATCGACGGAGCAACCAACTACTCCAACAACGGTGGTTCTTCCTGGGCAATTTCTTCCAACTGCAAGAAAACCGATCTTGCCATTGACTTTATGAAATCTACCTTCGCAGGCAGCACAGCTCTTTACGATGACATCATCGCAAAAGGCGCTCTGGCAACCTGGGCACCGGCAGGAGATTCCGAAGCATATGCACAGCCAGTTGCATTCTTCAGCGATGATCCGGTTTATGCAAAAATCGTTGATTTCGCAACCAAGACTCCATCCAACATCACTGGAGCATTCTACTACGATGCACGCGATGCTGTCGGAACCGCACTTTCCAATATCATCCAGACAGGAGCAGATATGGACAGCGAACTCCAGACTGCACAGGAAACCGTAGAGTTCAACATGGGTAACTAAGATTTCTCATATTGTAAAAAAGTAGGACGATAAGAAACGGGTCTGCTTCTAGACAGACAGAAGCAGGCCCGTTCTGTATCTGCCCCGGGGTGGGCTTGAAAAATGATTTCTGCAGGAGAACATGCGATGTTGTCTGCAAAAAGATTTTTTCAAGCGTACCTCGCAGCGAAAAAAGAAAGGAAGATTCCATGAGCAGCCAGAAGAAAAAAGGAATGAACTTGGAAAGAAAACAGAATTTTACCGGATGGGTTTTTCTGCTTCCGGCAACGATTCTGATCGCATGGATGAGCTTTTATCCGATGATTCAGGCATTTATCCTGTCTTTGCAGACCGGTATGGGCATTAACCTGAAATTCAACGGATTTGCAAACTATGCGCGTATTTTAAAAGACCCGACTTTTAAACAGACTTTAAGTAACACCTTCCTCTACCTGATTATTCAGGTGCCGATCATGCTGATCCTTGGTCTGATGTTTGCATCGATGCTGAACAACAAAGATCTGCGTTTCAAGGGACTGTTCCGTACCTGTATTTTCCTGCCGTGCGCAACATCGCTGGTATCTTACGCAATGATTTTCCGTTCCCTGTTTGCAAACGATGGATTTATCAACACCGTTCTGCGTGGACTTGGCATGCATCCGATCATGTGGTTCTCCAATGCCTGGACAGCCCGTGCCGTTATCATCATCGCATTGGTCTGGAGATGGACGGGATACAATATGGTATTCTACCTCTCCGGTATGCAGAACATTGAATATTCGATCTACGAAGCAGCAAAAATTGACGGCGCAAGCCCGCTGCAGACCTTCTTCAAGATCACCGTTCCGCTGTTAAAGCCGATGATCCTGCTGACCACGATTACCTCTACCAATGGTACGCTGCAGCTGTTCGATGAGTCCCTGAACCTGACAAACGGAGGTCCTGGAAAATCAACCATGACCATGTCTCATTACATTTACAACATGTCCTTTGTACAGAGTCCAAACTTCGGCTATGCGGCAGCAATGTCGATCCTGATCCTGATTATGGTTGCCATTCTGGCACTGCTTCAGATGAAAGTAGGTGACGAGCGATAATGGGAAAAACAAAGAAATTCTTCATGTATCTGGTTTTAACGGTAGCATCCCTCCTTTCTGTATTTCCGCTGTACTATATGTTCTGCGCGTCTACGAACAGAAGTATTGATGTTATTGCCGGAAAACTGATTCCGGGTACTTATCTGATGGAAAACTTCAAGTCACTGATTGCGCAGCAGAACCTGCGTCTTGCACTGTGGAACTCGTTCCGGAATGCAACGGTACTGACGATCCTTTGTCTTCTGGTCTGCTCAATCGCAGGTTATGGATTTGAAATTTATCATGACAAAGCGAAAGATGCGGTATTTACCGTGCTTCTGACTGCGATGATGATCCCGTTCGCAGCAATCATGATCCCGATGTTCCGTATGTTTTCACAGTTAAAAATGGTCAACACGATGGCAGCATTTATGCTTCCTTCGATTTCCACTCCGTTTATGATTATGATGTTCCGTCAGGCTTCCCGTTCTTTCCCGCACGATATCATCGAAGCGGCAAGACTGGATGGTTTAAGCGAGACAGGAATTTTCTTCCGCATGTATATGCCGACCATGAAATCGACCTATGCGGCAGCAACGATCATCACCTTCATGAATGCATGGAACAACTATCTGTGGCCAAAGGTTATCTTACAGAACAATGATTCCATTACCATGCCGATGCTGGTAGCGAACCTGCTCGGCGGCTACACTGTAGATTATGGCGTGCTGATGCTCGGCGTATTCATCTGTACGATCCCGACAGCAATCATTTTCTTCTGCTTCCAGAAGAGCTTCACAGAAGGTATCACAGGTGCTGTAAAATAAGAAAAAGAATCGAACAGAAAAGGTGGATATTTGGATGAATATCCACCTTTTTTCAAAAGATCAAAGAAAATAAAATTCCAGAAGGAGGAAAATAAAAATGGGTGTATTTCAGTATGAAAAAGTGAAGGACCCGACGTATTATGGAGAGAACCGGGTACCGGCGCATTCCGATCACAGGTATTATGGATCGGTGGAAGAAATGGAGCAGCATGTGGAAAACTTCCGTCACAGTCTGAATGGACTGTGGAAATTCCACTATGCAAAGAACTACGAGAGCACGATTCCGGGATTTGAGACACCGGAGTATGACTGCACAAAATGGGATGATATCCGCGTGCCGGCGCATATCCAGATGGAGGGATACGACGCACCGCAGTATGCCAATGTGCAGTATCCGTGGGAAGGAAGAGAAGAAATCCAGCCGGGCGAGATTCCGGAGCGGTTCAATCCGACGGCTTCCTATGTGAAATATTTTGAAGTGCCGGATCAGATGAAAGGAAAACGGCTTTTTGTTTCCTTCCAGGGAGCAGAGAGCGGTATTGCCGTATGGCTGAACGGAACGTTCCTTGGCTACAGCGAGGATACGTTTACTCCGTCCGAGTTTGAACTGACCCCGTATCTGAAAGAGGGCGAAAATAAACTGGCTGCGCAGGTTTTCAAATGGACGAGCGGAAGCTGGTGCGAGGATCAGGATTTCTTCCGTTTCTCCGGTATTTACCGTGATGTGTATCTGTACACGATTCCGGAGGTTCACGTTTCGGATCTGAAAGTACAGACGCTGCTGGATGATACGTTTACGAAGGCAGATCTGGTCATTGATACGAAAACGATCGGAAAAGGAAAAGTGAAAATTACCCTGTCAAAAGACGGAACGGCACTGCAGAGCACCGAAGGTGTGCTGGATGGGGAAACACAGTTTGTTCTGAAAGTCGATCACCCGGAACTGTGGTCCGCAGAGACACCGGTGCTGTATGATCTTCTGCTGGAAGTCACCGCAGAGGATGGAACGGTGCAGGAACTGATTCCGCAGAGAGTCGGATTCCGCCGCTTTGAGATGAAAGACCACATCATGATGCTGAATGGAAAACGCATTGTCTTTAAAGGCGTCAACCGCCACGAGTTCAGCTCCGTATCCGGCCGTGTTGTTTCGAGAGAAGAGCTGATCAAAGACCTGACAACGATGAAACAGAACAACATCAATGCAATCCGTACCTGCCATTACCCGGATGCGGTCGGCATTTATGATCTGTGCGATGAATACGGTATTTACATGATTGCAGAGTGCAACATGGAGTCCCATGGAACGAGAGATACGGATGCCGTACGGAACGGGGATTTCTCCGGTGTCGTACCGTGCGACCGTCCGGAGTGGATGGACTGCATGCTGGACCGTGTCAACTCGATGTATCAGAGAGACAAAAACCATCCGGCGATTCTGATCTGGTCCTGCGGAAATGAATCGTTCGGCGGAAAGGTTATTTTTGAAATGTCTCAGTTATACCGGAAGATGGATCCGACCCGCCTTGTCCATTATGAGGGAGTGAACGATGACCGCAGATACAACGACACCAGCGATATGGAAAGCCGGATGTACACCACGGTCAACGAGATCCGGGAATTTTTAGCGAAAGACCGCAGAAAACCGTACGTCTGCTGTGAGTATGCCCATGCCATGGGAAATTCCTGCGGCGCGATGAAGAAATATATGGATCTTGCCGAGGAAGAACCGCTGTTCCAGGGCGGCTTTATCTGGGATTATATCGACCAGTCAATCTACAAAAAAGACCGCTACGGAAAAGAATTTCAGGCGTACGGCGGCGATTTTGACGATCATCCATGTGATTACAATTTCAGCGGAAATGGTATTGTATACGGCGGCGAGCGCGATGCTTCCCCGAAGATGCAGGAAGTAAAATTCTGCTATCAGAATATTTCCATTGACGTGCAGAAAGACAAGGCGGTTGTAAAAAATAAAAACCTGTTTGTGAATACCGATACATTTGCATGCGTAGTACTTCTCGAAAAAGAAGGAAAGAAACTGAAAGAAGTGCCGATGGAAGTTTCGGTGGAGCCGCTTTCGGAAAAAACGGTGGAGCTGCCGATCGCGGTACAGACACTTCCGGGAGAGTATGCGGTGACCGTTTCCTTCCGCCTGAAAGAAGATACCGTATGGGGCAAGCGCGGCCATGAAGTTGCATTCGGACAGGGTGTTTATGAAGTGGAAGCACCAGCGAAAGCAGAAAAACCGGCGAAATTTGAAGTGATCCGTTCCAACCATGATTTTGGTGTGCGCGGCGAGAATTTCGATGTGATGTTCTCCGATCTGAACGGCGGACTCGTATCGTACCGTTACGGCGGCGTTGAGATGATCAAAATGATTCCGAAACCGAACTTCTGGCGTGCGCCGATCGACAATGACTGCGGAAGCCTGATGCCGATGCGTTACAGCCAGTGGAAGATTGCTTCGATGTATCTGTCCCACAAATATCCGAACGGCAGCCATTATCCGGGACTGTATGCGCCGGAAATCGAAGTACACGAGGACTGCGCAGAAGTCAGCTACCGCTATGTAATGCCGACCACACCGGCGAGTGAGTGCCGTCTGACCTACCGTGTCTTCGGCGATGGAAGCATTCAGACGACGCTGACGTATGATCCGGTGAAAGAGCTTGGCGATATGCCGGAGTTTGGCGTGATGTTCAAGCTGGATGCTGATTATGACCATGTAACATGGTACGGTATGGGACCGGAGGAAACGTATGTAGACCGCTGTGCCGGAGCAAAGCTTGGCGTTTATAAGAATAAAGTCGAAGACAATATGGCAAAATACCTTGTTCCGCAGGAATGCGGCAACAAAGTAGGGGTACGCTGGGCAACGGTAACAAACCGCAAAGGCCGCGGTATGATGTTCAGCGGCGACAAGATGGAATTTTCCGCACTGCCGTATACGCCGCACGAGCTGGAAAATGCGATGCATCCATATGAACTGCCGCAGGTACATTATACGGTTGTGCGCGTGGCAAAACAGCAGATGGGTGTCGGAGGAGACGACAGCTGGGGTGCACAGACCCATCCGGAATACCTGATTCCGGTTGACCAGAAACTGGAATTTACCTTTACATTCCGAGGCATTTGAGAATAAAAGGAGATTTTCATGAGACAGAATATAAATTTTGGAAAACTTCTGCATGGCGGAGATTACAATCCGGAACAATGGCTGGAATATCCGGAAATTCTGGAACAGGATCTTGCGTATTTCAAAAAAGCGAAAATAAATGAAGTTTCCCTCGGCATCTTTTCCTGGGCATTCCTGGAGCCGGAAGAAGGCGTGTTTGATCTGGAATGGCTCAAAAAAATGGTAGACCGTCTGTATGAAAATGGAATTTCTGTCATGATGGCTACACCGACAGCGGCAAGACCGCGCTGGATGGCACAGAAATATCCGGAAGTACTCCGCATGGATGCGATGCGGCAGAGAAATCTGTACGGAGAGCGTCATAACCATTGCTATACCTCGCCGGTGTACCGGGAAAAAACGAGAAAGATCAATACAAAACTGGCAGAAGCGTTCAGGGATCATCCAGGCGTCATTGCATGGCATATTTCGAATGAACTAGGCGGAGAGTGCCATTGCCCGCTCTGCCAGGAGGCATTTCGGAACTGGGTAAAACAAAAATATGGCAGTTTACAGGCCCTAAACCATGCATGGAATACGGCGTTCTGGAGTCATACATACCAGAGTTTTGATCAGGTGGAGAGTCCGTCGCCAAAAGGAGACGCATCGCTGCACGGACTGAATCTGGACTGGAAACGATTTGTAACAGATCAGACAGCCGATTTTGTGAAGTGGGAGATCAGCGCGCTGCGGGATGCCGGTGCCAAACAGCCCACTACCATCAATATGATGTATGATTTCAAGGGACTGGATTATCACAAGTTTGCCGACATTGTTGATTTTGTTTCCTGGGACAATTATCCGACCTGGCACAAAGAAGCGGAAGCAGTTACGGCAGCAGATACGGCGATGCAGCATGATATCATGCGCAGTATCCAGAAAAAGCCGTTTTATCTGATGGAGAGCTGTCCGTCCGCAACAAACTGGCAGCCGGTCAGCAAACTGAAAAAGCCGGGCATGCTGCACGCCGCATCCATGCAGGCCGTGGCGCACGGATCAGACAGCGTCCTGTATTTCCAGATGCGCCAGAGCCGTGGAGCTTCCGAAAAGTTTCATGGAGCGGTGATAGACCATTATGGAGGAGATGACACCCGTGTATTCCGGGAAGTGACAAAGGTAGGAGAAACCCTGGCGCAGATGCAGGAACTTTCCGGTGCCATCTGCAGTCCGAAAGTGGCTGTGATTTATGACACCGAAAACCGGTGGGCACTGGAAGATGCGGCAGGGCCACGGAATCAGGGCCTGTTTTACAAAGAAACCGTGGAAAAATCATACCGCGCCTTCCGCAGACTCGGCCTGGATGTTGATGTCATCGATGAAACGCAGGGTCTTTCGGACTATCAGATCGTGGCAGCGCCTGTGGTTTATCTGCAGCGGGAAGGATGGGTGGAAAAAGTACGGCAGTTTGTGGCCGGAGGCGGCACTTTCCTGGCAACGTACTGGTCCGGAATTGTAGATGAGACGGATCTTTGTTTCCTTGGCGGAACGCCGCACGGACTGCTGGATGTAATGGGACTTCGGAGCATGGAGATTGACGGCCTGTACGATGGGGAATGGAACGAAGGAGTTCCGGTCCCGCAAAACCGTCTGCATCTGACCCGGACGTACCGGTGCAGCAATCTCTGTGAACTGGTGAAACCATCGACAGCAGAAGTGCTGATGACTTATGGAAAAGATTTTTATGCAGGAATGCCTGCACTGACAGAAAACCAGTATGGCGCAGGAAAAGCATATCAGATCTGTGCCGGTTTTGAACAGGGTCTGTACGATGAGCTCTGCGGAAAACTGGCAGAAGAAGCAGGTGTCACATCGGTGGTGAAAGAGATTCCGGATGGCGTGGAGGTTACAACGCGCGAAAAGAATGGAATCCGGTATGTGTTCGTACAGAACTTTAATCGGAATGCCGTGGAAATCAAACTTCCGGTCGAACAGTATCCGGTGTGGAACGGACAGTATGATGGAACAATCGGAAGCTGGGAAACAGTGGTGCTGAAAGAAAACAGTCCGAATTTCCGGGGAAAATAGAAAATAAAAATGTCTCAAAACAAAAGACTGGTTTTGAGACATTTTTTTTGCAAAAAACAAACGAATATCAGGCGGTTTCGGATTCTTCGGCGGAGAGTTTTTTCTTATAATTTTCTCCCCAGCTCCACATGGCATCCATGATTGGCTGTAGGCTGTAGCCCAGGTCGGTGAGGGTATATTCTACCCGTGGCGGAACTTCTGCATAAACTTTACGGCTGACGAGCCCGCTCTGTTCCATCTGACGGAGCTGGCTCGTCAGAACTTTCTGGGAAACGTGACCGATGGATTTTTTTAGTTCGCCAAAACGTTTGGTGCCCGGCATCAGATCACGGAGAATCAGGACTTTCCATTTATCACTGATTAAGGTTAAGGTAGTCTCTACCGGGCAGGCCGGGAGATCGGCTAAAGATATTGCGTTTTTTTCAGAAACTGACATAAAAAACCTCCATTTCATAAAGATTTTCTCGTAAAAGTAAGCACGGAAAACCTTGTATTTACACAATAGTTTCCTTTTGGTAACTACAGCACAATATTGTGATTACTTTACGTTAAGACGCTTTGGGCTTATTATAAAGCCATCGAAAGAAAAAAAGCAATCCTTTCGAGAAAAAAGGTGTGGAGCGCATTCGAAAAAGGCCGAAACCAAATCATAAGAAACAAGCTCAAAAACAAAATCAAAAAACGAAAATGGAGGACATCATCATGAGTAAAGTAGTAGAATTCTTAAAAGAAAACCCGGTACAGTATTTAGCAACTGTAGGACGCGATGGAAAAGCAAAATGCCGTCCGTTTATGTTTATTGGCGAAATGGAAGGAAAACTGTGGTTTTGTACCAACAACACAAAAGATGTTTATAAAGATATGCTGGCAAATCCGGAAATTGAAATTTCCACTTCCAGCCCATCCTATGCATGGATCCGTCTGAACGGAAAAGCTGTATTTGAAAACAACATGGCTGCAAAAGAAATGTGCATGGGAAATCCGATTGTAAAAGGCCAGTACCAAACCGCTGACAACCCGATTTTCGAGGTATTCTATCTGAACAATGCACACGGTGTAATCGCAGACTTTTCCGGAAACCCGCCGTACGAGTTTTAATCTGTCGCTATGAATTTGAAGTAAAAAGAGAAAGGAATCTGCCGCTATGGAGAGAAATGATTATCTGAAGATGTTAGTAGAGGAGATGCACTCAACCACGATGGCGACGATCGGTGCAGACGGTCATCCACAGACCCGTGTGATCGATATGATGCTGTGGGACAAGAAAGGAGTGTATTTTCTGACGGCAAAAGGAAAAGCCTTTTATGCACAGCTCATGGAGCAGGGCTATGTGGCAATTTCTGCGACGAAAGATAAAAAAGCAGTCTCTCTCCGCGGCAGAATCCAGAACATCCACAGTGAAAAGCTGGATGAAATTTTCGGAAAAAATCCATACATGCAGAAAATTTATCCCGGCGATACACGCGCGGCACTTGAGGTGTTCCGCGTGTACGAGGCCGAGGGAGAATACTTCGACATCACCCGCATCCCGGCCGTCATCGACCAGCACCAGTGCCTGCACTGCGGCCGATGCGCGGAGACGTGTCCGAGAGGAACGATTCGCAAAAGAGGGCAGTAGTCCCCTTATTTTAGCTACAGATTTTATGGGAATAGTGATAAGATAAAGTCTATAGAAACGATGGAAATGAGGGAATAACATGAACCAGAGTGAACGAAGAAATTTTCTGATCCAGTCATTGCTGGAAGAGAGCCGGGAGTACCGTGGAATGCAGATTCCGTCTGACAGCACCGGGCAGAGACAGCTTCTGCGGGGGCTGATGAATGTGCGCATGGTGAAAAAGAGCAGTGCAGAATTTCTGAACATTCAGGATGCGTATCTGCAGGAGGAGACGGCAAAAAAGGGCGTGACGGATGTCGACGACCTTACGCCGGTGCAGCAGGGGCTGTATCTCTGGCAGGGCGATATCACCGCGCTCCGGTGCGATGCGATTGTGAATGCGGCGAACAGCGGGATGACTGGCTGTTACGTGCCGAATCACCGGTGCATTGACAACTGCATCCATACGTTTGCGGGTGTGCAGCTTCGGCTGTACTGCGAGGAGATGATGGAAGCGCAGGGCCATGCGGAGCCGACGGGGCAGGCGAAAATCACGCCGGCGTATAATCTGCCGTGCCGCTATGTGCTCCACACGGTTGGACCGATTGTGGGCGGCCATCTGACGGAAACACACTGCCGGCAGCTGGCGGACTGCTATCGGTCGTGCCTGTCACTTGCGGCGGAGAACGGACTGAAAAGCGTGGCGTTCTGCTGCATTTCCACTGGAGAATTTCATTTTCCGAACGAGAAAGCAGCGGAGATTGCCGTTGCGACGGTGAAAGAGTTTCTGGCGCAGAAAGAGACGAGCGTGGAGAAGGTCATTTTCAACGTGTTCAAGGACCGCGACAGGGAGATTTATGAGGAGCTGCTGGGAGAAAAGTAATCGCTGAAGAATGGGGAACAAAAGCAGAAAGAAAAGAAGAGGTGAATTTGTGATGTTTGAAAGTTGGAAAGAAAGAGAATTTGAAAAAAAGATGGAGCGTTTTCGCACCGCACTGCAGGAAAAAAACACGATTTTAATAGGAGCCGGGGCTGGGCTTTCGATATCGGCCGGATTTACCTACAGCGGTGAGCGGTTCCGGAAATATTTTGCAGATTTTGAACAGAAATACGGTTTCCACGATATGTATTCTGGCGGCTTCTACCCTTACGATACGCTGGAAGAATACTGGGCGTACTGGAGCAGATACATTTACATCAACCGTTATCAGGACGCGCCAAAACCGGTTTACCAGAAACTGCTCAGCCTGATGAAAAATAAGAGCTATTTTGTCATCACCACAAATGTAGACCACTGCTTCCAGAAAGCCGGATTTGATAAAAACCGTTTGTTTTACACGCAGGGAGATTACGGCCTGTTTCAGTGCTCTGAGCCGTGCTGCAAGGAAAAGTATGACAATGAAGAAATCATTCGAAAGATGCTGCTTGCCCAGGGGTATCAGATCCTGGAAGACGGAAGCCTTGTTCCGCCGGAGAACGGAAACCTGAGCATGCGGATCCCATCCGAACTGGTGCCGTACTGCCCACACTGCGGAAAACCGATGAGCATGAATCTGCGCGCGGATGACACGTTTGTGGAAGATAAAGGCTGGCATGAGGCATCCAGCCGACGCATCGATTTCCTGCTTCGTCACAACAGAGGCCATATCCTGTATCTGGAACTCGGCGTGGGATACAACACGCCGGGAATCATCAAATATCCATTTTTCAGCATGACAGCAGAAGATAAAGATAATCTTTATGTCTGCATCAACACCAGCGATATGCGTGTCCCGGATCTGATCCGTGACAGAGCGGTGTGCATTAAAGGGGATATTGGGGAAGTGCTGGATCGGATCTGAGACGGAAAAACATATAATATTCGAGAAAATTAATCACGTCACTTACGTGACGAGATGATGACATGATTGACGAGATAAATTCAACAGAGTTGCATACCTGCCTGCTGGAAATCACATTGCTGCCGCTGGCACATTACTGGCATTTCTGGTACGGCCCGCTGGATGCAGCCATCTACGGATCCTTTATCCTGGGAGCAAAAATCCTGTGGCACATCGTCGATTTCGGACAGAGTATGCGGACCGCAGCCGAAGTAAATGAACAGCTCCACAGACGACGCATGGAGACGGTGGAGGAAAGAAGAGAAAAAATGAGAAAACGGCACTGATCTGTAAAAAGATCGGCGCCGTTTTTTGCATAGGATAGGAAGGACTACTGTGCCTTCTGTGCAATCTCTTCATCGGAAATCAGATTGCTGTGATATTCGATTTTTCCCGACAGGACATCATCGTAAAAATTCTGTTTCCAGTCGATATAATCGATGGCTTTCTGCAGTTTTTCCATCGATGCGAGCAGCGCTTCTTTTTTTACCGCGAGAATTTCTTTACGCTCCGGAATGGAGGATGGACCTTCGAGGCAGTAGGCGAGATATTCTTTCATTTCCGCCAGCGTCATGCCGCAGCGCTTCAGGCAGCCGAGGCTCTGGATCCATTTGATGTCGCGGTCGTCGAAAACGCGGTAATTGTGGCTGTCACGTTTTACGTTCGGGACGAGGCCTTCTTTGCAGTAAAATTTCAGGGTTTCATACGACATGCCTGTCTGGATGCAGGCTTCTTTCATGGAATACATCATGCATACCTCCCAACAAAGTTCATAACAGAATTGAATCGGTAGTAACTACCGGGTAAGATAACCATAGTATAGAATTCGAACTTTGTCAAGCGATCAGCTCTTCAAATTTTTTCTGTTCCATCGGTTTATAATAATAGAATCCCTGCAGCTCGTCGCATCCTTTGGCGATCAGAAAATCTACCATCTCTTTCGTCTCCACACCCTCGCAGACAATCCATTTGTCTGTGCGTTTTAAAAGATGGAACATCTCTTCCAGCACAATTTTTCCTTTTTCGGAGAGGCCCGCCGAGAGGAAATGTTTGTCAATTTTAACTTCATCAAACAGAATATCCTTCAGCGAATTTAAGGACGAATATCCAGACCCAAAATCGTCCATGGAAATGCGGATATTCCGGTCGTGGAAGAAGCGGATCGCCTGCTTGTGATAGGCGGAAATCTTTTCCCGCACCACGGCCGGATCCTGCCAGGTGATATCGATAATGCCGACAAAGATATCGGAGTGATAGCGGTTCACAAAGAGTGTCTGCGGAAAGAGTTCCAGCTTTTTCAGGATGAAATTCAGAATGTTCGTACCCGTCTCATAACCCCAGTAATCGTTGAGCAGATGAAAATTGTCGACATCCGTCATCAGAAAGGCGTACTGTTTTTCTTCGCTTCTGTTATTGAGAAGCGTAAAAATTTTTTCTTTAGAATCGAAATCCTGGCCCCGGGAACAAACCCCAGCGACTCCAGATAATGGCGCTGTTTTTCCTGGCCGCAGATTTTATTGATGACGTAAAACTGATTGAAATCGGTTAAATTTAAAGGCATGCAGTTCCTCCTTTATTACGAGAGTACATCGAGTTAGAATTGCCTAACGGACAGTATAGCATAACATATTTGGAACAAAATAGAAAACTTTTTCATTGAGAAATTTTTTCAAAAAGGTTTTACGGGGGCGGATGCATTTTTGCGTTTCTTATTTTGGGGGAATCATATATAATGGAAATGAAACATCAGTGACAAACTATGACATGGGAAGAGGAAGAGAAAACAATGAAACATAGAATAAAAATCCTGCTGCTTGCAGTTCTGATCGCAGCGCTCTGCAACTGTATGCTGATGATCGGGATGACCAAAACGAAAGAGAAGAATACCATTCCAAAAGATGCAAGCCTGATCTGCGAAGAAACCGTATCGCCGAACAAGGACTATATTACGGATGAAAAAGACCTGGTAAATTATACCGTGCGCGTCTATCAGGAAAAAAACAACGACATCATCGTCTATGCGGAATCCAATTCGCCGCTGTTCGATGAAGCACAGTACATCGTAATATGCGACCACGCCATCACCGCCGACGATGTCCATATCAAATGGACAACCCTCATGGGCAGCACCGAAGCGAGCGAGAAAGATGAGATCGGACTCGCACATGTTTCGATTTCAAAAGACGGGGAAGTGTTCAATGAAAAGACGATCAGCTTTGTGGCGAAAGCGGTGAATGCGGTTACGGATGTGATAGGGTAAAGAAAATAGGATAACAAAAAAGAAACGGGCAACTCCCTCTGCATGAGACGATTAACTTTACAAGAAAAGAAAAAAATATCCCCCCACCCGGCTTGTGAGAGCTTGAAATATCAAATATAATGAACGAACAGTACATGGATCAGGCGCGCAGATCATGGGAGTACAAAGAAAAAAAGCGGTCAGTCCGGGTAAAAACGGTCTGAAAATGGGAGGAAAAGGATGAAAAAGAAAATATTATCTTTGATGCTGATGGTGTCTCTTGCAGCATCCCTTGCGGCATGCGGTCAGGACAGCGGGAAAAACAGCAACAGTACAGATTTGTCGAAAACAGAGACGGAAGCTTCTTCCGGCCAGACAGGGGAGGAAGAGACGACCCTGGTTTACGGTTCTGCTGATTATACCAGGATTAATCCGGCGATGGATGAGCACGGTGAAATTAATCTACTGCTGTTCAACGGACTGACCGCACACGATGCGGATGACAACATTGTTCCGGGTCTGGCAGAAAAATGGGAGTACGATGCAGAAACCTGCACCTACACCTTTCATATCCGGGACGGCGTCCAATGGCATGATGGAGAAAAATTTACGGCGGACGATGTGAAATTCACCATCGAAGCGATCATGGATCCGGAAAACGGATCTGAAAATGCACCAAATTATGAGGATGTAGAAGAGATTACAGTTATAGATGACAGCACCGTTTCCTTCCGCCTTTCCGAGCCGAACGTGGCTTTCCTGGAATACATGACGATGGCCATCCTGCCGAAGCACCTGCTGGAAGGTGAAAATATGCAGGAGTCGGATTTCTTCCGAGCACCGGTCGGAACAGGTCCGTACAAGCTGGAAAGCTGGGATGAAGGCCAGTCGATCGTTCTGACAAAAAATGAAAATTATTACCTCGGTGCACCAAAGATTGACAAGGTCATTTTCAAAATTGTACCGGATGATAATGCACAGGCAATGCAGCTGGAATCCGGCGAACTGGATCTGGCGCTGCTTGACCCGAAAAATGCACAGAATTTCAAAGAAAAAGACGGTTTTACCTGCTACGATATGACAACGGCAGATTACCGCGGAATTTTATTTAACTTTGCAAATGATTACTGGACGAAAAACAGAGACATCATTCCGGCGGTATGCTATTCTATTGACCGTCAGGCGATCATTGATTCTGTACTTCTTGGCGAGGGAATGCCGGCATACAGTCCTCTGCAGCGTAACATTTATAATAACGAAAATGTAGAACATTATGATTACAATCCGGAAAAAGCACAGGAAATTCTGGAAGCGGCCGGATGCACCAGAAACAGCGATGGTTTCTATGAGCGGGACGGCGAAGAAATCGGTTTTGTCATCAGCGTAATGTCCGGCGAGCAGGACCGTATTGATATTGCCCAGGCAGCAGCACAGCAGCTCCGGGAAACCGGAATCAACTGTACCGTAGAAATTCCGGCACAGATGGACTGGGGCGGACAGATGGCCTGTCTGATCGGCTGGGGAAGCCCGTTCGATGCGGACGATCATACATATAAGGTTTTCGGCACGGACAAAGGGGCGAATTATTCGAGCTATTCCAATGAAAAAGTAGATGAGTATCTGTCTCTTGCCCGCCAGAGTGACGATCCGGAAGTGCGGAAAGAATATTACGGAAAATTCCAGGAAGAACTGGCAGAAGATCCGGCCTATGCATTCATCTGTTATATTGATGCAAATTATGTGGCAGATTCCGGTATTCAGGGAATTTCCAAAGACACGGTGCTGGGCCACCACGGCGTTGGTATTTTCTGGAATATTCAGGACTGGACAATCGAAGAATAAAAACAAAAAAGCAGACGAAGGAGGTATGGTTACCTCCTTTTTGTCTGTACAGGAGAAAAACGGAATGAAGGAACGATTAAAAGTGGAACATCTTTCCGTCAGCTTTTTTACAGATGAGGGGGAAGTACAGGCGGTCCGCGATGTCAGCTTTTCCCTGAATGCAGGTGAGGTGCTCGCTGTTGTAGGCGAGTCAGGCTGCGGAAAAAGTGTGCTCTGCAAAAGCATTATGAAGCTGCTGCCGGAGAATGCAAAGATCAAAAACGGAAAAATTCTGGTCAATGGAGAAGAAATTGCAGGATACGGGGAGCGAAGAATGCGGGAACTGCGGGGAAAACTGTTCTCGATGGTTTTCCAGAATCCGATGACTTCCTTAAATCCGACGATGACAGTCGGAGCGCAGATTGCAGAGGCAGTGCGGGCGCATCAGAAAGACATGGGAAAAGAAGAAGTGGAACAGAGAGTGACAGAACTGATGCAGCTGGTGGGAATCGAGCAGGCAGAAGAGCGGAAAAAGGCATATCCGTATCACTTTTCCGGCGGAATGCGGCAGCGGATCGTACTGGCGATTGCGCTGGCGGGCGATCCGGAAATTCTGTTTGCTGATGAGCCGACGACAGCGCTGGATGTGACGATTCAGGCACAGATTCTGGACCTGCTTCGGGAAATTCAGAAAAAACTGGGAACGGCGACGGTCTTTGTCACACATGACCTTGGCGTTGTAGCGCGGATCGCAGACCGGGTAGCGGTCATGTATGCGGGAAAAATAGTAGAGATTGGAACCGTGGATGAGATTTTCTATGATCCCCGTCATCCGTATACGTGGGGACTGCTGCGTTCCATACCGGCGTTTTCGAGGGGAAAAGAAAGCCTGCCGTCTATCCCGGGAATGCCGCCGTCTCTTCTCCATCCGCCGAAGGGCGATGCCTTTGCCAGCCGCAATGCTTATGCGCTGGAAATTGATTTTGAGGAGGAGCCGCCGATGTTCCGGGTCACAGACAGCCATTATGCGGCAACATGGCTGCTGGATGAGAGAGCACCGAAGGTTGTGACGCCGATAGGAGGAAATACAGATGGAACATGAGATTTTGCTGGATGTGCGTCATCTTACCCATATTTTTCCACTGTCCCGGAAAACAGCAGTCAAGGCAGTCGATGATGTATCGTTTCAGATTCGAAGAGGAGAAATTTTTGGACTGGTAGGAGAATCCGGTTCCGGAAAATCTACCGCTGCACGCTGTGTGATGAATATTTATCAGCCATATGCCGGCCAGATTTATTATAAAGGGATTGATACCTGCGACAGAGGCCAGTTCCGGAAAAATAAAAAAATGCTGCAGACGACACGCCAGATGATTTTTCAGGATTCCGGTTCCAGTCTGAATCAGAGGATGAAGGTCCGTGACATTATTGAGGAGCCGATGCGCGTGCAGAAAATCCGGCCGCTGCGGGGAAGCTATGAGGAGGAAGCCAGATTCCAGATGAAATACGTGGGGCTGGATCCGGAATATCTGAAAAAATATCCGGGAGAATTGTCCGGCGGACAGCGGCAGCGCGTTGCGATTGCACGGGCACTGACGATGGAGCCGGAGCTTCTGGTGGCGGATGAACCGATTGCATCGCTGGACGCGTCGATACAGGCACAGATTGTGAATCTGTTCCGTCATCTGCAGAAGGAGCACGGTTTTTCGTTCCTGTTTATTGCGCATGATCTGGATATGGTCGAATTTCTGTGTGACAGAGTAGGTGTGATGTACCATGGAAAACTGGTGGAGACCGGCCCGGCGCGAGCCGTGTTTGAAAATCCGCTGCATCCGTATACGAAAGCACTGATCGCGGTCATTCCGATTCCGGATCCGCGAAGGGAAAGAGCGCGAGCTGTACCGGATTTTTCCAATACAGAATTTCCCCGGACGGGAACACTGCGGGAAGTGGAAAAAGATCATTTTGTGCTGATGGAGGGAGGCGATGCAGGATGAAAAGCCGGAACAGAGTGCTTTACTATGGAAAAAAAGCAGCGGCATTTCTGGCAAGTGTTCTGCTGCTGTCTGTGCTCGTATTTTATATTTCAAGGCTTGCGCCGGGAGATCCGCTGGTATCATATTACGGAGACCGCGTGGAAAAAATGACGCCCGAAGAAAGAGCGTGGGCCGAAGAAAAATTGGGACTGAAGGATCCCATTTCCGTACAGTATATCCGCTGGGCAGGCAATGCGCTGCAGGGGGATTTCGGAATTTCGTACAAATATAAAATGGATGTAACGCGCGTGATCGAGGGAAGAATTGGAAATACGCTGGTGCTTGGCGGCATTGGGTTTCTGCTGATTTTCACCCTCGCGCTGCTTCTTGGAATTCTCTGTGCATGGAAGGAAGATACATGGCTGGACCGCATCATCTGTAAGGTGGGAACCATCACGGGATGTATTCCGGAATTCTGGCTGTCGCTGCTTCTGATTCTTGTTTTTTCCATGCAGCTCAAATGGCTGCCGAGTTCCGGTGCCTACTCTGTTGGAAAACAGGCAGATTTTTCTGACCGTGTCTGTCATCTGATCCTGCCGATGACGGTCGTAGTGCTGAGTCATTTGTGGTATTACGCATACATGATCCGCAATAAAATTCTGGATGAAGTGCGGGAAGAGTATGTGCTTCTGGCAAGAGCCAAGGGGCTGAAACGAAAGACGGTTCTGTTCCGGCATTGCCTGCGGAATACGATTCCGTCGTATCTTGGCATCATGGCCATTTCTGTTCCGCATGTGCTGGGGGGAACCTATATTGTAGAAACGGTTTTCTCGTATCCCGGTATCGGAACGCTGGCGTATGAGAGCGCACGGTACAAAGATTACAATCTTCTGATGCTGCTTTGCCTGATGTCCGGAATCGTTGTGATTCTATGCAATATGGCGGCACAGATCATCAACGAGAGAATTGATCCGCGGATGCGGGAGAAAGAAGCGGCAGAAACATCGGAGGTAATGATGCTGTGACAGAAAAAACACAATTATTTCAATTTGCAGGAGAGAGGCCTGCAGAAAAAACAGAAGCAGAAAAAAAGAAAAAATGGTATCAGGACCGGCCGGTGGCAGCAGGGCTTTTTCTGGGTCTTCTTGTGCTGGGCTGCCTTTTCTGTCGGCAGATCATGACGAAGGATCCCTCATATATGGATCTGAAAAACTGTTCCGTCATGCCGTGCCGGGAATTTCTGTTTGGAACCGATACGATGGGAAGAGATATTTTCTCGATGATCTGGTACGGCGGCAGAATATCGCTGGCGATCGGTCTGCTTTCTACGCTGATTTCCACTGTGATTGCCGTTCTCTTCGGCGCAGTCAGCGGATGTGCACCGGCGTGGCTGGACGCACTTCTGATGCGGCTGACCGAGATCTTTTTGTCGGTGCCGAATCTTCTTCTTGTCATTTTTCTTCTGGCCGCTGCGGGAAAATCCAATGTGATTACGATTTCTGCCGTGATCGGAATGACAAGCTGGACAAGCATTACAAAGGTTGTGCGGACCGAAGTACGGCAGATCCGGAACAGTGAATACGTGATTGCGTCGCGCTGTATGGGAGGCAGTTTTTTCTATATTTTATGGCACCATCTGGCACCGAACTTTTTTTCGTCTATTATGTTTATGGTGGTTATGAACATCCGAAGTGCGATTGTAGCAGAATCCACACTGAGTTTTATGGGAATCGGTCTTCCGCTGGAGGTGATTTCCTGGGGCAGCATGCTGTCACTTTCGGAAAAAGCGCTGATGACAAAGGCATGGTGGATCATTCTGATCCCGGGTGTTTTTCTGATTGTGACGCTGCTTAGTTTTACAAGCATTGGAAATTATCTGCGAAAGCAGGCAAACAGAAAACAGAGAAATCTGTGAGCTGTTCAGAGAGGCTGCGGTCTGTGGGGAATCCCTGCAGACTGCAGCTTTTTTGTCTTGCAATCAAATACAGGGATTGCTATAGTGAAAAGCAGAAAGAGTATTTTAATACCTAAAAACAGCGGGAGGAGAAGGAAATGCTGAAGAGTCAGGAAATGCGGAAACTTGCACCGGAGATGGATCCGCTCCGGATTGGAACAGGATGGAAAAAAGAGGATCTTGAAAAACCGCAGATTATGGTGGAGAGTACGTACGGGGACAGCCACCCGGGAAGCGGCCACTTGAATCTGCTGGTCGAGGAAGTGCGGAAAGGCGTTGCGGAAGCGGGGGGCTTCGGGGCGCGGTATTTCTGCACCGACATCTGTGACGGCGAGAGCCAGGGAACGGACGGCATCAACTACAGTCTTGCGAGCCGCGAGATGATCGCCAATATGATCGAGATCCACGCGAATGCGACACCGTTTGACGGCGGCGTCTATCTGTCGAGCTGCGACAAGGGTATGCCGGGCAATCTGATCGGCCTTGCGCGTGTCAATATTCCGGCGGTTGTTGTGCCGGGCGGAACGATGAATGCGGGACCGGAGATGCTGACACTGGAGCAGCTTGGCATGTACAGCGCAAAATTTGAGCGCAGTGAGATCGACGAGGAGAAGCTCGACTGGGCGAAATGCAATGCCTGCCCGAGCTGCGGTGCCTGTTCGTTTATCGGAACGGCATCCACGATGCAGATCATGGCGGAGGCACTCGGCCTCGCCCTGCCTGGAAGCGCTCTGATGCCGGCGACAAGCCCGGATCTTCTGGCATATGCACGGGAGGCAGGCCGCCAGGCGGTAAAACTGGCACAGATGGAGCATATGCGGCCAAGCGATCTTGTGACGAAAGAGAGTTTTGAGAATGCGATTCTTGTCCACGCGGCAATTTCGGGAAGCACAAACTGCCTGCTGCACATCCCGGCCATTGCGCATGAGTTCGGCATCGAGATTACCGGCGACACATTCGATCGTCTGCACCGCAACGCAAGATATCTGCTCGATGTCCGCCCGGCGGGAAGATGGCCGGCAGAGTGCTTCTATTATGCGGGCGGCGTTCCGGCGATTATGGAAGAAATCAAAGATCATCTGCATCTCGATGTGATGACGGTGACTGGAAAGACGCTCGGAGAAAATCTGGCGGAGCTTCGTGAAAATGGATTTTATGAGAAGTGCAGCGGATGGCTCGCAAAATTCAATGAGCGGTATGGAACTTCGATTACAAAAGAAGATATTATCCGCCCGTATGACAAGGCGATCGGAACGGACGGCAGCATCGCTGTTCTGCGCGGAAACCTTGCGCCGGAGGGAGCCGTCATCAAGCACACGGCCTGCCCGAAAGAAATGTTCCACGCCGTCCTCCGTGCCCGACCGTTCGACAGCGAGGAGGAGTGCCTCGATGCCGTGCTGAAACATAAGGTTCAGAAAGGCGACGCCGTCTTCATCCGCTACGAAGGCCCGAAAGGCAGCGGTATGCCGGAGATGTTCTATACTTCCGAGGCAATCAGCAGCGACAAAGAGCTTGGAAAGAGCATCGCGCTTATCACCGACGGCCGTTTTTCCGGCGCCTCCACCGGCCCGGTTATCGGCCACTGCAGTCCCGAAGCTGTAGACGGCGGCCCGATCGCACTCGTCGAGGAAGGGGATTTGATTGAGATTGATGTGAAGGAACGAAAACTTAACATCATCGGAATCGCCGGTGAGCGCAAGTCCATGGAAGAAATCGATGCGATCTTAAAAGAACGCCGCCAAAACTGGAAACCGCGCGAGCCGAAATACAAAAAAGGCGTACTCCGTCTTTTCAGCCTCCACGCAGCAAGCCCGATGAAAGGGGCGTATCTGGAGTACTAAAAATACTTGCGTTTTTCTGGGATGGTCTTTAGAAGTTAAGGCAGAGCAAAAATGGAGGAAGGAGCAACAGAAAAACAAGTGAAAGAAAATACCTAAAAAACAAACTGTTCCTGTATAATGTTGCATCTCTTCAGAAAATGGTCGGAAGTCCAGATTCTGTACAGAAGAATGTGGTGCTGGAGAACAATTCGCTGTCGGCGGAGCAGATTACCGGTGTGGAAAACCGAAAGAGCAAGGCAGGCGAAGCCGTTCTCCCGGTACTGCGCAGTGTTTCGCTGTTTCTTCTCGGGCTGCTTGGCGTGCTTCTGATTCTGCTGACACTGCTTGTGATTGCGGCGGAGGCGGCGCGGATCATCTGCCTTGGACCGGCGGCAAAGAAACAGCAGAAGGAGCGGCCGGGCGGGCGGATCCGAAGAACGGAAGCAAGAATTTATCAGTATCTTTGTCTGTGGGGCATAGATGCCGGTCTTGGATGGGAAACGGCAGCAACCGATGCAGAACTCGCCCGCAGATTTCCGGCGGTCGAGCCAGGCGAATATACGCGTGTCTGCCATCTGATCGAGAAACATATCTACGGTGAGATTCTGCTGTCTCCTTATGAGGAACGTACGCTGAACCATTTTCTGGAAAAGCTGATGGAGCCGGTACCGGGCTGCAGCTGGAAAATGCGGCTGAAGCTGCGCTATGCGTGTCTGCGCCGTGTGAATACGAAGAAAAAGGAGAGAAAGCATAGCGCTTTCCAGCAAAAATAAGGGTTAGGAAAACAAATGAAAAGAGGGATTTTACGATGAAATTTGTAACATTTAATATTCGCTGTGATTTTGGCCAGGATGGAGCCAATAATTTTATCTACCGCAGACCTCTGATTCTGGAAAAAATCAGACAGGAAAAGCCGGATATCATCGGTTTTCAGGAGGTACTGCCGCATGTGGCTGCCTGGCTGAAGGAAAATCTGACAGAATATTACATTGCCGGATGTGGAAGAGAAAAGGATCTGACCGGTGAGGCAATGATCATTGCCTATCGGAAAGAACGTTTTCAGAGTGTGAGCCTGGAAACCTTCTGGCTGTCACCGACACCGTACGTGCCGGGATCCCGCTATCCGGTACAGAGTATGTGCCCGCGTACTGCGACGGATGTGGTATTTGAGGATATGGAGACCGGAAAAGTGTTCCGCGTCATCAACACCCATCTGGATCACGAGTGCGCCGGGGCGAGAAAGCTTGGCCTGGAGCAGATTCTCGCACATCTGAGAGCAGAGAAAGCATTTGCCGATGTGCCGGTGATTCTTAGCGGCGACTTCAATGCCGAGCCGGACAGCGAAGAGATGAAACCGCTGAGGGAAACTGCCGGTCTTGTGAATGCGACGGAAGGAATCGGCATTACCTTCCACAACTATCATCGCGATGATCCGAACGATCCGCAGTGCTCGATTGACTACATCATTCTCAAAGGGGACTGGGAACTGAAAAAGGTGGAAAAATGGACGGAGCAGAAGGACGGTGTGTGCCTTTCTGATCATTATCCGATCTGTGCGGAACTTATTTAAAATATGGATGCAAGAGGCGGCCGCCGGGAGAAAAATCTTCTGGCGGCGTTTTTTTACGATAGTTATAGGAAAAACTTATAACAAGTCAAAGAAAAAAGGGAATATACAAACGCCGCATTTTCTGTTATGATAGGTTACGTTACAAAACCTATCAGATTAGTATAGAAAGAAAAATTACGAAATAACAGGAGATTATTCATATGGCAAGAGGAATTGACACAAAATGTATCCATTTAGAAGAGGACGAGGGACAGTGTAGCCACTACGGCGCACTCAGCTACCCGATTTATCAGACCGCAACGTATGCGCATCCGGGCGTAGGACAGAGCACCGGATTTGATTACAGCAGACTGCAGAACCCGACCAGAGAGCATCTGGAGAAGATGGTGGCTGTGCTGGAAAACGGAATTGATGCGTTTGCATTAAGCTCCGGCATGGCAGCGATCTCACTTCTGATGGAGCTGTTCCGCCCGGGAGACCACATCATTGCGGATTCCGATTTGTACGGCGGAAGCATTCGTCTGTTCCACCATGTGAACGAGAAAAACGGCGTCGAATTTTCCGGCATCGACTGCTGTCGTGATGACGTGGAAAGCTATGTGAAAGAAAATACAAAAGCCATCTACATCGAGACCCCGACGAACCCGATGATGAACGTAACCGATATCAGAAAGATGGCAGATATCGCAAAACGCCACAACCTGATTCTGATTGTGGACAACACCTTTATGTCCCCGTATTTTCAGAATCCGCTCGATCTCGGTGCGGACGTTGTGATTCACAGCGGCACGAAATACCTGAGTGGTCACAACGATACACTGGCAGGCTTTATCGTGACGAACCGCGAAGATATTCAGGAAAAACTGCGTTTCCTGATCAAGACAACAGGTGCAGGCCTTGCTCCGTTTGACTGCTGGCTGGTACTGCGCGGCATGAAGACGCTTGGCATCCGCATGGAACGCTCCCAGGAGAATGCAAAACAGATTGCCGCATGGCTGCAGCAACAGAAAGCAGTCACAAGAGTGATTTATCCGGGACTGCCGGATCACCCGGGCTATGAGATTATGAAAAAACAGGCAAGAGGCTTCGGTGCCATGCTGACAATCCAGCTCGAGAGCAAAGAGTTTGCCCTTGCCATTCTGGAAAAGGTAAGAATGATCCGTTTCGCAGAGAGCCTCGGCGGCGTGGAGACACTCGTTACGTATCCGACGACGCAGACACATGCCGATGTGCCGAAGGAAATCCGTGAGCGGAACGGAATTACGGAGAGCACCCTTCGTTTTTCCGTCGGAATTGAAAATATCGAGGACCTAATCGGCGAGCTTACGAAGGTCTTTGCAGAAATCGAGGAAGAGAAAAATGGCGGAAAGAAATCTTGATTTTGACAGAATCATCAACCGAAAAAATACAGACTGTTTAAAATATGACTTTGCAGTAAAACGCGGCATGCCATCCGATGTGCTGCCGCTGTGGGTGGCGGACATGGACTTTGAGACATCCTCCTACATCGAGGATGCGCTGGTAGAGCGTGCGAAAATGGGCATTTACGGCTACAGCGATGCGCAGACTCCGTATTTTGAGGCCGTTGCGGGATGGATGAAACGTCATCACAACTGGCAGCCGAAAGAAAAATGGCTGATCAAAACGCCAGGCGTTGTATTTGCACTTGCGATGGCAGTCAAGGCTTACACCGCGCCCGGGGATGCCGTGCTGATCCAGTCACCGGTTTACTATCCATTTTCGGAAGTCATTGCGGATAACGGCAGAAGAGTTGTCAGCAGCACGCTGGTGCTCGGCGATGATAACCGCTATCACATGGATGTGGCGGATTTCGAGGAGAAGCTGAAAGCTGAAAACGTAAAGCTCTTTTTCCTCTGCAATCCGCACAATCCGGTCGGAAGAGTCTGGACGAAAGATGAGCTGACGGCGATCGGCGATCTCTGCGTGCAGTACGGCGTGACCGTTGTAAGTGATGAGATCCATGGAGATTTCATTTTTAAGGGCGAGCATCAGGTGTTTGCTGCGATCAAAAAAGAGTACGAGGACATCACGATCACCTGCACCGCGCCGAGTAAGACATTCAATCTGGCAAGTATGATGATGTCAAACATCTTTATCGCCAACCCGGAACTCCGTGCGAAATTCCGGAAACAGCTCGATGCAGCCGGAACGAGCCAGCTTGGTGTGATGGGTCTGGTGGCATGCGAGACGGCATATAATAAGGGCGAGGAGTGGTATGAGGCAATGCTTTCCTATGTGAAGGCAAATGCAGAATTTACAAGGCAGTATGTGGAGGAGCAGATTCCGGGCGTGAAGATGATCGACCTGGAGGGAACATATCTCGTATGGCTCGATTTCCGCGAGACGGGGCTTTCTGTCGACGAACTGGAAGACCTGATCATCAACAAGGCGAAGCTGTGGCTCGACAGCGGCAAGATCTTCGGAGACTGCGGTCGCGGCTTCCAGCGGATCAACATCGCCTGCCCGCGCGCAACCCTGACCGAGGCACTGGAGCGGATTCGGGATGCGATGAAAAGCAGATAAAGCCACACCGATGAGATGCGTAGCATTTTGGAAGTTGGCTCTGAACAGTGACGAAAACATGTTGAAAAGGCGTAGCTTACGGAACATCTTTTTGGGAGATATGATTTTTTTTGTGTCTCCGGTAGAGAAAGAAGAAAGCTGCGCCTCCGCATATCAAAACGAGTACTTTCACCGGAATCTGATATACCGGATACACAGAGGTATAAATGCAATGATATTCTGGCGAAGAAACTTCGCTTTCCTCAGCAGGGCTCGGGCTCCAGGAAAAAGATGCCAGAATTCGAAAATATTTTTTATCAGAAGAAAACTGGCTATAAGGAAGATAAAAATCTGGGTTTCCAGGCGTTGTGATTTTCCGTTCCAGCGTCCAGGGTTCTTCCGTGCTGTTCCGAGTCCACAATTCTGCTTTTTCTAATTCAAAAAGATACATCAGTGGATCTGTCTCCAGACGGATAAAGTCTTCTTTCGCAGTTCTTACCTGGGTTATATTTTGAAAATCGAAAACTGTCTGATATAACAAAGAACGATCTGATTTTTCCTGATAGGTGAGTACATTTGCGGCATACAGATCTTGGAAACTTTTTGTCTTTTCAGATCGTTTAAAAAAATAGAAATCGATAGGTTTGGAAGAAGTTTTTCGATACTCGTTTTCTAAACTGGATTCTATTGGCGAAGCATTTTCTGGTACGTTTTCTTTTAAAAAAGAGCACAATACCGTATCGTCATTTTCGAATGCAGTGTCTGCTTTGACTGGAACAGAAAAACAGAATAACAGGGTGAAAAATAAAAATTTGATTTTTTTCATAATGAGTTACCTCTTATTTATGGCTTTATTCAGTTGATGCCGGATTTAAAAGTTTTTTTGAATGGTTGTTCTGTACTTTTTGTTCCTGCAATTCCTAAAACATTCATAATCTGCCCGTTTTTCTACGAGTAATGGCGACTTGCTCATGATTTTACTTAAATTACTTGAAAATACCTTAAACACAATTTGCCTATCAGAGAAATTTGTGCTTCTGGATAGGCAAATTGTTACTTTGAAAGAGTAATTAGAAATTAAATGTACTTGTATGTGGTGAATGAAAGTTTAATAACTTAGGTTCATTGTTTTATATGCAGTATAGGCTGTTCCTGATGGAGAGTAGCTAATTCCACCACCGTTGTAGGAAAAAGAGATACTGTAGCCGGTTTTCTGGGGATTATATAAGTATCCCATTACAATTCTTTTATCACTGCTATTACCTGCAGTAGCGTGACAGTATGTAACACCTTTAAGCTTCATGGCATAGTCGGGTGTTCCTAGTTGACTCCCTGAAAATTCAGCACCAGATAATTGCTGATTATTTGCAGTAAGAGTTCCACCGACTTTCCAATCGTTCATAGTATTATCTTTGTACCATAATTTTCCACCATATTCATACGGTCTCATAGCAGCGCCTAATTGAAAAGAAAAACTGTCTTTTCCGCGAGGTTGTTTATTAGAAGTAAACTCGTATGTTGGATAGATATAAATGGTTGATGCATTTTTAAAAGCTGATGCAGTAAAGGAAATACCGGTTAAAGTTTCGCTACTGAGTATCGATATTTGATTTTCGATATTTGAATTAATATATTCAAAATGTTTACCTCCACTTTTTAAGTCATCCACAATGAACTGCATGACGTCATCATCCAGCTTTTCTATTTCCTTTTGTGGCATTCCGGTTTTTAATAGATATGCTTTGTTAGATAGAACAACATTATTATCTGCCTTTACATTGCAAATTACCATATTTAAGGACAGAATACAACAAATAAAAAATGCAAGACATGTTTTTAATTTTTTCATGATGAGTGGTCTCCTTTCATAAGTATTGTTGGATGGTTTTAGTTTTTTATTTATCCTTAGATTAGTGCACTATCTGAAAAGTAAATTCGTTCGTTAATATGGATGATAAAATAGAAAATTAATAAAAATGATTGTAATTATTATATAAATATATGAAAAATAAATCAATAGTCAAAAAACATATAAATAAATATATGAATTTGTAAAAAACAACGATTTTGTAAAAAGAATGTAATTTTAGAGAGATATATACGTATAAAAAAATAAAACGTGATTTTAATTTGCAGTGATATGGATTCTATGATATAGTGTGGTAAAGTGATGCTGTGAAAAAAAACAAAACCCCGTCGGCAAACAAGGCGGGCAGCGCAGGAAAGGGGATTATAACAATGTATATTACATGCCTGGACGTAGAAGGAGTACTGGTACCGGAGATCTGGATCGCGTTTGCAGAGGCAAGCGGAATCCCGGAACTCAAAAAAACGACACGCGACGAACCGGATTACGATAAACTGATGAGATGGAGACTTGGAATCTTAAAAGAGCACGGCCTGGGACTGAAAGAGATTCAGGCTACGATTGAGAAGATTGATCCACTGCCGGGCGCAAGAGAGTTCCTCGACGAGCTGCGCACCTTCTCCCAGGTGATCCTGATCAGCGACACCTTCACGGAGTTTGCCGCACCGCTGATGAAAAAACTCGGCTATCCGACCCTGTTCTGCAACTCCCTGGAAGTCGCAGACGACGGAGAGATCACCGGCTTTAAGATGAGAGTCGAGCAGTCGAAGCTCACCACGGTCAAAGCACTGCAGTCTATCGGATTCGAAACGATCGCAAGCGGCGATTCCTATAATGACCTCGGCATGATTCAGGCAAGCAAGGCAGGATTCCTGTTCCGCTCGACCGATAAGATCAAAGCCGACTATCCGCAGATCCCGGCGTATGAGACGTATGAGGAGCTGCTTGGAGCGATCAAAAAGGCAATGGAGAAATAAGTATAAATACGTTTATAAAAAATGCAGAGAACCGAAAAAACAGGTTCTCTGCATTTTTTAATTATTTTTTTAATTCCGCAGACCGCTGCTCACCAAGTTTGATGCATTCCTGAATCCACTGCAGTGCAGCTTCTTCCCGGTACACCGCGCCGCGCAGGACGAGATAATCCGAAAACGCGCGGTCATCTGTGGGAGGGATTTCATCAAACTTTTTCTGGTTTTCCAGCAGATGTTCCAGATGCTTCTGATGCTGGGAAAGCTGGTCGGCAAGAAAACGCTGCTGAAAATCCGGCGAAGCGCCGTCGAGGAAGAAGAGCCGCAGGCGGGATTCATCCTTGGATGCCGTCTGGATCGGGCAGAGCGTTTCTTCCCATTCCGAAAAATCGCGCCGTCCTTCATCGGTGATCGTATAGACCTTCTTCTCCAGCACATTTCCCGTGATTTCCACCCGATACTGGATCAGCCCCTCGGCGTTCAGTGATTTCAGTTCCGGATAAATCTGGCTGTGCTTTGCATTCCAGAATTCAAATAAGGTTGTCTCAAATTCTTTCGACAGTTCATAGCCTGTCATTTCATTTCGGTTCAAAAGTCCGAGAATCGCATATTTCAAAGTTCCCATTCGCATGAAACTCCTTTATCCAAATAATTTTTCAAAACCGTTTTGCTTTTGTGTTTTTGAGTATAGCACAGCTTCACCGGAAAATCCACAGAAAAAATAAGTAAAATAAAACATGTAAAAGTTGACATGTTTTGCGGTTGGTGATAAGATAACAAAGAATTACAATTATGAGGAAAGGATTTGAACTGCACCTATGACAAACAACAAAAAAGACCTTCTGAAACGTTACCTGATTTTTCTTGCGGGACTGTTTGTAAACTCCCTCGGGGTTGCACTCATCACCAAAGCAAATCTCGGAACGTCTCCGATCTCTTCGATCCCTTACGTATTAAGTCTTAACTTTGCATTATCTCTCGGAAACTTTACGATCATCTTCAGCATCCTGCTGATCGTTCTCCAGATTGTGATTCTCGGAAAGAATTTCAAACCGGAATCCCTTCTTCAGATCCCGGTATCCATTGCCTTTGGATTTTTCATTGATTTCAGTATGATTCTGTTAAACGCACTGAATCCGCAGATGTATGCGGCAAAAGTTGCTTATCTTCTGATCGGATGTCTGATCCTCGGCGTCGGTGTTTACATGGAAGTGCTCGCTGATGTTGTCATGCTGCCGGGCGAATCCTTTGTCCGCGCGGTTGTTGCCAGATGGGAAACGGAGTTCGGTGTGACGAAAATCGCATTCGATGTTTCGATGGCCGTCATTGCCGCTGCCGCTTCGTTCTTCCTGGCGCGTGAGCTGAACGGTGTCCGCGAGGGAACCATCGTAGCAGCCCTTCTGGTCGGATTCATTGCCAGAACGATTGGCAAAAAACTGCATTTCCTTCCGGGGATGCTGTTTGAATAAAAAAAAATGGGGTATTTTACAGATTTAAAAAAGAGGAGGAAGCAAAAATGAAATACGATTACCCACACCTTTGCAGCCCGATTACCATTGCAGGAAAGACCTTCCCGAACCGCATGTTTTCCGCACCGATGGGCGGAACTGATATCACGAACGACGGATGTATCGGACCGAAGTCCGCAGCATTCTATGAGCTTCGCGCAAAGGGCGGAGCAGCAGCTGTCACCGTCAGCGAGTGCATGGTACACCCGGTAACCGATGGTTCCCATGCGTATCATCTGGATACCGCAGTCTTAAATTCCCTGGCATCTGCAACGTACGCTGCCGATGCAATTTCCCGCCACGGCGCTGTGCCGAGCCTGGAGCTGTCCCATTCCGGTATGTATGCCGGAACTTACATGACCGATAAAACGAGACAGCACGAAATGTGCCAGTGGGGCCCGTCCGACACGACACGCCCGGACGGCGTACCGGTCCGCGCACTGTCGAAAGAGCAGATTGATGAGATCGTACAGGCATACGGAACGGTAGCAGGCCTTGCCAAACGCGCCGGTTTCGAGATGATCATGATCCACGGCGGCCACGGCTGGCTGATCAACCAGTTCCTCTCCCCGTATTTCAACCACAGAACCGATGAGTACGGCGGAAGCCTGGAAAACCGCTGCCGCTTTGCCTGTCAGGTACTCGATGCCGTCCGCGCCGCTGTCGGCCCGATGTTCCCGATCGAGTTCCGTTTCAGCGGTTCCGAGCTGTTCGAGGGCGGCTATGATCTGGAAGAAGGTGTCCGCATCGCACAGACATTGGAGTCCCGCATCGATCTGCTTCACGTTTCCGCCGGAACGTATCAGAGAGGCTTCGGCGATACGCATCCGTCGATGTTCAAAGACCACGGATGCAACGTTTACCTCGCAGCCGAGATCAAAAAACACGTTTCCATTCCGGTCGCAACGATCGGCGGTCTGAATGATCCGGCGCAGATGGAAGAGATCATCGCATCCGGAAAAGCCGATGTTGTTTACATGGCAAGAGCCCTTCTCGCAGATCCATTCCTGCCGCGCAAAGTCATGGAAAACCGTTCCGAAGATATCGTGCACTGCCTGCGGTGCTTCACCTGTATGGCAGAGCGTGCGGCAACCGGCACGAGACGATGCACCGTCAATCCGCTGATCGGAAGAGAGATGGAGGGCGATGAAGTACAGCCGGCTCTGGTGAAGAAAAAAGTCCTCATCGCAGGAGGAGGCCCTGGAGGACTGTATGCGGCATGGACTGCAGCAAGAAGAGGCCACAGCGTGGTGCTCTGCGAGAAAGAAGTAGCGCTCGGCGGTATCTTAAAGAGCGAAATTGCCCTGCCGTTTAAACGGGAAATGTTCGCGCTGACCGAGACCTACGAGCGTTTCGCAAGAAATGCAGGTGTGGAAATCCGCTTCAACACCGAGGTAACACCGGAGTACGTCGAGAAAGAAGCACCGGATGCCCTCATCATCGCCGCAGGCTCCCGTCCGCTTGTTCCGCCGATCAAAGGCATGGATGGAGAGCAGGTTGTCGTTGTCAATGAGCTGTACCGCAATCTCGACAAGATTTCCGACAAAGTCGTTGTCATGGGCGGCGGCCTCGCCGGATGCGAGTGTGCGATCTCTCTTGGCATGGAAGGAAAAGAAGTTCAGCTCGTCGAAATGCGCGACGCCCTCGCCCCGGATGCAAACGTCCGCCACCGCCCGCTGCTCTTAAAAGAAATCGAAAAACAGGTCAAAGCCGTCCACACCGGTTACCGCGCCGAGGAGATCACCCCGGAAGGCGTATGGTGCACCGATGCGAATGGGGAGCGCCACCTCGTAGAAGGAACCACCGTCATCTGCGCCCTCGGCCAGAGAGCAAGAACCGACGTTGTAGAGCAGCTCCGTAATACCGCGCCGTTTGTACGCGTGATCGGAGACGCAAGACGTGTATCTACCATCACCAATGCCGTATATCAGGGGTATCATGCGGCGCTGGATATTTAATCAAGAATAGAAATTTTGGAAATGCTGTACCATGGAAAAAGAATCCGTGGTGCAGCATTTTTTAAAAGATAAAGTCTACCAATCCGCGTTTTTTCCGTGTATAATGAATGTATCAGTCAGAAAAAATGTGAACAGGAGGACGCCATGGGAAGATTTTTAAATCCGGGAAATGAAGCATTTTCGGAAGTCATTCATTCGGAAATTTATGTAGATAAAACACCGCTTCTGGAATACACCAATAAAGTAATCAGTACGACATCAAAATTTATCTGCAGCAGCCGTCCCAGACGTTTTGGAAAGTCGATTACAGCGGAGATGCTGTCAGCATACTACAGCAAGGGCTGTGATTCCAGAGCACTGTTTGCAGATTATGCGATTTGCAAGGCTTCGTCTTTTGAAAAACATCTGAATCAGTACGATGTCATTCATTTTGATGTACAATGGTGCATGATGGACGCCGGGAATGCGGATCAGGTTGTGGAATATATCAATCATGGAATACTGCAGGAACTGAAGGAAAAATACGGAGAGTTGATTCCGGATACGGTAAAAACTGCTTATGGTGCGATGTCTTATATCAAGGCTGCCAGCGGAAACAAATTTGTTGTCATCATCGATGAATGGGATGTACTGATCCGTGATGAGGCACAGAATCATAAAGTACAGGAAAAGTATATTGATTTTCTGCGTGGCATGTTTAAAGGGTCAGAACCGTCAAAATATATTGCATTGGCGTATCTGACAGGAATTCTGCCGATCAAGAAATTAAAGACACAGTCCGCTCTCAACAATTTTGAAGAATTTACCATGCTGGATGCAGGAAGAATGGCACCGTATGTTGGCTTTACAGAAGAGGAAGTGCATGATTTATGCGACAGGTACGGACAGATCTATGAGCAGGTGAAATTATGGTATGATGGATATTCTCTGGAAGGGTATCAGGTATATAATCCAAAAGCCGTTGTCAGCCTGATGCTGAATGGAAAATATAAAAGCTACTGGTCCAATACCGGCAGCTATGAAGCAATCGTGCCACTGATTAACATGAATTTCGACGGACTGCGGGCGGCAATTATAGAAATGATGTCGGGGGCCGCCGTGGATGTGGATGTGACATCTTTCCAGAATGATACCGTAAGCTTCGCCAACCGGGATGATGTACTGACGTATCTGATCCACTTGGGATATCTGGCTTACGATCAGGACAGGGAGCAGGTTTTTATTCCAAATGAGGAAATCAGACATGAATTAAACAATGCGGTGAAACGCAATAAATGGAATGAAATGATTACTTTTCAGAAGGAATCCGCAGATTTGCTGGATGCAACCCTGGATATGGATGAAAAAGCGGTAGCAGATGGGATAGAGCGAATTCATCAGGAGTACAGTTCGGTGATCCAATATAATGATGAAAATTCCCTGAGCAGCGTGCTTACGATAGCATATTTAAGCTCTATGCAGTATTATTTCCAACCCGTAAGAGAGCTACCGACCGGACGCGGTTTTGCAGATTTTGTTTATCTTCCGAAACCGGAATACAGAACAAGTTATCCGGCGCTGCTGGTAGAACTTAAGTGGAACAAAAGCACAGATACTGCCATAGAGCAGATCTGGGATAAAAAATATCCGGATTCTATTCTGGAATATACAGGAAATATTCTTCTGGTGGGAATTAACTACAATAAAAAGACGAAAGAACATGAGTGCAGGATTGAAAAGATAAAAAGATAGAAAACCGAATGCTGAGAGGAAAAACGTCATATCATGGACAACGGAATTCATGATATGACGTTTTTGTAAATATTTCAGTCGATACGAAATAGGAATGAACGATTAGATTTTAGAAATTTTTTTAAAAAAGTCCTTGACCGGTAGCAACTCCCGGGTGATAAGCTAAAGCTACAAAGACAGGGAAATAACAAAATATCACACATCAAAATAAAACAGGGAGGTTATGATGATGAACTTTACATTAAGCAATCAGGTGCAGATTCCGGCAGTGGGAATCGGAACCTTTATGATGACACCAGATCAGGCAGAGCAGGCGGTTGTGGACGCATTAGCCTGCGGATACCGCATGATCGACACTGCACAGGCTTACATGAATGAGCGCGCGGTCGGACGCGGAATCAAAAGATCCGGTGTGGCAAGAGAGGACATTTTCATCTCCACCAAAATCTGGGCAAGCCAGTATCTGACAGAAGGAACCGTAGAAAAGAGTCTGGAACTGCTTGGAACCGACTACATCGATCTGATGTTTATCCATCAGCCTGCAGGTGATTTCATGGCAGGATACCGTAAACTGGAAACGGTAGCGATCCGTCCGATGGTAAACCAGATTGAAATGCATCCGTACTTCGCACAGGAGTCTGCATTAAAAGTCATGGAAGAGTACCAGATCGTGCCGGAGGCATGGGCACCGCTCGGCGGAGGACGCCACAATCCGTTTGACAACGAGATGGTAAAAGAAATCGCTGCCGCACACGGAAAGACCGTAGGACAGGTTGTTCTGCGCTGGAATGTGCAGCGCGGCGTTGTGGTCATTCCGAAATCGGTTCACAAAGCGAGAATCGAAGAGAATTTCCAGATATGGGATTTTACACTGACTGAAGAGGAGATGCAGAAAATCAGTTCACTGGATCTTGGCTATCAGGGAACTGCGGTCAAGCATTTTGATCCGGAATTTGTTAAAATGTGCAATATCAGAAAGATCCACGAATAAAACAGGGCGGTTTGGTTTCCAACTGCTGTAAGATCATTTTTGCACAGGCAGACGTTGCGTTCCTGGATCCAGAATATTCGATGTCTGTACCATTCCAGTAGGTCATTTCCGGTGCGTTTGATACCTTAAGCCGTGCAATGGAAACATATTTCGGCAAACCGGAGGAAAACAATCTGTCCGATGATATCAATGAGGCACTTGCGGCAGAACTGCTGAAAGGAAAAACATATAACTCTTAAAATTTCTTGCAGGATTTCACCCTGTGTGGTACATTATAGTTATGAATTGCGGTGGCCGTCTTCGGACAACACCTTGAAAGAGCCTGATGCGTCGGGCTCTTTTTATTATAGGTTTTAGCTTGCTTATTTAATTGAAGTGGCTAACATGGGGCTGCCCTTGGTGTGCAAGAAGTAGAAAGCAATAAAATAAAAACAATAATGACAATATCTAAGCCAGAGGCCTAGGTGTTATTTTTAGCAAGTATTATTGCAGAATATCAGGTGCTTATTATAACAAATAGAAAGAGGAAATGAGACAGGGGAAAAGAATGAAGAAAAAAACAACAATATTATTACTGGCAGGGAGTCTGATGATAGCTGGAATAGCTGCTCTCCTGTACCAGAGCCAGAACAGCAGAAATCAGATCCGTCATTATACGGCCTTTTTTTCAACAACAGGGGAAGAGATCACTTCGGATAATGATATGAAAAAGAAGATCGCTGAACAGATCGGAGCCGATTGTGAAGAAACATGGCTGAAAGGACAGACAAAGGATAATGCACTGAATGCTTATATTGCAGCCGGCGAGTATCCGGATTTTATTTCCGGCGAAAGTAAATTATATGATGCAGGAGCACTGATTCCCATTGACGAATACTGGGACAATTATCCCAATATAAAAAATTATCTGACAGAGGAACAGTGGGACCTGTTTCGGCAGGCAGACGGACATATCTACTGGATTCCACAATTCGGAGTTTCACAGGGACAGGACACGGAAGTAATCCACAGCGGAGAAGCTTTCTGGATTCAGACAAGAGTTTTGAAATGGGCAGACTATCCGGAAATCACGACGGTGGATGAATATTTTGATCTTCTGGAACGGTATCAGGAAGCAAATCCCTGCCTGGAAAATGGAACACCGAATATTCCGTTTGCTATTTTATGCGATGACTGGAGATACTTTTGTCTGGAGAATGTTCCTCAATTTCTGGATGGATATCCGAATGATGGGAGCTGCATCGTAGATCCAGATACACTGCAGGTCATTGACTATAATACAACACCGACAGCCAAAAGATACTATCAGAAATTAAATGAAGAATACAAAAAAGGAATGATCAGCCCGGAAACATTTCTGGATACTTATGAAGAATATCTGGACAAACTATCCACAGGTGCTGTTCTTGGCATGGTAGATCAAAGATGGCAGTTTTATTATGCCATACAGACAGCGTATGATTCCGGAAATCTGCGCAGTTATGGATGTGATTATGTGCCACTTCCGATAACAATAGACAAAAAAGTAAAGAATCAGTGGCATACGGCAAGATCAGCAGAGCTGGATACCGCGTCAGGACTTTCTATTACCATTTCCTGTGAAGACCCGGAAGGGGCAATGCAGTTTGTAAATAACCTCCTTGATCCGGAGATTACGAAATTACGTTTCTGGGGAGAAGAAAATCTGGATTATTCGATAGACGAAAACGGAATATTTTATCTGAATGAGGAGCAGGGCGTAAGGGTAAATGATCAGAAACTGAAAAAGACGCATTTTTGTACATATTCCTATTTTCCAAGGAGTGAAGGAATGCTGTCAGATGGAATCAATGCATTTTCGCCGGAAAATCAACCGGCAGAATTCTGGAAAAGCCAGCCCTGGGATATACAGGAATGTTTTGAGGCGTATGGAGTAACAAACTATGTAGATATGCTTGGGAGAAATGATGCGCCGGGAGTGTGGTATCCCATGTATTCGTATACCAATTCACTGACATCAAATACACAGGCAGGACAGACACTGGAACGGATGGATGAAGTAAAACACCGGTGGCTTCCGCAGGTGATTCTGGCACAGAATTTTGAAGAAACATGGAATTCCTATATGGAAGCATACAACGCATGCGATCCACAGAGCTATTTTGAGGATTTACAGAAAGAGCTCAATCAACGAATGAACAAAAAGAATAGCAATTTTTGCATATTGAATGACAAGAACTAAATAGTCCGAAGGCCCCTATTTGTTTACAATGGTGATAACCAGTAAACAGATGGGGGCTTTTTATAAAATACGGGAGGGAATCCTATGAGAATTTGTCTGGAGCAAAGTGCCTTTCCGGGCGTAATCAGAGTTACGGAAAAGGTAGCACACGATGTGGAACTTGTATCGGGAAAGAAACCGCAGATTCTGGTAGAAAAAGAGATACCGGAAACACTGGAAAGCAGCGGGGAGGACTGGACGATCATTGCCGCGACGAAAGGAAAAAGCAGCTTCCTGAAAAAGCTGGAAGAAGCCGGGAGTGCGGAATTAAAAGAGCTGGAACAAAAGAGAGAATGCTATGCATGGATTTTTCCTGAAATAAAAAACAGGACAAAATCGAACCTTCTTGTAATTGCCGGGAGCGACAAAAGAGGAACGATTTATGGCCTTTTTCATTTATCGGAAATGCTGGGAGTCTCACCGTTTGTCGACTGGTGCGGACTGATGCCGCCAAAGCAGGAAAAGATAGAACTGAGGGAAGACATGGCCTGTATCAGCAAAGAGCCATCCGTCAGATACCGGGGATTTTTTATTAATGATGAATGGCCGGCATTTGGAAACTGGTGCAATCATAATTTTGGCGGCTTTAATGCAAAAGCTTATGATCATGTATTTGAACTTTTACTCAGATTAAAAGGAAATTATCTCTGGCCGGCTATGTGGAGCGCAAGATTTGCAGATGATGGACCGGGTCTCTTAAACGCAGAGCTTGCAGATGAATACGGAATTATTATGGGAATGTCACATCATGAGCCGTGCTTAAGGCAGGGGGAAGAATACAAATATCTTAGGGGAAAGAATTCTGTTTACGGAGATGCCTGGAATTTCAGAACAAACAGAGAGGGGATTACAAAATTCTGGGAAGATGGACTGAAAAGAAGCGGAAAGTTTGAAAATGTGATCACCGTCGGCATGCGTGGAGAAGCGGATACTGCGATCATGGGAAAGAATGCAACACTGGAAGATAATATTCAATTGCTGCGGGATGTACTGAAAACGCAGAAAAAACTGATTCAGGAACATGTCAATCCTGATCTGACCAGGGTTCCGCGTATGATAGCCTTATACAAAGAAGTAGAAGAATTTTTCTATGGAGATGAAAAAACAAAGGGACTGATGGGAGCAGAGGAGTTAGAGGATGTGATTCTGATGCTCTGTGATGATAACTATGGAAATCTCCGGACACTTCCAACAGAAGAGATGCGAAAACACGCAGGCGGCTATGGTATGTATTATCATCTGGACTACCACGGATGGCCGGTTTCCTATGAGTGGATCAACAGTTCTTATCTGCCGAAAATCTGGGAGCAGATGAGTATGGCATACGATTTTGGTGTGCGGGAACTCTGGATGGTAAATGTCGGAGACATCGCCACACAGGAATTTCCACTGAGCTTTTTTCTGGACATGGCGTATGACTTTGATCGCTGGGGAAGCAGGGCGCTTAACTGCACGCAGGAGTACACCAGAAAGTGGGTGAGACAGCAATTCGGTTCTGTGGAAGAAGAGACACAGGACACTATTGCAGACATTTTAGAGCAGTACACAAAAATCATCCACAGAAGAAGGCCGGAAGCACTGAACCCGGAGACGTATCATCCGGTGCAGGAAAAGGAAAGCAGCAGGATCTTCGAAGAAGCAGAGCAGCTTTTGAAAAAACTGCAGGACGTATATGAAACAATTGAAAAAACGAATCCGCAGAATCTGTCCGCATTTATCGCGCTTGTATATTATCCGGCATTTGGGACAATGAATCTTGTGAAGATGCAGATTCTTGCAGGCTGGAATCATTATTATGCTAATCTTGGTGCGGTCTGTGCCAATGATTATGTGGATGAAGTGGAAAGATGCATGGAACAGGATCGAAAAGCTGTGGAAATGTATCATCAGATGGATCAGGGAAGATGGTATGGAATGGGAATGTCACAGCATATTGGATTTACACACTGGAATGAAGATGAATGCAGGAATCCAGTCGTTATGCGGGTCATACCATTAAAGAAAAGATCCATCCTTGTGGCAGCAGACGGCACGGCGCAGCATGCGGAAGGAAGCCCGTGGCTGGATAACACGATGAAATTAAAGGATTTCTTAAATCCGGACTGTACCAGAGCATCCGTCACCCTATATAGCCGGAGTGATTTAAAGGCAGAGTACAAAGTTCTGAAAAAACCGGGCTGGCTGTCTGTGGAGCCGATGGAAGGATGGCTGGATGGCGTGAGCCAGAAGAAAGTGCGGCTGAATCTTACCTTGATAAAACAGAGATTACCGGAAACGAACCAGGATACTATTCAGGATTCGCTCGAGATTGCAACACCGGAAGGAAAATGTGAGATTACAGTGCCGGTTTATACAGGAAATCTACAGGATAAGAAAAATGTATTTGTGGATACAATGGGGTATCTCAGCATCGAAGCGGCACATTATGTAAATTCTGTTCCTGGAAATTACAAAGACAGACAGGTAAAATTTGAAAATCTGCAGGGATATGGAAAGACGAATTCAGCGATGAAGGCATTTCCATCCGATGCCTGCACAGTTCCGGGACAGGATGCGCCGTATCTGGAGTATCAATTTGTTTTGGAAGAAAGCGGAACATATGAAGCAGAATTCTATATGCAGCCATCCAATCCGGTTACCAGAGAGAATCAACTTCTTTATGCGGTCAGGATAAATGAAGAGATGACAGAAACCGTAAACGCAGTGGAGAAAGATTATCAGGTCGGTGATCAGGCAGAGAAATGGGCAGAAGGTGTTCTGAGTCAGATTCGAAGACAAACAGTTTCGATAAAATGCAGAGCAGGGTTCAATACACTTCGGGTCTATCATGTGACACCCGGCTTCGTTCTCGAAAAAATCGTGATTTATCCGATGGGGGAAAAGCCGGAAGAAAGTTATCTTGGACCGGCAGAAACGTATCACGGCAGACAGGAGGAAAAATAAAATATGGCAGGAGCATATGAAACAGGAGTATACCGCAATATTTTTAAAGAGTGTGGATATTCCGAAGAGGAAATTGAAAAAAGAGTGAAAGAAACATTTGAAACAATCTTTTATGGGAGTGAAGAAGAGCGTTTCTATCATGAAGCAGGTGCGGACATGGGATACATGGAGGACACCGGAAATCATGATGTCAGAACGGAGGGCATGTCATATGGAATGATGGTGTGCGTCCAGATGAACCGGAAAAAAGAATTTGACCGTTTATGGAAATGGGTACGGACGTATATGTATATCGAGGATGGTCCGGGAAAAAATTATTTTGCCTGGTCGTGTGCTGTCGATGGTACAAGAAACGCGGACGGACCGGCACCGGATGGAGAAGAATATTTTGCAATGGCGCTCTTTTTTGCTTCAAAGAGATGGGGAGATGGAGAAGGCATTTTCGATTACAGCAGCGAGGCAAGAGCAATTTTACGGGAATGTGTCCATAAGGGAGAGCCAGGGCATCCAGGAGAGCCGATGTGGAATCCGGAAAATCATCTGATCAAATTTGTTACCTCTTTTGAGTTCAGTGATCCATCCTATCATCTGCCGCACTTTTATGAGCTGTTTGCGTTGTGGGCAGATCCCTGCGATCATGAATTCTGGAAAAAGGCAGCGGACGCAAGCCGAAAATATCTTCACACGGCATGTCACTTCCGAACCGGATTATCTGCGGAATATGCAGATTATGACGGAACACCGCATGCACAGCATCAGGAGATTTTCGGCCGTCATGACTGGTACTACAGCGATGCGTATCGTACGATTGCCAATATCGGAATGGATCATCTCTGGTTTGACGCGGATCCCTGGCAGACGGAAAATGCCAATAAGCTGCAGCAATTTTACTGTGAAGAACAGGCGGAACACTGGGATGGGGTATTTCTGACTGACGGCACCAGGCTGGAAGAAAAAGCACTTCATCCGACGGCAATTATTGCGGTAAATGCACAGGCCTCACTTGCCGCAGACGGACCGTATGCAGAGAAATGTGTAAGACGTTTCTGGAATACACCGCTTCGGACAGGCGAGAGACGGTATTATGATAATTTTCTGTATCTTTTTGCAATGCTTGCTTTGTCAGGAAATTACCGGATCTATCGGTAATAAAATCATATATTTTGCAGGAAGGTTTCCTATAGTTTCTCCCGGTGTACAGCACCTGGAGTTCTGTTACAATGGAGTTATCTTGAGTTAACATAGGAAAAGCAGGAGGAATAATAAGGATGGAAGGACCGAAGGCGCCAAGAGATCCGGAAAAAATGAGACCCTATTTTTATATTTTAAAGGACAAAGAAATTTTTGGATCAAAACAGGAAGATGGAACCGGAATCCAGTTCGTGTATGAGAGTGACGGAAGACTGATCAACAGTGCACAGATTGCCGGAAATATCACAGATCAGGAGGAACTGGCCTTACTGGAGAACGTAGAAGGATTTCGAAAACTGGTACACAGCATCGGAATCTCTGTGGAACTGGATGATCCCAGAGAGTCTGTTGAATTTGTGTTTCAGATGTATGGAAAAAAGGATCTCTATGGAGGGGGAACGAATCTGAAAACCAAACTGCCCGGAGATGGAATGGAGAGAAAAATAGATCTGTCCGATTATACATGGACAGAAGATGATGATATTCCGGGGCAGATAAAATTTATCTTTCAGATACCGGAATTGCTGGGAAAAGCAAGTGTAAGACTTTATTTAAATGATGGATATGATGCACCGAAAGAAACCGCAGAAGAAAAAATAGATGTCCGTTCGGAAGAATACAGGGAAATGATACAAAGATCTCTGATGAATTTCGGAAATACCTGCCGGATACAGAGAGTAATTGAAAAAGCCAGAGACGGAAAAGAAGTTACGCTTGCATATATCGGCGGATCTATCACGCAGGGGGCGGGAGCAATTCCGATCCATACAAAATGTTACGCCTATCAGTCCTGCAAATTATTTCAGAAGCGCTTTGCAGCACAGGATAATGTCAGATTGATAAAAGCAGGAGTGGGAGGCACCCCTTCGGAACTGGGAATGATCCGTTTTGACAGAGATGTTCTGCGCAGAGAGGAACAGCCGGATCTTGTAGTGATCGAATTTGCTGTTAATGATGAAGGGGATGAAACAAAGGGGGACTGCTATGAAAGCCTTGTACGTAAAGTGCTGAATCTTCCCTGGAAGCCTGCTGTAGTGCTTCTGTTTTCTGTTTTTGCAAATGACTGGAATCTTCAGGAACGCCTGAAACCGGTGGGATACCGCTATGATCTTCCGATGGTCAGTATACGGGATGCCGTAAGCCCGCAGTTTCAGATGCCAAAAGGACGGGGACGGGTTCTGACAAAAAATCAGTTTTTTTATGATATGTTTCATCCAAACAATATGGGGCACACGATTATGGCGGACTGTCTGCAGTATTTGTTTGAACAATGCGATCTCAGGAATCAATGTGGGGTTGAAACACTGGAAAGACAGATGAAGGCGGAAGAACGACTGAAAGAATGCATGAGCGAGCCACCCGCAATCGGAAAGAGTTTTGAAACAGTTCGTCTGCTGGATCGAAAAGATGGATACAGAGGAGCCGAAATTGATGAAGGTGGATTTACAGCCGTGGACAGGGAACTGCAGAGTGTCGAAATGGATGCAGAACTTACACCTGTGCCGCAGTTCCCGTATAACTGGATGTATGATGGCACCAATTCCGATAAAAACTATTTCGAAATGACGATAACCTGCAGAAGTCTGCTTCTTGTTTTTAAAGATTCCGGTGAAATTTATACGGGAAAAGCAGAGATTTCCGTAGATGGAGGATACTGTATGACAGCGGATCCGCATATCAATAACTGGCTGCATTGCAATGCGGTCATTCTTTTCCAGGAGGAAGAGAGTAAGAAACATATCGTGAGAATTACAATACCAGAAGAAGACAGGAATAAACAGTTTACGATTCTTGGATTCGGGTATGTACAGTAAAGGAGAAAGTTATGGTAACGGCAAATAATCCAATTTTATCCGGTTTTTATCCGGATCCGTCGATTTGCAGGGCGGGGGATGATTACTATATTGTAAATTCAAGTTTTGTTTATGCCCCGGGAGTTCCGATTTTTCACAGCAGAGATCTGGCACACTGGGAACAGATCGGAAATATTCTGAACCGGAAGGAGCAGCTTCCAGTAGAGGGAAGTGAAATCTCAAGAGGTATTTTTGCACCGACGATTCGTTATCATGAAGGATTATTTTATATGATAACAACAAATGTAAGCTACGGTGGAAATTTTATCGTTACAGCGAAAAATCCGGAAGGCCCGTGGTCAGATCCATATTACCTTGGTGAAGAAGCAGCAGGAATTGATCCAAGCCTGTTTTTTGATGAAGATGGAAAGTGCTATTACTGCGGAACAAGACCAAACCCGGAAGGTGTGCGATATAATGGGGACTGGGAAATCTGGGTACAGGAACTTGATCTGAACACCATGAAACTGACAGGAGAAAGCATGGCAATCTGGAAAGGTGCGGTAAAAGACTGCATCTGGCCGGAAGGGCCGCATATTTACAAAATCGGAGAATATTATTACCTGATGCATGCAGAGGGCGGTACAGGTCCGGAACACAGTATCTCAGTTGCCAGAAGCAGAAAACTGTTTCAGTGGTTTGAAGGATGCCCGAGGAACCCCATTTTTACACATCGCAATCTGGGAATGGATTATCCGGTGATTTATGCAGGCCATGGAGATCTTGTAGATGATGGACATGGAAACTGGTATGTAGTAATGCTTGCTTCACGGCCGTGCAGAAAACACAGCAGTATGGGCAGAGAGACATTTCTTGCTAAAGTGATATGGGAAAATGGATGGCCGGTCATTGCGCCTGGAGTGGGACATCTGGAAGAACAGGTGGAAATCCCAATGGAAGAATATCGCTTTGCACAGGAAGTTACAAAATGTGATCAGATTCATTTCTGGGATAAAGAGTTGGATCAGAGACTGATTGGAATTGGCGGGTGTGATGAAACCATTTATTCGCTGAAAGAAAAAGAGGGAATGCTGCGGTTGTATCCCCGAAAAGAAAGTATTGCAGAAGCAGCCTATTGCTCCTATCTTGGATTACGGCAGAAAAGCTATCGCTTTGAAGCGGAAACAGGAGTTTTCTTTGTGCCGGAAAACGAGAAGGAAACGGCAGGTCTGGTTCTTTACCAGAATCATGAGAATCATCTGAGGATGGAAATCGCAAAAAAGCAGGAACAGAAAGTTTTTCGTGTTGTAACGTGTATCAAAGGAACAGAAACGAAAGCAGCAGAAGTTTTACTGCCAGGAGAGACGGAACAACTGCTGAAAATACGCCTGCAATGCCATGATCAGACGGCAAAAGTATGGATTGCGTCAGAAAATGGCTGGGAATGTGCGGCAGAGGAAATCAGTCTTCTTCCGTACACAACAGAAGAGGCAGGTGGTTTTGTCGGATGTACCATCGGCATGTATGCTTCTTCTAATGGAATGGAAAGCAAAAACCATGCAGACTTTGCATGGTTTACCTGTAGCAGCAGGAATTAGGGATTTTTCTGCAATTTTTCCGGATAAATATACATATCGCGGAATTCCGTAGGCGTACATTGTTTGACAGAACGGAAGACGCGAAGAAAGGTGGAAAGACTGGAGAAACCAGACTGAAGTGCTGCTTCCGTGACAGGAATATCGGGATCGGATAAGAGCAGCATGGCATGATCAATTCTTTTGCGATTAAGGTATTTGTAATAGGTGGTATTTGTAAACTGCTTAAACAGTCTGGTAAAGTGGTATTTGCTGAAGCCTGCTGTTTTTGCAACCTGGTCAAGGGAAAGATCTTCCGTGCAGTGTTCATCAATATAATTGCAGATGGAAAGAAAACGATCCAGATATTCTTTCTGCTTTTGCGGTCCGGCATCAAAACGGCAGGATGCAAAGGCCTGGTATCTGCCGATCAGAGAAAGAATATCAAGCATGCGCGCATAGATAACAGCTTCCGAAAGAAAGGAATCCTCTTCATATTCCGAAAGAATCTGGCAGATAAGATGATAAATATCGGAATAGATGTCAGGAGCGGTCTGAGGAGTAAGAGTGAGAACCGGGGAAATCAGCGCGAGGATGGAATTGAGATCGCGGATTTTTGACACAACCGACCATTCAATCTGCAGAATAATTCGTTTTCCGTTTTCCGGTGCCACAAGAGAGTGAAGGATCCCAGGGCAGATGAAAATAATGTCGCCCTCCTGAAGAAGAACAGGTTTATCCCCGAGGAAAACCGTATAAGTCCCTTCCAGAGGCATAATGATTTCCATGGGAGTATGCCAGTGAATGGGATAGTCCTCGCAGTCTGTGTTTACAAAAAGCCGCAGACTGCTGTTCTCTTTATACGTTACGGTTTCGTGAATCCCGTCTAAATGTTCAATCATAATATTGCCTCCGGAGGACTGCTGTAAATTTGATATTATCATAATACAGTAAAACAGAGATCACAAGAGAAAAAATTGAAAGAAGAGAACTGAAAACAGAATTCCAATCTAAATCTGGATATGATAAGATAACTGTGTGAAAGATGACATTGGAAAATCCAGAAGGGAGCAGGCAGTGTCTGCTCCCTGATTCACGTGAGAGGTTCTGAGAATGAAAGAGTTGCTTCAAAAAATTGAAAAACGGATGGATGACTTTACGGTCAAAAAGAAATTATACATTTTATATATTTTTTGCGTACTGCTTCCGCTGATCATTACGGACAGCGTGGTTTTTTTAATCATAAGAAATTCCGAGATGGAAAAGCAGAAACATGATATGACCAACATTGCAAATGCGGTAAGCTACAACATCAGCAGCGTGGTAAATAATGCAGGAGAAATGGCAAAAACGATCTATACCAGCAGATATATTGATGATTTTCTATCCAGAAAATATGATACCTCTGCTCAGTATATCATGGAATACCAGGAGTTTTTCAAGGATACTTTGTTAGAAAATCTGCTGGGAATGAATCAGATTGTATTTACGATGTATACGAACAATGACACCATTGTGAAGGGAGGAAAAGTAGGTAATATAGAGGATCTGAAAGAAACGCAGGCGTATCAGAAACTGAACCAGAGTGGGGAAACAAAAGGTTTTTTCTTTGTCTATGACAAAAACAGATCCGGAACGGCAGAGGAACGCAAGGTGGTATTTCTTCAAAAACTCGATTTTTTTTCAGGAGATCAGGAAAAAATGCTGCAGTTGGAATTTGACTATGGGAACATGATGCGTACGCTTCAGAAAATGAATTTTGACAACGAAGTTTTGATCTGTGAGGAGAATCAGATTGTACTTTCCAATACGAAACATGGAAGCACAGGTTCAGACTTTGAAGAACTGGATGATAAAATAAAGAAGGGATATCATCAGACGGTCAATCTGTATGGTACGGAACTTGAGGTGTATGTCAGACGTACGGGGGAGAACGCGATTGCGAATATTGCTCATAATTTACCGAGTATTCTGCTTCTGATCCTGATTAATGCGATTCTGCCATTCTTTTTTGTACATATCCTGAATCATTCGTTCACAAAACGTATTACGGAGCTGAATGAAGTGTTTAAAAGCGTGGATTCCGAACAGCTTGTACCGATGCGTCATGAAGGCGGAAAAGATGAAATCGGAAGTATGGTTCGAAGCTACAATCGAATGGCGGCCAGGACAAATGAGCTGATTCAGACAGTTTATAAAAACAAACTCGTAGAGCAGGAGATGCTTGTCAGCCGCAAAAATGCAGAACTTCTTGCCCTTCACAGCCAGATTAATCCTCATTTTCTGTTTAATGCACTTGAGAGCATCCGCATGCACAGCATTTTGAAAAATGAGAATGAAACAGCGGATATGGTTGAAAAACTGGCTGTCATGCAAAGACAGTATGTCGAATGGGGCGAGGACTCTGTGACGATTGAACAGGAAGTGGAATTTGTAAAGGCGTATCTGGCACTCCAGAAATATCGTTTCGGAGAAAGACTGAGTTATCAGATTGAGATTGATGAAGAATGCAGAAAAAGAAAGGTTCCAAAACTTACGCTGGTAACATTCGTAGAAAATGCATGTGTGCATGGAATTGAAAGTAAAGCGTCTCCAGGCTGGATTTTTGTAAGAGTATATGAACAAAACGAGCTGATCTGCATGGAAATAGAAGATACTGGGAACGGAATGGAAGAAGGCAAAAGGCAGGAACTTCTGGAAAACATGAGAAACGCAGACATTGAGATGCTGAAAAAGAAAGGAAGGGTAGGAATTGTCAATGCATGTTTAAGATTGAAAATGGTATCGGAAAATAAAGTGAAGATCGATCTGGATGGAGAAGAAGGGGTGGGTACACTGATAACAATCTGGATGCCCCTGGAGTATATGTAGTGTAGAGCAGGGAGGAGAAAAATGTTAAAAGTACTGTTGGTTGATGATGAACCCTTTATCCTGCAGGGAATTAAGGTCATCATAGACTGGGAAAAAGAAGGATTTGAAATTGCTGCGACGGCAGAAAACGGTCTGGAAGCACTGGAATATTTGAAAAAAGAAAAAGTGGATCTTATCATAGCAGATATCCGGATGCCTGGTATGACAGGTCTGGAATTACTGGAGCAGATACGAAGGGAAGAAATATCGGATGCGTATTTTGTTATTCTGAGCGGTTATGCGGAGTTTGATTACGCAAGGCGTGCCATGCAGAATAAATGTACGGAATATCTGTTAAAACCTGTTGACCGGGAAACCCTGTTAAAACTGTTGCATAAGGTTCGTGCATTATCAGACCGGGAGAGACAGGAATCAAAGGCACATGAGGAAATGGAACATGCCTATTTTTCGAGACATCTGATCTCTTTAATCCATGGAAAATACGATGATGTCAATCTTAATTACGTAAAAAAACACATGAAAGATACGCAGGGAATCCGTTATGTGGAGATTCAGAAAGAACAGCCGAACAATCTGGAAGAACAGAGCGATAAAGACCTGCGGAATTTTCAAAGAGAGCTGTATGACTGCTGCAGAGAATTTTTGAAAGAAGATGCCAAGCACTGTGTATTTGATGTTTCTGCGGATGAAAAAATATATGATATTGGTTTTGTATATTCTGAAAACCTTGCGGAGCGTCTGGGAATGGATGATAAAACATACCTTTCTGCATTCCGGCAATATCTTGTCAATAATACGAAACAGCCGGTTATTATGCTGGTTGGGAAAAAAGTACCAGATATCAGCAATGTGGCAAGATCGTATGGTAATGCCTGTATGCTCCGCTCTTTTCAGGGGTTCCGGGCACGAAAAGAAATCTATTATTATGAGGATGAAGTGCAGGTTACAGCGGCTGGAATGGTCTTATGCAAACAGGGGCTGGATCAGCTTCTTACCACCATTGAACAGAATAACCACATGGAGATCCGGAAAGCAGTAGAACAGTTTTATGAAGAAATGAGTCAGATGGGAATGAATGCTGAGAGCATGAATCTGAATATCAATTATCTGCTTTTCCAACTGATCCATCTGGCGAGTGAGCAGGATAATGACGTAAACCAGGAAGAAATCCTGCGTCTGATCAGTGAAAGCAGCTTTGAGAATGGTATCCTGCGTGGCAGTAAGGCGCATATGGCGCGCTTTGCATGTGAATACGGCGATTATCTTTCTCAGCTTCGAAAAAACGTTTCCAGGGGCGTTCTCGGCATGGTAGAAAAAGAAATCAAAGAGAATTATGCCGCCAACCTCACGCTGAAGGGTCTCAGTGAAAAATACTATGTCAACAGTGCCTATCTCGGGCAGCTGTTTCGGAAAAAATATGGTCTTTCCTTCAAGGACTATCTGAACAATTTCCGGATGGAGCAGGCCGCAGGCCTTCTGATCCGCACGGATAAAAAAATTGTGCAGATTGCAGAAGAAGTAGGATATCATGATCTGGATTATTTTGTAAACCGTTTTATTCAGGTGAAAGGGTGCACACCGGCCAGATTCCGAAAACAGATGCAGCAGGGAAGTTAAAGAAAACAGGAAGTAAGAAACAGGGTAAATTATAGTGCGTATCTACGATCTATAATTTACCCTGTTTCTTACTATAGTTCATCCGATTGTTTCAAACCTGCAAACTGATAAAATAAATACTATCAAAGGGAGGTATTACAAGATGAAGAGAAAAAAAATTGTAAGCATGCTGCTTGCCTCGGCAATGGCAGCAACCCTGCTCGCAGGATGTGGAGCAGGAGGAAAGAGTTCCTCTAAGGGAGATTCTGACGGAGAGATAAAAGAATTTACCGCATTTTTTGCAGTCCCGGGATCCGAAATCAATGATGATAATGAGGTTCAGCAGATCATTGCAGAAAAAACAGGCGCAAAGGTAAAAGAAACCTGGCTGACGGGTCAGACGGATGTTGAGGCTATTGGCACCATGATCGCAGGAGGAGAGTATCCGGACTTTATTGAGGGCGGAAACGGACAGATGCAGTTATATGATGCCGATGCACTGGTTGCACTGGATGACTATCTGGATGATTATCCTAATATTAAAAATCTGTTCTCTGATCTTGAGTGGGAAAAATTAAGACAGGATGATGGCCATATTTACTGGATTCCACAGTTTAGCTGCATTAAAAATGAAGAAAAAGTATGTACACATAATGATGAAGCATTCTGGATTCAGGCCAGAGTCTTAAAATGGGCGGGTTATCCGGAAATTAAAACAATGGATGATTACTTTAATCTGATTGAATCCTACAACGAAGCGAATCCGACTATGGAAGACGGAACGGAAAATATTCCATACACCATCCTCTGTGACGACTGGAGATATTTCTGTCTGGAGAATGCCCCGCAGTTCCTCGACGGATATCCAAATGATGGATCCTGTATGGTAGATCCGGATACACTGACCGTTTTAGATTATAACACTTCGGATACAGCGGTTGCCTACTTCCGAAAACTGAATGAAGAGTATCAGAAGGGAATTGTAGATCCGGAATCCTTTACACAGAGTTACGATGAATATATTTCCAAACTTTCTACCGGACGTGTACTTGGAATGATTGATCAGTGGTGGGATTTCTCGAATGCAAATGATGCAATCAAACAGGCTGGACTGGATGAGCAGGGCTGCGATTATATTCCTGTTCCGGTTACGATTGATGGCCGTGACAATCAGTGGCACAATTCAGGCGGGGCATTTAATGAGTCGAGCGGTCTTGCAATTACAACAAGCTGTGAAGATGTGGAAGGAGCATTACAGTTTGTAAATGATCTTCTGGATCAGGATATTCACAATCTCAGATTTTGGGGTGTAGAGGGTACCGATTATGAGGTGGATGAAAACGGAGAATTCTACCGAACAGAGGAAGAGCGGACGAAACAGTCTGATACCGCGTACAAAGCATCTCATACCTGCCCATATTCCTACTTCCCACAGTACACTGGAACCAGTGATGATGGAATTAACGCCAATAAACCGGATGGACAGGCAAGTGAGTTCTTTGATGGATTAAATCAGGATGTAAAAGAAACCTTTGAGGCTTATGGTGTTGAGACTTATGTTGAGATGCTTGGAACAAATGAGGCACCTGGAGACTGGTATCCGATGTGGTCCTTCTCTAACAATTTCACAACAGATACACCTGGCGGAGTTGCATGGAACAAAATTGCAGATGTAAAACATGAGCAGCTTCCGCAGGTTGTTATGGCAAAAGATTTTGACGCGGCATGGGATACCTACATGGATGCTTACAATGCATGCCACCCGGAAGACTTTATCAGTGAACTGCAGACTGAATTAGACACAAGAATGGAGCAGGCAGCGAAGTTCAAATAAAAAATGAAATTTTGAAGCGGGCAGATGTGAAAAATTTCATCTGCCCGTTTTTTTAAGGAGTGAGGTCATGTCTTTAGCGAGAACAAAATCAAAAACAAAAGAGCCCAGAACAAAAATCACATGGAAAGAAATCAAAAGACAGAAAGTCCTGCTTTTCTGGGCAGCAATTATCGTAGCATATGGTGTGATTTTCTATTACCTTCCGCTTGCTGGCTGGGCAATGGCATTTCAGAACTACAAACCGAAACTAGGAATCCTGCATTCAGAGTTTGTAGGATTAGAAAAATTCCGGACACTGTTCTCAGATATGACGTTTATCCGTGTTATCCGGAATACTCTGGCAATGGGAGTTATCAATCTTGTTGTAACTTTCGTAACGGCAATTGCGTTTGCAATTTTATTAAATGAAATCAGAAGCCATATAGGAAAAAAAGTGGTTCAGACCATTTCCTATCTGCCGCATTTCCTTTCGTGGATTATTGTAACCGGTATTCTGCATGATATGCTTTCCGGAACTGGTATTGTAAATGAAGTTCTGGTGAATCTGCATATCATCAAACAGCCAATTAACTTTTTTGCACATACGAGCTACTTCTGGCCTATTGTTGCTTTTGCAAATGTGTGGAAGGAAACCGGCTGGAATGCCATTATTTATCTGGCAGCAATCACAGCAATTGATCCATCTTTATATGAGGCGGCATCCATAGACGGCGCCGGAAGGTGGAATAAAATTAAGTACGTGACACTTCCTGGAATCAAACCGACCATTATGATTCTTCTCCTGATGAACGTAGGCAACGTTTTGAATGCCGGATTTGAAATTCAGTATCTTTTAGGAAACGGCCTGGTACAGAGAGTATCACAGACCATTGATATCTACGTATTGAAATGGGGTATCAGCCAGGGCGATTATGCAATCGGTACGGCAGCAGGTATTTTCAAGAGTGCAGTCAGCATTATACTGATTATGATCGCAAACCAGATTGCAAAACGCAATGGCGAAGAGCGATTGTTCTAAGGAGGTTCATCATGGCAAAAAAAACTGGAAAAAAGACCGGAAAATTGGATCTGTTTCCGATAATAAATGGTATTATCATGGTACTGTTTATAGTCATTACACTGTATCCGGTATTAAATACACTGGCAATATCATTAAACGATGGTACAGATGCCCTTCGCGGAGGAATTTATCTGCTGCCAAGAAAATTCACATGGAAAAACTATATCACCGTTCTTCAGAAGGATAACCTGATCACGGGCGCATATATCACAGTGGCGCGAACCATCATCGGAACGCTGCTGGCACTGGTAGCAAATGCAATCCTGGCGTTTATTGTAAGCAGAAAACGCTTTCTGTTTAAAAAAGAATTATCCTTATTCTGGGTTATCACCATGTATGTCAACGGTGGAATGATTCCTACATTCCTGCTGTACAAACAACTTGGCCTGACAAACAGTTTCGGGGTATATGTAATTCCTGGAATGGTCAGTGCGTTCAATATGCTGGTAATCCGTACCTATATGAACGGAATTTCCGACAGTCTGGAAGAGTCCGCGCAGCTTGACGGTGCAGGATATACCACGATTTTTCTGAAGATTTATTCACCGCTCTGTAAGCCGGTATATGCAACCGTAGCATTATTTGTGGCGGTAGGACAGTGGAACTCCTGGTTTGATGCGATGCTGTACAACAGAATGAACAGCAATCTGACGACCCTTCAGTATGAGCTTATGAAACTCTTATCATCGGTTACGAATCAGGGAACCTCTGTGGAAGCAATGAAAAATGCAGCCGGTTCGGTCACACCGACGTCGGTCCGTGCAGCAGCAACCATTATTACCATGCTTCCAATTATTTGTATTTATCCATTTTTACAGAAATACTTTGTTGCCGGGCTTACTCTTGGCGGAGTAAAAGAATAAAGATACTGCATTTTATCCAGGGTCATGCTGTTTTGGCATGACCCTGAAATATTATATGAGGAGAGAGCATATGAAGATAGCAGGAAAAAATCCAATTACAGAACTGGATTATCCGGATCCAGATGTCATCCGGGTAGATGATACGTATTACATGGTAAGCACTACAATGCACTTTATGCCGGGGTGTGAGATTCTGCGGTCGTATGACCTCATTCACTGGGAACATCTGAGCTATGTGTATGAAAGACTGGACAGCACAGAGGAACAGAGGCTTGTTGGTGAGAAAAACTGCTATGGAAAAGGCATGTGGGCCGCATCGCTCCGATACCATAAAGGGATGTATTATATTTGCTTTGTGGCGAATGATACCGGAAAAACATACCTTTATACTGCTGATGATATCGAAGGACCATGGGAAAAACGCATCATAGAAGGCTTTTATCATGACTGCTCACTTTTGTTTGAGGATGATCATGTTTATATTGTTTCCGGCAATAGAAATGTTCGTCTGCAGGAATTGAAAAAAGATCTGGGCGGTCCAAAGGAAGGCGGACTGGATCGGATTCTGGTCAGTGATAGTCGGAATCCGGGGCTTGGTTTTGAAGGAAGTCATTTTTATAAAATCAATGGAATGTATTATTTATTCCTGATTCATTCCCTTCCGGACAGGTGGATGCGGACGCAGGCATGCTATGTATCAGACAGCCTGACGGGAGAATTTAGAGGCGGAGATGTGTTGTGTGATACCATGGGGTATTGCGGCCAGGGCGTTGCGCAGGGAGGAATTGTGGATACGCCGGATCATAAATGGTACGCCGTACTTTTCCAGGACAGAGGTGCTGTCGGCAGAATCCCGGTTCTTGTGCCAGTAAAATGGGAGAAAAATGTCAGAGTTACCTATATGCCGGCGCCGGGCGAACAAAAAGAGCAGATCATAAAAGAAAATTATCCGGTATTGGGTGATTCGGGAAGGGCACTCTGTGAAGTGGAAACAAAAAGCACAAGACCGGAGGAACAGTATCATTCGCTTGTGGAGAGTGATGATTTTTCAGAATGGAATCCGGACCAGAAACGGCTGTTTGGAACGTTTGGATGGAAGAGCTGCTGGCAGTTCAATCACGAACCGGAACTTTCCTGGATTGAGAATGATGCAGAAAAAGGGTGCCTCCGAATGAGCTGTAAAAAGCAGTGCAAAAATGTCACGCAGGCAGTAAATACGATCACCCAGAGGATGAAGTTTCCGATGTGCATAACAGAAGTAACCGTTGATGCGGAAAGACTGAAGGACGGAGATTATGCAGGTATGTGTGCATTACAGGGATGTTACGGCATGGCGGCAGTTACAAAGCGTGATGGACGGATGTTTCTGGTTATGAGATCTCTCGAAGCGGAAAATGACAGCCTGGAAGGAAATCAGGGCAACAGCGAAGAAATCGAATGGGAAGCAGTGTCGGTTGAATCATCGAGAATAAGAATCCGGCTGGAAGCAGATTTCCAGAACCAGCACGATAAAGTCCGGTTTTTATATTGGAGCGATGAAAAATGGAAACAGATCGGACCATGGCATCAGCTCTATTTCAAAATGGATCATTTCACAGGATGCAGAGTTGGACTGTTTGCCTATGCAACGAAAGAAGCAGGGGGAATCGCAGAATTCGGCAGATTCCGATATTTTTAACAAAAAGTTCCCGCCCCGGCGTTTATCAAAAGTGAAATTCCGTTGAATTTCTGGAAACTGCTGGTGATCTTTCTGGAGAGAACCATCATTGCCATTCCGCTGATCGTATTGTTTGCAAATATGATCGGGCTGTAAATACAGGAAAATACAAGATCCCCGATTTGGCACTTTTGTGCTGAATCGGGGATTTTTTGGCGTAAAAACGCAGGTAAAGGATTCGTAGATTGACAAAACAGCCTATTTTCGCCTATTCTGAGACTGTAAAAACGCTCCGCTGGGCAACATGAGACGGTGCGGGAACAGCAGGAGGAAGGGACACGACGTGGAAGCGAAAGAGTTCGGGCGGTTTATTGCCGGAATGCGAAAAGAGAAAAAGATGACGCAGGCAGAGCTTGCGGAAAAGATTCATGTGACGGATAAAGCCGTCAGCCGGTGGGAGCGGGGACTTGGCTTTCCCGATATCCAGACGATTGAGCCGCTGGCTCAGGCACTTGGGATTTCTGTGCTGGAACTGATGCGCTCCGAACGGCAGGAGAAGGCGAAGGAAGAGGCGGCGCCGGAAATTCAGTATACTCAGAAGGAGGTGGCCGAAATGCTGCAGAACGCAGGTGACATTTCAAGGCAGCAGAAAAAACAGGACCGGAACGCAAACGTGATCGCGGGATTTCTGGTGATCGGTGTGGCAGCGGCAGCGTGGGCGGCAAAGATCGTAAACGTGGGCGGCGGCCTGATTCTAGGCGGTCTGGTGGCAGCAGCGTTTGTATCGCTGTGGTATTTCTTCCAGAACCTCGATGATGAAGAAAGCCGGAAAGTCTATGGGGCAGCATCCATTCTGTCTATCGGCATTCTGGCATCCCTGGTAAATTTCGTCTGGGGCGATCAGCTGGCAGAATTCATTCCCGGCGGTCTGGAACGAAAAGAGCAGATCTTCTGGACCCTGTGGTATCTGTTTGTTCTGGTAATGATGATGATCGGAACCATTCGATGTATCCGCCGGCAGAGACAGAAAAAAGAAAAGAAATGCAAAACCGTTCTTTTCACGGCAATTATGGCGACGATCATGTTTGTAACACTGTGGCAGTATCAGAACACCATGCAGAACCGGTACAAAAACACAGGAATCTGGAGAGGCGCACAGCAGTACGCCGAGGTGCTGCTGAAAAGAAACAAAAACCTCGAAAACGACTGGCTGATCGGCGATGAGTCCTGGCGCGAAGGAAACAAAAATACTTTCGAAATTCGCCTTACCTATTACGCTGATGCCGATGACGCAAAAGAGGGACGTGAAAGCGAATATCAGTACAAGATTCATTTTGATGATGTTGACGGCTACGTCATCAAATCAGAAGGCGTACCAGAGAAAGAGATTGTTTTCCCGGAAAATAAATAAGAAGTGAGAAACGGGATTCCATTCTTGCGCCTCCCACAGAAAAAGACTATACTCATAGTATCAGCATGTACGCTCGGAATCTTTCTGCACTTGCTTTTGCGAGTGGCGGTTGGAATCAGTTATGATAAAGAAACAAAAGAACATGCCTGCAAAATAGAAGTATTGTGATGATTTGCAAGCTGTGGAAAAGGGATATCGTGTGTGTGAACGGAGAAAAGCAAGTAAAAATAGTAATCTTTACTATTTTTCCTTGCTTTTTCCTTGCTTTTTCCTCCATCATAGGATAATATAAAAATATACGGTTCGGAGCAGGTTCCGGGCAGGAAAAAACAAGATGGAAAGGATATGGATTTTTATGAAAATTACAGAGGATATTATCTACGCGGGAGTCAACGATCATCAGGTAGACCTGTTTGAAGGTCAGTACAAAGTGCCGAACGGCATGGCATATAATTCTTACGTAATTCTCGATGAAAAAACGGCAGTTATGGATACCGTAGATGCAAACTTTGCGGATGAATGGCTGGCAAATGTTGCGAAAGCACTGGATGGCAGAAAACCGGATTACCTGATCGTACAGCATATGGAGCCGGATCACTCTGCGAATATTGAAAACTTCGTAAAAGCATATCCGGAAGCAACCGTTGTTGCAAACACAAAAACCTTTGCCATGATGAAAAACTTTTTCCCAAAGATGGATCTCGCCGGAAAGAAACTGGAAGTAAAGGATGGCGAGTCCCTTACGCTCGGAAAACACGTTCTGACCTTCGTGTTCGCTCCGATGGTACACTGGCCGGAGGTTATGGTTACATACGACAGCACCGACAAGGTTCTGTTCGCAGCAGACGGCTTCGGAAAATTCGGTGCACTCGATCGCGAGGAACCGTGGGATGACGAAGCACGCCGTTATTTCATCGGCATCGTCGGAAAATACGGTTTGCAGGTACAGAAGCTCCTGAAAGTAGCAGGTACGCTGGATATCCGGAAAATCTGTTCCCTGCACGGTCCGGTTCTGACGGAAAATCTTAGCCACTACATTGAAAAATACGATATCTGGTCTTCCTACCGCCCGGAAGAAGAGGGTGTTGTGGTTGCCTATACTTCTGTTTACGGCAATACAAAAAAAGCTGCCGAATTGCTTGCAGATAAGCTGAAAGAAAAAGGATGCCCGAAGGTCGTTGTTTACGATCTGGCAAGAGACGATATGTCTGCTGCCGTAGCGGATGCTTTCCGTTACAGTAAGCTGGTTCTCGCAACCCTGACCTACAATGCAGGCATTTACCCGTTCATGCAGGATTTCATCAACCGTCTGACAGAACGCAGCTTCCAGAACCGCACCATCGGTCTGATCGAAAACGGAAGCTGGGCACCGACCGCAGCGAAAGTGATGAAAGGTATGTTTGAGAAGAGCAAAAATATCACCTGGACAGAGAATAATGTAAAAGTAATGTCCGCTGTGAAGGAAGAGAACGTAAAAGAGATCGAGGCACTGGCCGAGGAACTCTGCAAATAAGAAATTAAGAAGAGAAGAAAGAATATGGGAAAAATGCTCCGCTGGACTTTGCGAAAGGCAAAGACAGCGGAGTCTTTCGTTCTACTCTTTTGGAAAGAAGATTCTGTGGAGTTCCGGAGGGAGCAGGATCGCCCTGCGGTGGGTCAAAAAAAGCCGGGGGTTGAATTTTGCGAAAGCCTGCGGCCGCCTCTTTGTAAGTGAGACTGCATCAGGTTTCTGATCTTTCGATTTTGATGTCATAATATTCTGAAAATAATAAAATACAAAATAAATTAAAAGAAAGTATTGACAAAACAGAGAAGATGAGTTAATATAAGATCAACAAAAGAAAAGAGAACAAAAATAAAAACAAGAAAGAAACATCAAGACGAAAAAGAAACATCAAAACGAAATCTAAGAAAGTAAGAGGTACAGTCCAATGGCATAGTTAATCTGAACATCAAAAAAATCTCTGAAGAGTTTACATATAGAACCTAAAGGAGATGATTCCAATGAAAGGCAGAGGCCCATAGGGAAAAAATAAAAAACAAAAAAATCCAGGAGGTACGGTCCAAAAGGAACATAACGAAATACCCCGAAATCAATGAAAGCAGCAGGTGTATAAAATGAAATTACTGGAAATTCATTAAAAGCCCGGTCGAGAAAAAAATAAATCGATCGGGCTTAAACTATGTCTGCTGAAAAATCTGTTTGACTGCCCTGCGGTCTGCGCGAGCCGTGAAAGCAGAAAAGACGCTGCAGCCCCGAAAGAAACGAGAGCATACAGCGTCCTTTTTATTTTATGAAATTGGATGAGATTCTGCCTATATAATACGATTCTACCATTAAGGGGTGTACTTTTTGGGACAAAATAGATACTAT